>ERZ1740055.25-NODE-25-length-20020-cov-7.662910_pt1 | contig 20020 bp, 12 predicted proteins | sample MGYA00581747_ERZ1740055 | MGnify/ENA primary metagenome ERZ1740055 (study PRJEB43018, sample SAMN04849739) | marine metagenome | isolation source: floating plastic debris | place: Pacific Ocean | collected 2008-08-28 | study: EMG produced TPA metagenomics assembly...
GACTTAACATACCACGCTATCATCCAATGATTAGGTGACTTAACATACCATGCCATCATCCAATGATTAGGTGACTTAACATACCATACTATCATCCACTGAATAGGTGACTTAACCTACAATACTGTCTTCCAATTAGATAAACTTTCCAGTTAGAAGAGGAGCTTTACGTATCATTTGCTTTCTTCCATAACCTTAAATAATCATTAGCCTGTCTGTCAGCCGGCTGATTTGCCTCTAGGCCTCCAGTTTGTTAGCCTACCTGCCAGTGTATGTATCAGTCAATCGATCTATTTGTTGGTCTTTCCTCCTGTCTGTTGTAGGTCGATCTGTTTATCAATCTGTCTGTCTTCAGAAACGGCAAAACAGGAACGGGGGGTCGAAATGGAGCAATGCTTTCCCCAATAATTTTGATGGGGCCCTCGGTAATTTTTTGGTTACTACAAAGTTACTACAAATTTTAGGCCTATCTTTGTAAGGCTGGATTTTGTTGTATTCTTGTTTTGTTTTTTTTTATTAGCATACCATACTATCATCCAATAGAGCTTGAACGTCGTCCACTCCCCCCAAAATAAACACGTCCTTGGAGTCCCGGTGAGGAAGAACAATGAACTCCGTTTGTTTCCAAGCATCTTCAACCTATTAATGAAATAACGTGTGTTTTAATTGAAACAGTTATTTTGTACATTTGTATAACGACCCCATGTTGAAACCTTGCACTAAACGCCCGTTTTGATACAAAAACTACCTATAGATATGTTTAAAAAGGCTAAAATAGCTGAGTTAGCTAATATCATTGAGTATGAGTTAAAGCTTTAGCGTAAAATCCTAAATGGTGCAATGCAGACCACATTGACATTTACGCTAGTGAATGAAGGGTCTTCATACTACCAAAGGCAAAAACAGAGTATAGATTTGAACCCAGGAAAAGTGCATGACTCTGGTTGGCTTACATAACTGTAGCAATAAAACAGGTGGATGGAGAAGCAACTGAAACCTAAAAGGGTTGCAATTAAAAAGAAATATAAAAATCTCTATCTCTCAAAAAAGTAAAAGACCATCTAATCAATATTTATAACATGTAAACAAGTTAACTGATCGAGTGATTAAACTGGTAGTAAGTTTTAACTTGGCTTGACCAACATATTTTGTCCTTGAACAAGAAAATTTACTTGACCCAGCTTAGTCAGCATTAAAGCAAATACTAACTTTTACTCGAAACTGTTCTGTGATTGGTCAGATACCAGTTCAGGAATAGGATAAGGATTAACGACAACCATGTATCTAGATAGTACAGCAAATCTTTAGCACGTGTAGTAATAGTATCCTTAAAATACATTTTCAAAACCTTCTTCAAGATGGCTTCAAGGGAGGCTTCGCTGGACGCCTGCCCAGCCACTTCCTCGATACTCTCGGTATGGTCAAACGCGTTGATTTTATTGAGAAGTCCCAGATTCAGCGGTTCATCATCTTTGAAATGATAATTGAAGATCTGTTGAATTGCATCCCAATGTCTTTGTTTCAAGGATGGATTTCGTAAGTTGGTAATAACGGGCAGCTGTAGATTAAACGTGAAGCAGTTATAACAAACAAAACAATAAATGATTAACTTATACACAAATAACTAAGAGAATACGTCTTGTATAATTGTGACTTTTCCAGAAAGCAGTTTACAATCAAACTTAAATCGCTAACAACAAGTTCACCTTTCAGTTATCTACATTTTGACACACTTACAACTAACTTTGAAATTTTTGTTGTTTATTTTCAGCGTTTTGCAACATATAAAAGCGAATCTCGTTGTAAAAAGACGTAGTTCGACTCTTAAGACAACAATGGTGGCAAAAAATGCATGTCCATCTTTCAGTTTATCTATGTTTTGACACATTTATAATTAACCTTGGATATTTCGCTGTTTATTTTAACCGTTTTGTAACATACAATTACTAATCTCGTTGCAAAAAAGTGAAGTTCGTATCTTAAGTCAATAATGGTGGCATAAATTGCGGTCGGTTACCGTTAGCTATTATCTCCGTTTCCCTCAATACCTATTTTTCTAATATTTTTTTTGTAGTTTTGCAAGATACATATACTGGGATATCTGACCTGATTAACGAAAAGTAATTTCAAATATCCGGTACCAATTAGTTTAAATAAATTTATATACTATAACATTAATAATATTCCTAGAAGATGGTGCAAATCAATGAACTTGAACAAAACTTAAACTTGAACTTAAAACAACAAAGAAATGTAATGCTTAAGTCCGAGACAAAAGTTTCATTATAGCTTATCAAATTCAGGCAATGCTCTCTATTTAAATGTCCGCACATAATTTATGATTGCAAACTATACCTTGTGCCTCATACTTTCCACTTTTTCTTTTAAGATTGGGACAACTGCGTTTGGCGGCAAACCTTTCTCCAGCTGAACCACAGTCTTAGCATACTTCATTACTTGTCCACTAAGGGTTTCAGGGTTCAGTTCGTCAAACTTGATCTGTAATTAGGAATCATTCTCTAGATAAGAAATACTACATATTTTCTTATCTAAATCTCACATGTATTAACACTTTACCTGATCTGTTCCTTGGGTAATATTTTCAGTAGTTTTTTACGAAAAACAGTATCTTTGCAACTACAACGCCCCCTACCCATGGCGAGACTAGAGCAAGAAAACACTACAATCTCCGAGGTGTCTAATTTTTCTTTATATCAATGCAACATCTCAGAAAAATTCCCTACGCATGGGAAGATAGAAAGCTAGCAACGAATTTACTTACGAAAAGCCAACGAAAATTCAAAACTGAAAGAATATTTCAGTTAGCCATTCTTTTCTATACTTACATCAATCCAATCCTGATAGGCTACATCCCAGTCAACCAGAGAATTCCAGAGAGCATGTTTCAGCTTCAACTCTGCATGAACTTCTTCCAGTTCTTCATATTTAGTCACTTCAACCTTGTTATACAAAAGGTAAAAAGTTAACATTTCATTCACTTATAAATTGCATAAACTTGATTTCAAAACCTTAAAACGACCTTTAAATTTTGCTCAAGTAGAAGCAGTCTTTCTAACTCCGTGGAATTTTTGTATTACCAGGTGTAAACCTATATATAATATGTTTATCAATTTTGTTTGTATTAAAAATAAATATGATTGACAATAACGTTTGAACCAGTTGATGAAGCAATATGTAGAATGACCTTCAATTTGTTCATTCTCTTGAACACATTAAACTTTTTTAGAACATTTTCCAAAATCTGTTCGAAAGAATCTTTTAAAGTATGTAAATTTCAAACTGAAGATGCAAAATTCCCTGAAAGAAACTGGCTTTTAGGAATTATTTGATAACTTAGTACAAAAGAGAACAGACATACTTTAAAGTTCTTCTGATACGACTTGTAAGTGAATGCCATTTGCTGTAAGTCATCCATCTTCTTTTGTAAGCCGGACAATAATTGGAGAACATTATCGGGCTGGGAACTGGAATCCAGAATGTTGGGATCCTGAAGCAGGAGTAGCAAACAAACGTCAGCTAAAATATTTTCAGCTCTTACACCATAGCACAAACAAGCAAGACTGTCGCAGTAAGAGTTGACAAAAAAGAGCTGCAAGAACTTTTCTTTCAATCTAATCTACTGTCAAGAGTATTTGACTGTTTCGTTTAAGCTGATAGATTAACCAGACGAAAGATTATCTCATAGCTAGCATATTTATTCGAGCAAAAGTTTCTATGAACCAGGATGCCGCTATGAAATGGCTTTTAATAGTTTGAATGTGGAAATTTTAACATTTGGCTTTAAATCCAGGCAAATGCAGCTCCTAATTCTCTTCAAAATCCGGTTCTGATTTTCAATTACCGTTTTATATGAGAATTACAATATTTTTAGTAATGGAGTAGTCTTTTTCACTTTTAGTTTATTTTTTTTTGTAAATCCACTGTTTACGTGGGCTTCGTTCTTGGGATCACACCGACTTTAGGATTTCAATTTATTGTGTACTCCCTAGTGATGAATTGCGTTTTTGTTTTCATCTGTGTTGTCCTAAATTTATTTATGACATATATTTATACTGCACAATTGATTTACATGATATGTAAACTCAATAACTCAGTCTCTCAGAAAGAACACTAGCTTTCAATCGGACAACCTTCTATCAACTTCATTTTTGCTTTACAAGGACTTACCAACCGGGAAAGAAAAGATATTATAAAATAGAGATTTACCTGAGCTCGTTGCTTGAGTTCCTTGACCTCTTTATTAAGAAAAGAGATGTCTTTGTCCACACTTGTGCAGAATTTATCGATATTGGCATCTCTATCAGCCAAGGATTTGTCAATCGCATTTCTTACCGCTGCTATTGTTGGACGCAAAGTCTTAATAAAAGGAATAGGTTTTAGTTACGAATTATCCATAAAATTGAAAACCAACACTCACCTAGGTGTAAATTCGGATACAAGCTAAATGAAGCGTTAAGATTTGGGTCAATGAATAAATAGATGGTTACAAGAATGGACGAATAAATGGACGGGCGAAATGATAGGATGTTTGGTTGGCAGATGAATGGATAAACAGATTGAATGAAGAAAATAAAACTGAAATTTTTTGAAAACAAATACAATGCATTAACAAAAATCATACCTGGTACACTGCAAGGTCTTCTGGTGGAGTTGGTACATGATAGTTTTCTATCAATTCATAGAGCTCCTTTACAATCTGGCCTTCTAATTCAGTATCATCAATCTGCGTTTCGAAAAACAAACGAACACGACTTCAGAACATTACAAAATATTTAAAAAAAAACTAAATTAAGGTACAAACTTCATATTTATCGCCATACGATGAGAAAGAAGCTGAAGTTGCGAGTGCTAGATCCTCATCATATCAAATGTCAGCTTCTTACTCCATTTACACTGATGATCAAACATAACATAACATAACACACCATTTTATTTCACAAACATTTTACATTTGTAAGTACATGTTATCTAAATTACAAAAGAGTAGATTTGGTTACAGCTGACTACTATTTTTTTTGTAGTTGTTTACAACATTAAGTTTATCCTAGCTAGAGCGGAATAAACTATTGTCCGACGCACTTCTATCGTTTTTAATAACATATTTAATGATTACAAAAATTTTAATTGAACTATAGAAAGAAAGATAATATTAAATTTACATGCATCAAACGAAGATAAGAATGTTGACAAATCTTCCATACCTGTTTCAAACTTTTCCGTTTGAGAAATTTCAGCAGACTGTATAACTTCAAAGTTACCATCTAAAACAAAATGGCAGCAAACTACTCACCTTTTCCTGTATTTCATCAAGGAATGTTAAGCTCTGCACATATTCAATGGTAGTCGTAGGAGTTATCTCAAGCCGAAACTGTGCATCCTGACAGAACTCCATCAATCCATCGACACGTTTTTTCGCCAGTTTAGGAAGAATGTCGTTGATAACCTAAGCAGTAACAAAATAAACATTTTGTTTTGCGATATTTGTTATAATTCAATAATAATAATAATAATAATCATAATCATAATAACAACAATAATCATCAAAATATAATGATAACATTTTACTGACAACTTTAATAGGAGATGTATACGCTTTTTCCAAATGCTAAGTAAATTTTGTTGAGAAACGGAAACAAGAAAACACAGAAAAACTGACTTGCTTAGTAAGCATTTTAAAGTGTATACTGTATACCTACATAACTTGGAAATAAACCTTGAAAGAAAACGTTCTACCGAGAAAACCTATAACCTTTTTATTCTACATACAAATGAAATATTACCTTTTTCACTTTTATTTACGGCAGACTTACGGAGTAATGCACGCTTGTAGCGCCGCTAACTTGGCCCGTCCAAGTGGTGTGGCTTCAGGTTTGCTGCTGTATACTAGCAAGCATATGCATTTTGCTTTTACTCTCTATTCATACATCCAGATAACATGAATTGCATTCAAAGTAAATATCCCCTACTCTTATAAGGAGAAAACCTGTCTTTCCACTGCATAGCCACTACTTTTACTCTATTCCTATATATAGATAAACTTACTTTCTTCCACATCCAAATCAAGTATTCCCTACTCTTATAAAGAGATTACCTGTCTTCCCATTGCATAACCACTAGTTATCTCTTCTTCCTATATGCAGATAACGTAACTTTTTACTGCTTGCATAATAACCATCCCCTATTCCATATAATCGAGAATCTGCCTATCTATTACATACTCATCATACATTTTCTATTCCTGCATGCAGATAACCAACTAAGTTTTCAACACTTTACATTCACTTACTTCCAAGCACTTTAGTGGAGATGGAATAAGAACTTCTTTCATCTTTCTAGCATCGACTAAAATCATTCCAATCGGCTTCTTGTCAGGCACGGCAACAGCAAGTTGGTGTTCATTGTTGTATTTATCAAGGGATGTTGAGAAGAATTCAACATCTAGACAAAACCAAACAAGAACAGAGCAACAAATTAAATTTTGTAGTTTTGAAATTTAATCAACTAGTTTCATTTAGTTCGACAACCATTACAAAGAAAGTTCGTTTAATTACGATCGAAAGATCTTGCGTATAGCGATCAAATGAACATATTGCTTTAATCAAGCAAATTTAGGTACGTGTAATTCTTAACTAGAATTTCCAAAGGCATTGAGAGTTTTAAATGACTAAAGTTAGAACGGCTGTGACCTAATGTTCCACTAACGAAAAAAGCTGGTAATCGTGTTGAGTTTAAACATGCGAAAGTAGGTTCCTTAATGGCATATGCTGCTAAAGTCTAGAAAGAGTTGTCTGGGATTGCTCGTTTAAGATACTGTATGACACTGAAAACAATGAGTCCGAGTCTCATTAGATTAGCTTTTTAAACATCTCCCATGACCTTGAATTGGAAAAAAAAATTATTTCCATAAAAAAAGAAAAGAAAAAAATCTTATGAACATATTTGTAATATTTTTCACACCACGATTGAAGATTTTGATTTTTCAAATTGCCGTTAACTAGATATACAGTGCACTCGCCATTACAATGGCAAGACTTCATATTGTCAAAATTTTCCTGACTTTGTTAGATTTCTTGAATATTCATTAATTACAAAGTATTAGTAGAATAATCTAAAACAAAAAAACGGGTAAACATTGACCACTTTCATTAATGGCGGCTATTTTAGTAATCTTTTATCTGTTTTCAAATTTGCTTGGCTAATCTCGTTTGGGTTAAAATATTCTTTTGAATTTTTCACTCAAAGACGAGGCCAGCCAGGCAAATTTGACTACAGACAAAAGAATATTAAAATAGCAGCCATTTATGAAAGTGGTCTATGGAACATCTCTATCACTATAAAGCAACAATCTAAAAGTAGCTTTAAAATTTATCCTAGGTGGATATTGTAAGAGGTAACCGTATAGCAACGATATTAAAATCTTCTCCCAATCACCATATTACTATTGTGTATGATCTCACCATGTTCTCCTTGCTTGAGAGCTTCTAAATCGAGCATTTCGTTTTCCTGGTAAAACTGGCGGTATTGTTCAAAGGTGCTCACATACTGCCAGGCAGAATCAAATGCTGACGACACGGCATCCTATAAGGTAAAGCTAACATCTATAACAAAATTCCATTTCAAATCAGTTGGCACATGAAATATAGAAAAGCATGATTTTGTAGCTAATTATTTTTCAAATACAATTGTGTATATTACCTTAATACTCTGTATTATGCCTTGAAGATGTCTATCATCTTCAAACATTGTCGCCAAACTTGGACCTTCACCAGCTGTTTTCTCTTCCACTTTACCATTAATGATCGGTCTAATAATACAAACCAATACTACGATTAGGATCGACTTTACCATTTATGATCTTTCTAGCAATACAAACCAATACTATGATTAGGGGTGATTTAACCATTTATGATCGGTCTAGCAATACAAACCAATACTATGACGATAAGGAGTGACAGTTTACCACGTTAATTAAGTAGAGTCGTCTTCAAACCCTTTTGGATTTGACACTATCTATCACTTTTATATGAATTTGTTAATCTCAATACCAATATACAGACTGGAAAACTGGGTAAAATTCCTTGCAGTGATCTTGCACTGGTTCAAGTTAAAGTCCTAAGGTTGCAAGTCAAAATAGCTAATCAATGCACAAATGTTCTCATGAAATACTGGTAAGTAACCAAACAGACCTTGTGAAAGCATCAAAATAAGAATCAGGAACAAGATTTGCAACTGAAAGGACTGCATCTTGGAAATGCTTGATCACTTCACCCTGTCCCTCTAAGAAGTCATCAAGGTTCGGTGAGAACAGCAACATAGTTGGTTCTAGCAACAGCTCTGTCATATACAGTGGATGGAGTTCACCTTGTTCGTCATTCTGGCTCTGGTTCTGGCTCTGGCTCTGGCTCGAGATCTAAAATTGTTTCATTTTATGTCAATTTATATTTCATGTTTCTTTATGAAACTACACACCAAGATATTTCTTTCTATCAAGGTAGTTTTTAACTCTCTAGATCTAGTTTTACTGTATAGTGTTTGTGTTGTACATGAGGCCTCCAAAAGGTCCTAAATTTCTGTTGATTCGAAGCCACCAAGCCTGCCACATCCCACCTACCCCCGCTTCCCTGTACTCCAAAGATTATCCCTAGGTTGTTTTAGGCCTGGCGTTGTTTCATTTCCCTTCAGGAGTTCACTGCAGTGCCACTCATGTCAGCTGGTCATTTGGTAACCTTGACAGATGTCCCAGCCATTTCCAAAGTATTATCTTTACAAACTGATACTGGCATCAAGTTGCAAGTTCTAAGCAAATCTTAATTTCTGAAATTTAAAGGCTATAAGATTTTCTTAATTTGACAAAGTTGGTTTTGCCATAATTTGATGATACCTAGTACTGTAGATTTTAAATGGAATATTATGGATGTTATAAAAAGGTGAATTAATCAACATGACACAAACGTGGGACAAAAAAAGACTGAATCCCTGATAGCATTTTAACCCACAACCTCCGAACAACAATTGGGTGCTCTATCCACTGAGTTATGAGAACTTAAATGGAAAGCAAAGTCATTAAACTGAGTTCATATATGACACTCATCCTGCATACTGCTAGGATCAGCACTGAAAAGTCATTGTGGGTAGTGATAAATAAAATAAAGATTATGAATTATAAATACTGTATGTCAATATTGAAGTTTCTGTACATGATAAGGACAACACTTATTCAGTACACTTTTTTGAGCATCAAAACTTACTTCCATCAAGCTGTTGTTGTCAGCTTTCTCTTCTCCTTCCGGATGAGGTACAAGAACATCTGACAGAGGAGTTGTGTGTTGTAATTGCTCTTCAAGGTAGTTCAATAGAGTTGCAACTGAGTTCACACACAGCACATGCATGGTGTTTACAATCAGATAATCTGATAGCCGGATGAAGCTAGGTAAAATAACCATGAAATTAGCATTTTAAAAAAGAAACCTTGATTACAATCAGAAGGTGATAATGGTCAATTTTTATATGATGATGAGGATGCAATGGAAAGGATGACGACGACAAAAGTAAGTTGTTTTATTCCTTCCAACTATTTGCAATAGATCTTAGACAAAACAAGTCAATTAATAAAACTAAAAAAAGTTTCTCTACAGTATAGAAACCTGATGTTCCATCTAATATAATAAGAAAGATGCTAGTTTCTCCAATTACCTTCTTGGGGAAACAATTCAACAGAAATTCTTGACTTTATTTACAGTGAGAAAAGCCATATAACAAAAACAGTGACCGTCAGCAACAGGTTGATGTTAATATAATGGCAGGGGAGAGAGTATGTGGCAGGCAATGCAAATGTCATTAATATTATACATAAATTGTTGTTAAATGAACTGCCCAAGAAAATAGCCACTAAATCAGATTAAAACTAATCAGTTCCATGTAAGAAGCTAAGGCTAACTTCCAAGGTCAAACATTGATAAAGACTAATGAATGGGGTCAGTTATTAACAAAGGTAGAACAGTAAGCACATCAACACGTCATGGATATGAGAGGTATATATAAATACTGAAAGTTCTACCTCGTCAAACGCCTGCAGTGGCTTCGCTTATTTGCCTGCTCAGTATATGTCATCTTATCTGGAGCATCACCATAGATATCCATTTCGTAGCCATTGGGAGTTATATAGGATGAAGAGGTCTGAGCTCTATCCTCGCCATACTCATCTAGATTGTAAAAACAACAATAGTTTAATTAATTCAAATAATAAAATGCTTCATCAACTTCAAATCATTTTAAAGGCCTATCACGCATCTTTACTATATATAAATGTAGGGTTAGGGGAGTTGCTAACACCTCTCACTTCCAGCCACAAGGTCCAAGGTTCAATTCCTGGAGTTCTGTCAAGATTTGAACATTTCTATTCTTTTCTGCCAACAGTGAGCTTTCAATCCTTCCAAGGTCTGTTAATGAGTGCTTGTGTCTGCTGGGAGCTTAAACCTGCAGTACATTAGTGTTTACTGGTAGGAGTCAAAGCACTCTTCTTCTTAACACAACAGAAACTTGGGATAAGCCCGGGTCCAATGAGACACTGGGTTTGGAAAGGGAGTTAATTAGCTTGTACATATGTCCATAAGGAATATTCCACCCAGTGCATTACACTATGCTCAAGTTTATAAATAAAACAATCCATTTATAACAACTTTATATACAAACCACTTGGGAAACAGCTTATACCAGTTATACAATAACACAGGCTACACGAGGTAACCTACACATGCACCTATATGCATTAAACTGCCATAAGCAACCCACACTTTTTTAAGCCTGCATACCTTCCCACAAAGAATCAATCCCCTTTAATTTTTCTCCAAAGAAATTTATATCCCTTTAAACCTGCATACAAGCCAGTAGTAAACCTACACACCAAGATTATGCCCACATGATCCATCCCTTTGCCCAACTGCATATACAGTCACACAGAGGAAACCCATCTCTTTATGTACAGGCACACTTCACTACAGGATATCGATCAGTTTACATAACTACATACATCCCTATGGGAAACCAATTCCTTTACACATCTGCATACATCCCACAGGCTTTCTATCCCTTAACTTTACATACATCTCCACAGGAAACCCATCTCTTTACATAACTACCTACAGTACATCCTAACAAAAAATACATCCAAATATATGTATACATCTGCATACATCTGCACAGGAAACCCATCCTCTTAAATACCTTTATTCATCTTGTCTACATTCCCATAAGGAGCACATCACTTTATACATACCAACATATATTACTGCACAAGAAATCCATTCCTTTAAATTTATATAAATAAATATATATTAAATTTTATAACTGTACATATATTCCCATACCTGCATACATCCCCATAGGACTTTCCAGATCCATGAAATAATCATCAGGAGTGAAGCCAGCCTCAAGCAAAGCTGTTCGACAGGCACTTCGCACAACCTCTTTCACAAGGTCTCGAAATTCAGAAAGTCTTCCAGCAACCTAAGCAAAAAGCATCAGAAGTGTATTGAAAGTCAACACATAAATTCATATCATTTGGTTTAAATGGATGAATTATTAATGGATACCTCCTCCAGTTGTTCAAATTGAGCATTTCGGAACTCATCCAGTGTGTAAGTATGACCCTTCTCCACTCTGCACAATCCCATATCACTAATCCGGTAACACATTTCTCGAACATTCAATAAAGCAGGCCTTAGAGACTAGGAACAAAGACACAAATAAGTACCATGATATTAAAAAGTTTGCATGCATATAGCACTTACAGCCCTCAACACTAACAATAGCCAACTTAGCCACAGACTAGTACAAATTCAGTTGTATCAATTTAAGGTCAAATTAACATTTTTCTGTAATACAAAAACACTCAGCAAGACAAATTCTCCACAAATTTGAGAGTACGGTGTCCTTCAAAAATTGTGTTTCATTTTGATATGATCCATTTTGAATAGTTCTTAGATATGTTTGTAAATAATTTTCTGTTCATAGCTGACAGTGTGAGTTTAAATACAAAACTTTAGGTACAAAAACAACTAGGGATTTACTAGAGAAATAAGAGTTTTTAGAGTATATATAGCCACAATAAGTAGCACTATACATCGAGGTGTGAATGACATGAAGCAACTATTGCACCGGCCCTTAACAAACAACTAACACAAAATAAGTTTAACATTTGAAACGCCTTCAATGGTGTCTTAAACTTAAATATATTTTTTACAACTGTTTCTTTAGTATTATTGCTAGAATTTGTATTATTTTTGTAGGTGTACATATTAATAACTAATTACTTACAGGATTAACAATGAAGAGATTCTCCTGTAACTGGTTTCTGCACTGTATTACTTTCCTGTTATTGGTAAGACAACACAGTTGACTATTATTTCAACAAATAACTTTATACACAATGAAAACATTATATTTGTTTCATCTTAATAACATAACTAAACTTATTTTATCAATGCTATTTCATACAATTTGGTCAAGAAGCTGTCTGACAGTACACGGCAGACAGTCCACTTAAACTTTCATTTAAGCACTTTACTGTTTTATTTTCTATAGTTTTCATAGGTTAATTGCAAAGTACATATTGAATCGAACATAATGGGTTTTAAGTGTGGTTATTCATCATTATCATCATTTTCATTTAATGTCCATATTTTCCCATCTAGAATGGGGTTGGCCTGGGAAGGTGACAAATGCTTTCCACATGCGTCAATCCTGTGCCACATGCTCAGGACTCCACTCCCAACAAGGTCATATTATCCATCACTCACTCCACTGTTTCCTAGGCCGGGCTTTCCCATTGGCCATTGCCCCCCAACTCTCACTTCCCCCACGTCACTCAATACACCCCCTCTGCCCTTTTCACATCTCCAAACCATCTCAGTCTTCTCTGCCTTAACTTAACAGAACGGTCTTCAATTAACTCTAAACAACTCTGCCAACTCACTGCTAGACCTCCCATCCTGCCACCTATCTCCTCCCATGTATTTCAGCATCCTGCAATCACATCTGCATAGAACATCCATCAGTCTGCTTGTTAATGCCCATGTTTCTGCTCCATACAGTAGTCAGAGCAGATCTCCTGCAAGCTTCATAATACCCTTCCCCTAATCCTCAGTCCCATGCTCCAGTTCACCAATAAACTGGCTATTTCTCACCACTCCTGCTTCGCAGTGAAGCATATCTCCAAAATAGCAAAACTGTTCTACAGTACTTCCTCCAACATGCCCCCACTTACTACCAACCCAAACCCTCAATTATGTCTCCATCGCCATCACCATCCTCCCCCTCTCTCCCACATCTTGAACATACAAAGTTCTACACTCCTCAGAGATTTTTCAGACCTGAGCATCATTTGTGATGCCAATTATTACACTCTGTACATAACACAGAGTTTAGTCCCACCCCTCTTCCACATCATCCACATGGCCATCTTCCTAACTGAATCCTCTCTCTAGCCTTTCCAGCTGTCACCACTAATTTTGTCTCTTCCATACTTATTTTCAGTTCCCTCTGCTCCACCCCTTCCTTCCACCTGTTAAACAAAATTGTCAGTCACTTCTTCCTTTAATTCTGCTATCAGTACTCTGGTGTTATATCGGTGCACTGACTTGATAAGACTCAGTGCCCAGTCAATTGTTCTCCTTAGCATCTGGTCAAATGCCATCTCAAGGTCCATATATAAAGGCATGATACAGTTTCTTCTTTCACTTGTAATTGCCTCAAAAAATTGCATCTGTTGTCAACCTTCCTGGGCAAAACCCAAACCGTCAACCATCCACTTTTATCAATTTCCTCATCAACCTCTCCTCCAAAACCTTTTCAAACAATTTCATTCCCTGTTCCAATAGTCTAATTCCTCTATATTTTCCACACTCCAAGGCATCTCCTTTTCCTTTATAACTGGAACAGTCAGACTGTTTTTCCATTCTTTGGGAATTTCCCCTTCATCAATTATCCTGCTAAAAATTAATACTCTTGTTAATATTTATTAATATTTTTGTATAATTAGCTAATAATTTATTGCTCTCTTCATCAAGTTACTGATCGTCATTCCTGTTGGGCCTGGCACTTTTCCTTTCTTTTAATGCTCTCTTCACTTCCTCCTATGTGAATTTTTCTATTGGTCCTTCCACATTATTTATCTCTTTCAGGTTATTTCTATGAGAATCTTCACCTTCATTATTCGCAGGTTTATCCTTTCTACCTGTATCACATCCACCAGATCTTCTTGTCCAGCATTCCCACACCTTCTGCACTTATATAAATTCTCCTGATCACCAGACTGTGTAGCACTCCTCTTCGCAGCCACCATTTTACATCATTCTCCTTTGTATTGTACTTCTTGTATCAGCAACAGATGTCCACCTTTCTCCTTGCCAGCATCTCTACAATTTCTCTAATACTCCTCCCCACCAACAATCCAACATTCACTGTACTTACTTTCAGCTAACCCAGATATTCTTTGCACCCTCTACCAACTCAAGGGTTGCCGGGGACAGGAAGCCATTTCATTACTTTCAGTCTTCAATTGTGGTTGGGTTGGAAATTTTGCAGATAGCATGCCCTTGCTTACACCAACCACAAGTATTGGCAGTGGGTCTAGCCTTAGCTTGTAAAAGGAATAACCTGCAAGGCAGCAGGTGGGTTTGATTTTAAAGTTTTCTTTCCCCTAACCTTTGCCTGATTAGGCATACCGAAGGCAGCAGGGACCCTAGACACGTACTACCACTCCAAGTTAGAGTGCACCTGGGAGCAATGGGTGATTAAAGGGTAACTCAACTTTCCCTACAGCTCTGAAAGTCCCCAATCAGAGGCTATTATGCCTTCAGGTGCAGTTTAAAGTCATGCCCAGTGGTCTAAGTGGCAATTACTAATTCATAATATTATTTGTGAAGTTAAATTTTATAAGTATATTTTATTATGTTTTTGTACAACAAATTTCTCTCAAAACTTACTTTGTTCTGACATTTTTTCTCCATACCACAAAAGCCTTCCACATTCTAAAATTAGCAAACGTTTGGATTCTAATAAGCTTTCTATAATCCAAGTATTCCTTTTCCCATCTGTCCAGTGATGTGAATTCTGCCTCACCATTCCTAGCATGGGTTACTCCTTCTTTGCTAACAGTATAGTAGTTGGAATGGTCAATTTCAGAATGCTTTACAATTCTGCAAATTTTCAAACACAAGTATTAAACTTATGATTTAACTAAACACTAGAATGATAATGTAATATATACATACAAAATATAATTATCAAGCAAAATATACAGCTCGATCAGTTAGCATACCAAACTGTTTTAATTTATAGCCTTTAACAGCATCCACGAATTTGGGTTAGAAAGATTCATCAAGTGCTTAATTTGCTACTAACAGTAATTTAGTGACCATTGATTATAACATACAGAAGAAATATTATCTTAAGTTACATCACATGTACATGACATTTACACTAAATCCAAACTACAACTACATTACACCTACATGACACTTATTAACGCCATTTACATGGCAAAACACACTTTCATCACACATTATGTTTTAATGTTACAGTTGTAAACATAGGGTAACAATTACATTACACTAACAGTTAGTATACTTAACAATACACTTACATTACACTAACATTACATTTACATTAATTACACTCACATTACACTAACATTAAACGTACTGTACATTACATTTACATTACACTTACAGCTATAAAATTACCCTTACAATCCAATTACATTACACTGATATTAATTACCCTTACATTACACTAACATTCTCCATACATGCAGTACAGTACACTAGCATTTCACTAACATTACATTTACATTAATTTCACTCACATTACTCTAACATTAAACATACATTACATTTACATTTACATTACACTTACTACATACCATAAAATTACCCTTACAATACACTAACATTACACTAACATTCTCCTACAGTACAGTACACTAACATTTCACTAACATTACATTTACATTAATTACACTCACATATTACTCTAACATTAAACATACATTACATTTACATTACACTTACTAAGTACTATAAAATTATACCCTTACAATACACTTACATTACACTAACATTAATAACCCTTACACTAACATTACATTTACAATAATTACACTCACATTACTCTAACATTAAACATACGTTACATTTACATTACACTAACTAAGTACTGTACTATAAAATTATACCCTTACAATACACTTAAATTACACTAACATTGATAACCCTTACATTACACTAACATTACATTTACAATAATTACACTCACATTACACTAACTTTAAACATACATTACATTTACATTACACTTACTAAATAATATAAAATTACCCTTACAATCCACTTACATTAATTACCATTACATTAAACTAGCATTCTCCATACGTACAGTACACTAACATTTCACCAACATTACATACATGTTTCAAGTACTTAAAAAATATATTTAAGGACAGTCATACTGTTAAATGATCAATTCAAACGTTAAGTTTAATCATTTTGACACATCAGGATCAAGTTTGTGCTTATTTTCATTTACTTGTTAAGGCATTAGTCTTGTCTTTTTTGACTTTTTTCTGAACAGCATATCAGTAATCTTTCATCCCAATATAGTAGGTTTTGCAGCGTTAAGGCAGAAGTACAGTATAATAAAGGCTTAAAACTGCTCAAAACATTCCCGCTACTACTTTGTACAATAATTCAAATGTATATAATTTAATTAAAATGTGTTAACATAACTCCTTCAGAATTGCATTGCTATTTACTTAAATACTACTTAAGCTAAGTGTCATATGTTGGGGTTCCTCTATAAAACAGACATCACTTTAATACAGAAATTTTAATCCAGCCCAGTTCAATGTCCATAATTAGATCTAATTTATTGAGATCCAAGTACAAGTACAAGCACAAGACTTCAAAGCATATATGTGCTTTTTCCTGCAAAGCTGTTGTCAAGAGGATAACTTTTGCTTGAAATCTTATCCTCTCAACAATGAGTGTGCTTGAATAAGAGCATATATATTCACTTGAAATCTTGTGCTTGTACTCATACTCAAATCCAAAGGTCTCTATTAAAGAGTTTTGACTACATTTTGACTATTATTTTTACAGCTTATTATAATTCTTTTTAACTGTCCTACTATTCACTCAACCTTACCTGCCAAACCACTTTACTGATCATGAGGTGATATTTAAATATTAAGGATTATTCATGAATGTATGTTTAGACTTTATTAAAAGTTAAAATTTGCTGTTGTTGTTGGGATATAATGGTGGTGATGATTGATATTTATGCTAATGAACATGATAGTGATGGTTAACAATGTACTTACGTCAGATTATAAGGATTATATTCAATCGATGACTTCTCAACTGCTGGAGTGAGGTATAAAAACCCTAGCTTAGGGTTTTCCCGGACAAGACTCAAAATCTCCTGTGGGTCCTTTCTTCCTCCAGGTACAACTTCCATATAATCCATTGTTTTAAATGGTGTTGCTCCATTTGTCAGGACACTATGACCATTTGTCAATCTTTGTTTTGGTGACCCACTAGGTGGAGATTGTTTTCCAGGAAGCCTGCCAGAGTCTATCAGATCTTGTCTCTGCCTCAGCTGATCTGGTAGAGAAGGTAAGGGTGGTGTTGTTCGGCTCAAAGGCTCTACTTTCCATTTGGCTTTCTTGTTTTCAGGCTCAGATGATGGTGGAGTTGGTGCTTTAGTTTTTAATAGTGGGGTTGGAGCTGCACGTTGCCTCTCTTGATAACGAGCCAAATTCGGCTTTGGGAGGAATCATGTGAATTTAATTATATATAATATATATAATTTAACTTATAATAATACATAAACTGCTAAAAAATAACTAGTTGGATAAGAGTATATCTCATAGACAAATATCAAACTGTCTCCCAAGTACCATAAAAATAAAAAATAAACCCCCTAATAAAAGACACACATAAATATAAAATTAAATATAAAATAAATATAAAAAATAAAAATAAAAATAAAATAAATATAAAATACTTAGCAACAACTCAACAAAATTTTCTTTTAGTAGTTTAGAGTCTTGATTACAAGACATTTCAACTAGTCAGTTTCAACTATGTTGCTATGACAAAGAGTTATTGTTTTAAATATCAGCTAATTCATATGACTTAGGGCTGATAAAACACTTCGATTTACCGATTACAGAATAGGAAAAAAACACCCTTTTTAAAATTTTTAGATTTTTGTATATTTTCCTACTTTGACATAAATACTTAATTAATAAATATAAAAATGTCATTTCAATAACTTTAAAAATTTCAAGTTTTTGTAAAAAGTGTTTCATCTCCAGAAGCATTCCCATGAAATTGAATTTTATAGTGTGTATGAACAACACAACTTGCAATAAGTGTGTGACAGGTGACATCCCTTGCAGAACTTTCTGATCTGCCAGTGATTAGGTCTGCCTTATAGTTAGTCTGGATTTTGTTTTCAAATAGGTACTGAAGAGTCACAAACAGACCACGGTTCCCACAAAATGTTTGTTCATATTTTTTAACAAAAATAGGGGTGTATTGATGACTTTGAAAGGTTAAAACTTCATCAGCGTTCAATCAAGATTGTCCATATTTTTACTGCTCATTGATAACAGCCGGATGTTCACAAGGGTGTTGAGTATTTTTCTAAAATTGTTTTACAATATAAATATTCCCGAATCAGTATGTGATTAACTTATTTTCTAAATAATTGCAACACAAATCTTACACAAGTACTGCACAAAATAAACATAAACAAACTTAAAAAATTTTTGTTGTGCATTACAATGACAAGACGAACTATCCAATTACTACTTACTCACCGATAACTGGTTTTAACAAAGTTACAACAACAACAACAACAACAACAATTTATTTACCCCCAGATTCTCATATACATTTTTTTTTCTTTCTAAGAGATACTATTAAATGGGGGGCACTCCCCCCCTGAAATAACTAAAGAGCTGATCTGGTCAGGGGGCCAAAGTTAAATTGGAAATCGAAGAATTTAGGCATTTATATAGGTGCAAAATTAACAATATTGCGAAAAAAGTATAAAATTCTATTACATTAGTCATAGATAAAAAAGTCAGCAACGGCTAGTAAAGTAAAAAAGACAGCACAGTTTATCTATATTTTGACTGCTACAAGACGACATGCATATACATATGTACGGACATAAAATGTATGCTGTTTTCACTTTTCACATAGTTTCTACTTACCAAAGGTTCAAGGCGAGGAGCGATTGGTGAATTCTGTCAATAAAGGAAAAAATGAATTAGGTTTCAATCTTTTCATAAAAATATTAACTTTAACTCAAAACTTGACTGATGTCATAGGCTCCTGTACAAACTAAAACAATATATCAGTAATGGTCATTTGGAAATATTATATACTACAATTCTGTTCAAACCTTTTTCTCTTGCACTGGGGTTCTTCCTGTAAACTTTAATGCATTTGGATGCGGAGCTAGCTGTGGCTTTGCGTGGATTCTTGCTTTGAGCTTGTTTTGATCAATCCCAGGCAAAGAAAAAGCATCACTACGTCCGTTATTAGTCGGTCTTCTCGTGCCATTAGCCAACGGTCCAATTATATTTTCGGCCATATTTTCATACAGTAAACTATTTCAACGCTGAATTTTTAACAATATTTCGGAAGTACAAAAACAGTAAACAAAAATATCTTAAAACTGCTGAGATTTATCCCATGGCTTTGCTTGTTTTCACCGTTAGAGTATGAACAACTTTACTGACTCCCGTTCGCCGCCATATTGTTTCTATTCAAAGTTGCTACGTAACAGAAAACGTCAAGTAAGTAACCTCGTTTCCATGCCAGAATTACCATTGTCAGTTTTCTTGACACATAAACTTCTCTATCAAGACTAAAATTAGTCTCCTACGCAGCCGCTGCCTGAGTCGTCACGCAAGGCTTTTCTCCTC
>ERZ1740055.26-NODE-26-length-19813-cov-7.199970_pt1 | contig 19813 bp, 7 predicted proteins | sample MGYA00581747_ERZ1740055 | MGnify/ENA primary metagenome ERZ1740055 (study PRJEB43018, sample SAMN04849739) | marine metagenome | isolation source: floating plastic debris | place: Pacific Ocean | collected 2008-08-28 | study: EMG produced TPA metagenomics assembly of...
AGGATGCAAAGAATCGAGCGAGATGGAGAGTGGGAGTGGGAGAGATTGCTGGCAAGTGGGGTAAATCCGGCCACCCTCGTTTACGGGGATAAAACCAGATCAAGACTGGATTGATGATGATGATAATGAAGTTTATGTGAACAATGCAATAAGATAATAATAAAAATATTTTTTATAGGTATAACGCCTTGAATGAAGTCCTATTAGTCAAGGATGTACTGGGAAATGTATACCTGACAACCGGAGAACTTCTTCTCCGGGAATGAATGCACCCTTCTCCTTGTGATCATGAACAAATACTGCAAGAAAGCTTAAAGTCAAATTCCGCTTCTTCTCTTGCTTAATTGATATCATTTTATGCAAATTAATTTGTACATGCACGGAGGTAACAATTTGCATTAGGAAGATCTCCGGCTGCCATGGATTTGTGCTACATCCCTGACTCCAAATGCAGGCATAAATAGAAGCAGTTAGACTGTTATTGAACTAACATTTGCTATGACAATGCTGTAGAAAACAGTTATTTCTGTATGAAACATTTGAATGTTGTTTTAAAAGATGGTTCTGAGTTGTCACAAGACTTACAACTTTATTGACAGTGCTTAGCAGAAAGAGCATTTAACTTACGATCCGACTCTGGCAATGAACTTGTCATTGACGAGCTTGTAGAGGTCATAGTTCCAAGACTCTGAGAGTTTATAGGAGGCTTTCCAAACTGTCCAGCTTGTTGGGCAAATTCTGCAAGCAATGTAATGTTCAAATACAAGGTTAAATTTGACTTTATCAAGTTAAGCCATATTAAATTTTTAAAATAATATCAACTCTTTAGAAAACTATCAACCAGCACACAATTTTAATTAAAATTAATACTTACGATTCATGACAGTTGTATGTTGTACCCAAGCAGACGTATCTATTGGTCGAACTGGTTCACCTGTTGTTATCACAGAGAAGGCATAATATCAGTCTAAAATTGCACAGAAAATAAATCATTAAGTTTGATTTAAACAAAGTTTAAGTAAAATTCCAAGAAGTGCAAAAAAGCTTGTGCATTCAAATACTAATACAGTAAAGACAAATACAGTACTATAATTAAGTCAATGCTCTCCTATTAGTTACTTTTAAGTTCAGCCTATTAGAAAAAAAAACTACTTTTCCTTGAAAGATATTTTTATAAAATGTTGAGGATTGCTGTACTTAGTTTTACAACACCCCTATTGTGTCTATCATCAAGTAGAATGAAATGGCTAACTAACATTATCTGTTTAAAACAAACAAAAAGCAAACTTCCATGTACTTACCATGAGGCAATGTAAAGTACCCTTTTGGTGTTGGATCCCAGCATTTGGCAACAGTCAATGTAATAGGACTAAGAAAAAAGAAAGACTTTAAATTTTTAAATGAAAATTAAAAACTTATACTTTCTAAAAGTTTTTATTCATACATTATCTAATACTAGTTTTTCTGACTAAAGTTGAGTCAAATGCGAAATTGCTGTAAATCTGCTTATATCGTTATGCCAATTCTGTAAGCCAACCTGTTCTATTAACCCTCTTCTATACAGCTTTGTCCTAAAATTTTGAAACAATGTTTTGTACTAATCTTTCAAAGATGCTAAATTTTATTTCTCCAAAGATTTATAAAAAAATCATGTAATTGACCGTAACATGGGGCTTATATTTATAGATTGCTTATATTTACAACAGTAAATAAACAGTAACTAAAAATCATATTAAATCAAGCTGGTTTAGTATTATAGAGATGTTTTTCCCTTACGAAAAAAATTTAATTATTCACCCTGGTTTGTGAACCATTTCTCTTAGAACTCTAACAGCGTCATCGTTGCTCATATTTTCAAAATTCACATCATTTACCTACAAAGAAGCAAAACATATATAAACAACAATGAAAGTGAATGTTTTTATATCCTGTGAATCTAAAAGGCCAACTACAAATTACAGATGGTACTTCTAAAAAGGTTTATATTGGAAAGTAAAAAAAAAACATTAGTATTCTATAGTTATTTCATAAATGGAATATGACATATTTTTCTATGGGTTTACCTGCATAATAAACCACTTAAGATGTAGGGAAAACACTCCACTGGTTTGGAATTTACAGCTTTTCTTAAGTTCTCCCAATATCCTGCATAGTTTAATACGCTGGTAAACCCATAGAAAAGTAAGTTTTATTGCTCAATTAACTATAACTTTTATTTTTTATTTGTTTCAATCAAATTTACAAATCATCTATTACAGAGTATGTACAAACCTTGCTCAGCTAAAAATATCATCCATAGCAAACAAAATTCTATTGTAATTTGTGCCAATCTGCACAAATCTAAAACTATATTTTAAATGAGCAATGTCTCTACTTGGGAGACTAGGTTCTAGTTAGAGTTAACTTGATGGATAATTTGACGAGGCATGGAGTCAACTAAAGAAAGAAAAAATATATACATTCAAGTTCTTCTGGAGAAAAACCAGCAAAATCATATGTGCAGTTTGGTGATCAGTTTGTGACACCTCGATAAAAAAGAGATTGCACCCGACCAAAAACAGAATTGGAAAATATTTTCAAAAAAAGTGTACAACGTATTTAAAAACTTTAAAATCCCCTAAATTTTTGATCAATACGTCTTTGACTCACATATATATTTGAACAGGCACGCTTTACATTTAACTTTATAAACAATGCCTTTGATTTGCCAAAATATGTCCAAATCTTTTGATGGGTTTAAGGGTTGTCTTAATGTTGGCTTTGCCCAAAATTCTCCCAATACGCCCTGATACACCTCGAACATACAATATGGTGGTGAAGGTATTTTGCTAGTTAATGTTTCCTGCAGGCCTGTTTTCTGTAGATTATCTTGGAGGTTCACAAGTTCTCTCTATGAATTCGAACTGATATCCATTTATCTCCAATCACACCAAACCCTCTCTTTCTCCTTTTCTTTACTATAAATACTTGATGGCAAATCTGGTGCCCAATTCATTAGTGCAGTGACCACTGTTCTCTTTTGCTGCAGCAGATTATGTGAATCAAATATTAAATATTTGTTTGTATGTGTGGCTTTGCAGTATACATCGACCTCTACTGTACATTACCTCTGGGGCATAACCTGCACTTAGTATCCAGGAATGGTATGTTTGGGCCTTCATCAGAAACGGGTGGCATTTCAATTATAAATTGAATTTGTTGATTTATGGAGTTTAGATTGCAGTATCCAAGACTATTAGAAGCATGCGTGCTAAAAATAGAAAAACGATTACATGGTATTGATTCTTGTACTTTTATCCCATTATTTTGGTAAATACTAAAACAGCTATCCCCCTCAGGGTTGCTGCCAAGTGCTAGAAATATACCTCAACACTTAGCATCTCTTTGGAGGATAGTTGTTAACTATGTGTTTTTACTAGACTTTTAATTTTATGCATTATTACTCTGACAAAAGTCACAGTCAGTGATCGAAAATTCGGTGGATTTTAAAGTTTATAATATATCTTCATAGATCTGTTTCAACTCTTTTTATGAAAAAGTTTGGCTATTGTTTGTTTGAATATGAAAAAACAATACATGCATATTATAAACTAAAAGGGGAAGGTGAAAGACCAAAAACTTGAAGTGTCTCTGGCAGTTCAGAAAAAATGGAACATTGTGTCTCAGCTGGCTCAGGAGCTGAAGGTTTAACAGAAGAAACCAAGCTCAGTATGCAATAATTTTGAATGACCAATACTTACTTGTAAAAGCATGTCTCCTGGTTCTATCCTGCCATCTAAATCTACAGCACCACTGCAAATAAATGGGAAAATTTTAGAACAGAAGTCTTTATTTAGGAATTATAATGATTTGATATACTAGAATGACTGAGGCCAACATAAATCCTGGCAGCTCGTCTATATGGGGCAGATTTTAGTTAATAATTTTGTGTTTTGCTCTTTTTAGGCCTGTAAGCAGAAATGTTTGTGAAGGAAGCAGGGAGGGTGCGAGGGAGCAACAAAACAGAAACATTCTGTTTGTTGGTTACTATTTTCACTGTAAGTAATAAAAGATAGTGCTATCTACAGCTGTTAAGTATTTTCTCTCAAGTTTGATTTCTGCTTAATATATTTTTTAAAATATAAATTTAAAAAATTAGCTTTTAATCCTGTGAAGGGGTGTGCATATGCACTTAATGCACCCCCTGCACATGGACCTGCTTTTCAGCAATTAACTTTCAAAATTTACAGTTAGAAGTCATATAAATGAATGAGGAGAAAATATTACATAGGAAATATTATAGATGGTGAATTGTTTTCTCTATGTCAGCATAACTGCTTTTATTTCCATTATTAATTTTTTGTAAGACGAAAATGCAGATATTTTCCCCTAAAGATACACTTTTAAAGTTTTCTATACTGATATGTAACTTATCCCCCCACTCCAACTCAAAAATAAATTTCTTTTGAATTTCTTAATTAAATTTTTATATAGACGTTTCATAAGAATGGACTACAGAAACACTTTGAAATAAATTTAAAAATCAAATTTTGTATAATGCAAGTTTGTTATTTACATCATGCAATAACAAAGAAATTTTAAAAATTTGATAAAAATTATGAGTAAAATATATTGCTATTGATATCAAGGTCTTCAATGCAAAAAATTAGGTAATTATTTTCAGACATCAAAATAATTTAAAGCACAAACTAAAGTTCCAATTTTTTGACTTTTGCTTAAAATATCATATTATAGCCCTGAATAAGCTTAATGACCTCAAAAACTCTCGTTTGGTATTTACCCTTTCATGATAGAGCCTACATAAATGCCTCCATCTCCCCTCTTGTTGCTTTGGCCAACAATACTTATTCCTAGAAAATTTACTTTGTCTGCAAGAAAATGTTCACATATTTAACTTCTAGGTGTATTTTCAATTACTCAAAAACTAGAAGTAATCATAGATTAGGGAAGTGAATTAAATTTTTATTAGGAGCTCAAAATGTGCTAAAAACAAACACTTAACACACAACTTAGGTAAAGAAACTTCATTTCTTGTAATTGCAGAAGAATTTCTGCAAAATAAAAATCTTACAATCAGCTTTAAAACAGGTTTATTCTTATACAAAGTACAACCACTCACCACAAGGTGAGCGATTGCCACTTGTGCATTGGCATGTGACATAACAAAACAAAATTAATTATTCACGATGGCACAAAAAATGAAGACTTTCAACAAAAAAGAGTATCTCTCAAAAGGTCACCCTAGAATACCACAGGAATCCTAAGATTATGATTTGCATTCTCCTGACATCAAACCCAAAAAACTATCCAATTAAAGAAAAACTTCAAAAAGAAATCAAACACAAGAAAAGATGGATAAAGGAATTTACAGATTGTTCAAATTACATTACAAAAAATACAAATTGAAACTCTATGTATGTTGAAGATTTGATCATTAACTCAAAAATTAAAATAAATATTTTCTAAGCTACTGTGGTTCTGTAAACTAATAGGTACTTCACTATCTAAAGATCAGATACTACATTTATATACATCCTATTACTGTGATACTTACCCATATTCAAGGTTACAGTAATGATGTTTAGTGACATGGTTGATTCAGTTATTGTACTAAATGAGGAACACTGAAACACAATTTAAAATTTAAAATTACTATTCACATAAAGAATTAAATACAACTAAATTGTTATTGTTATTGTACTAAATGAGGAACACTGAAACACAATTTAAAATTTAAAATTACTATTCACATAAAGAATTAAATACAACTAAATTGTAAAAACAATGTAATGTTTCAATTCATAAAATGGACAACAACATTGCCTCTACTTTAATAGCATTTGCTAATAACATACTAGTTTTATATTTCTTTATGCAATAAAAAATATTGACCAACTTTGACAAAATATAATTCATGCCTAACAAAACAAAATAATACTCAAGTGTACTTACTCTCTGAACACGAGGCATTCGAGGTCTTCTTCTTCTTCTTCTGTGCCGACCTTTCAATAGATGTGAACCTTCTGTAGTACTAGAGAACCTTGATACACTGCAAATATAAAATAATAAATTACAATAAGTTAATAACTGAAGGTCTTTGCAGTGTTCTTTAGTGTTTCCAAACTTTTATAATTTTGAACAAAGAAAATTTGAAACAAAATGAAAGTAATCTGTTGGAATTGCATTATATGGTGTGTTAAATTATTATAGATAATTTTGAATTTAATAACAAGACAACCAGCATTAGACAGAACATTTCCAATTTCATGATAATTTGTTTTTTCTAGTAAGTTGAGACACCTCTATAAAGAGCAGTGTTAAAGCATGGAAAACTCAATTTATCACAGTATACCTGCTCCGATCATCTTCAGAGTCTATAAAACTAGTTGTTTCCAAGTCACTTGACCCAGTTTCATAATCTCGTCTCCCACCCATAACTCCACCTTGCATTCTGGTTCTCTGAGTAGTGGCCACTGCAACATAACCACAAAGTCATTTTTATTAAACAGAAAGTTGAAAAAAACTAAAACTTCTTATGAAGAATGGCCAGTGTGCATTTATAGAAAATTAAGATAATAGTTTGAAAATTCAAGGCATGCTAAATAAGAATTGTACAGAAATGGTATTAAAATCACCTTGATCTCTGCTTCCATGTCTTCTGGATCTTGATCCTTGCCTTCTAGAGCTAATAGTAGAATCGGCTTCTGAGTCAAAGTCACCTGCTGTTGAGTGGCCACCTCCATGGGGACTTAAAGCAGCAAAAGACTTTTTACAATCTGAACCAATTTTATGTATCATTCTTAGTCCTATCTACTGCAGAGAATACAAGTAGGAACAAAGGCCATGTTTCTAGCAACTTCCCATAAGTTTTGAGATTAGTTTTACTTGAATAACTCCCAAAAAGGAAAGAGAGGAGCTTTTAAGTTGCAAAGAAAATTTAATAAGCAGCCTTCCTTCATTGTAAAAAATCTGTGTGCGCAATTGGTCAAAATTGATCATGTGATTTCAGTATAATTATCTGTCACTAACTGTTAAAGACTGTTAGGTTATAAATCATAACCTTTGTTTCTTGGTTTAACTGTGGCTGAGTCTTCAATCAATTCAAAGCACTAAAACAGAAGCGATACTGTTCCTTTATACCTGTTCTTAAATTTTTTTCTAATTTTTTAATGGGATACCAATCTCTTCCATCAAGCTGTAATCTACACCTGCTTGAAACAACACTTTCAAGTATATTATTCTTAAGGATTAAAACAACATTTAAATATAAGTATTATGTTTATTTTATAAGTTTACATCATAGACTTACAATAACTCCTCACTGATCAGGGAGGGCTGTGCCATTCATTAGACACATGATTTTTAGTGTTTTTTTCTACAAGTTGTATTTTAATATATGAATGAATTGGGGGAGGGATTCTTCAACCTTTTATTTTGTAGAACAAACTAAATTGACTGTGAGAACTATTTACCTACTTTCTAATTGTGGATTACCAATGGTAATATAAAGCACTGCTTTCTGCATAGAATAAACTTATTTACAAAACAAAAGAAAAGATTAACAATAAGACATCACTACTCTTGACAAATAGACACTAATTATACTTTTTGTGTTGTTTTTTCACTCAACATAATTTTAGTGATCCCCAGGGAGATTAATAAAATCTGTAAAATTAAAGGTAATTGTGCTAGGCTCACAAAAAGGTCAAATTAACAACTTCTTGTTATTTAAGTAAAATAAGCTTTGGGTATATTTTGAAAGCCATCGACATCCTTCTGAAAACACTATGCTTTACTAAAAAATGTTTGCATTATTTAGCAAAAGTAGCAACAACTTCTGTTTTACTTACTGATATGAAGGAGGCCTTGAGTCCCCTATGCCAGCAGTACGAGCAACAGGTACATGCAGGTCTGAGCTCGTCACTACTGATTGCTGGTCTGAATCCAATGGACCTCTGCTACTATCTTTATCTGAAATACTACTTGTGTCTGATGTCACAAGCTGCAAAGCAAAGATTGAATCTAAATCTATTACTCTTGAAACCCTAGAATAATTCAATCAATTATATTCATACATAAAAACATAAATAATTCAAAATACATAGTAGGTCAGCAAATAAGTTCTAAAATGGGAAGGAGATAAGTGATAAATAAAACAATAACTTAATACAAGTTTGGGATTCAGAAACAATAATTTCTTTCTTAATATCGAAGTGGGAAATTAAAACACTTGACTTAAAGAAATTATGAAAACTTGTCTGTTTTATAAATGGAGCAATTTCAGTTGATAACTTCATCATTTCTATATTATTGTTGAAAGTCCTGTAATCCTTTAATATAATTACATTCAAAACTGTAATGTCCTCATGCCTTGGAAACAAAAGCTGAAAGGATATACATAATCTTGAATGGGTTTTTTATGATTTGGTGACGACACAAAGTCTGCAGTTTTAAAGATTTCATTCTAGTCTTTTCTTTTTGCATGTAAGTAATTAATTTTAGGATCAATGGAATAGTTCTTTCCATGTTTTTATAACTAGGTCACATGTTTTAAAAGCATTGTATGTTCTAACATCAGAACAGAAGAAATGATAAGACATAGTCTTCTTACTTTCATCTGAATAGCTGAACTACTTTTTGAAATGTTTTAAAAAGTTGAAAGACAGAAAATGGAATATTTTCAATTAGCAGGTTTAGGTGTACATACTTAGTTTTCATGATTCAGCAGTTTTACTATTTCAGTTACATTCTGGTTCTTCTTAGAATCTTGTTATTTTTAACTTTATTGCAGATTCATGTTATAAAAGCAGTTATATGACTGGTACAGCTCGGTGACCAGTTCCGATAATTATTATATAAATACTAGATGCAGAATGTTGCAAGTATTAATTTTATACTGGGAGAGAGAAACTATCATACTTGTTCGAATTCAATTTATCTCTACTGAAATGTTTTTTTTCTGTATAGCACTTATTGTTCAAACAACCTCTAAAATAACTATGTTTGTGGAATAACTGAAAATCAATTGAGCCAATATGAAGCAGAGTTAACAGCTATGGTCAATACCAAAATAGTACTCAGCATTTCACAATTACCTATCAAAAATGACAAAAATATATTTTGATAACTAAAATTACACACTTAGGAATCATCATCATCATCATTTTCATATTTGGTTTTACATCCGTTTTACATGCTGGCATGCACACTTAGGAATCTACAAGATAACTTTTTAAAGGTTACTAGTTTGCCCAACAAATTCCTTGAAGTAACTAAATTTAGAAGTAACAAACTAACTCCAATATATGCAACAAAAGACAGCAATCATTAAATAAGTGCCAAATATCAGTTGAAACTTTCAAGTACTTGGACAACTGTTGGGTCTAACCTTAATTTTTATTACATTCAAACATGGATAACAGTGTGAACAGCTGAATAAAACAATATCCTTTCATTGTTTTCAAAATATGAACACAGTGTGAATATCAATGAAAATGAAATGAAGACCAAACACTGACCAGCCAAACCAAAAACATTGTTGCTCTTGACTTCTATGAAACTAACATATTTATAAAAACTTAAAACTATTTGTGTATTTTCAAGAGAAACCAAAATCAACATGCTGATTCAACTGAATTTATTTAGACAGTGTATTTCTATTGACATTCTACCATAATTTAGATAAAAAGAATAAGTATCACATGCAAATCTACAGAGCTAATGTAATTAGTAACTAGTAAGGCCTTTGTATAGTCAAAACATAGCTGAGTGAAATTAGTAATAAAGGTTTCGCTTTTGTATTTTCACTCTCTTTTCACCAATTAAAATAGGTTTTGCAGTGATTTGATAAAATCATTGTAATGACGATGTATTTACGTCAAATTCTTTTATGCTAAGAATAACTCAGAGAATTAAAATGCAGCGAGTGTATGGCCAAAGTTAAGATAACAGTGTAAAGAAATAATCATGTATTGATTTTGTGGAATAGGGCAATTTGGGTAGAACCATTAATCATAGAAACAAAGAACACTCCCCTGGCTTAAGAGATTATAACTTAGAAATTTCATTCCTCAAGCTAAGAACGACAAAGCAGATCTCTTCTTAAGATTTAAATAGAATATTTTATATACTAGAGTCCAGCTTGATCATAATCCATTAGTCAATAACAATGTCTTACACTTCTAAGACACATTTAAGGCAATGCTCACAACAAAGCTCGAAATAATATAAATAACAAATGTCTGGCCTTCGACCTTCTTGGTATTGATGCTGAAGCCAATATCAAAAAGCGACGATTTACAAAACCAAAAAACGGGACATCTGAAAAATACTATAACGAGTCTTATCAGTACATTTTTTTTAAAACCAAACGGTCATGACAACGAATTTCCCAATGAGGTTTATTTGCCCGTAACTTTAACTAAGACTATTTTTAATCGCTTAGAGTTTCAAATAAATAATAATAAATCAAATAGAGCACGAATTTCTTGCGGGAAAACAAGGAATAGATACTCAGTTTGGCTATACGAAACCGGCTATACTTCTGAAACTAAAAGGCGGAACTAAGTTCTGCTTTTAATTTCTCGGAATGTCTAAAATGAACCTTGTAAAATTACAATATATTTTGTGCAAGTAAGGAAAACACAAGAATTCCGAATTCTCTCTGTTATTGGATTTAAGCGCACACTATTCCCCGCTAAGAAGGATTTATCAACACAAAGCCATCTTGCTGGCAAAAACGCAACAAACTCTGACAGCTCTTATGATACTGACTGAATTTTTACCGATGAAAACGTGACTTACCCAAGCTACAACACGTCCATTGAAGCAGGGTAAGTTCTTTTCGTCGTCACTTATCTCTTCTTTGACCACGCTGCAAAGTAGATAGAAATTCATGTCAAGAAAGGTATCATTTACAATGCTGCACAAACGCCGCTACCAATCCTAGGGCGGAATGCATAAAAATATGCGAAGAAGCAGCGGTGAAAATCCCTTTACCATCCACCAGAAATTAGTTAAATTAATAAAACAAGCAATAGCGTATTGATATGCAAGCAAGACAAAGAACATGAGGCACCTCCAGCCATAAAAATAGGTTACATTTGATAAAGTCATGACATGCACTGCTAACATCCCGTTCCCTTAAAATACCCCGTTGATTTACTACTAAAACAACCATAGATCACCAGTGATCGGGGATTTAACGCGAGTGAATTCTCTCCGAATTCAACAACAATGTGAAGAAGCTTTGTAAAGGCAAACAAACGTAAACATTGTTTAAGAGCGAATCTACGTAGAACAGACATTGTGTTTGATCAACTCACCCAAAGTCGTCATCCATGCTCTTGAAGAAGAACTTGTACGTGGGTCGATTTAGAATATTTTTGAAGTCCCCAAGCTTGACATCAGTCGGGCTTTTCGGTAATTTCACCAGGTATGGTGTATCTTCATCGTCAATGTGGTATATCACTTTTGTTTCGTCCATTTTCCTTCAAAACTTTTCTTCCCACACCAACACAGCTCTAGAAACTATACTTTCATGCCTTCATGTCAATCAAGCAATCACGTGACTACCGCAAACCAATCATCGCGTGCGTTTAATCCATCGGTCAGACAACAGCATCTTTGTCATCAACTAATCAAGTGCAATTTTCTTCAGTTCCGGCGGGATTAGCTACTAAAACTTTGCAAGAAAGCATTTGTTGTTCAAATGACTTGATGGAGTTTATACCTCGTAAGGTAATCTAACACAAATTTAGTTATCCGCGGTATTATTGCGGTCAAACTAGCCAAACTTGCGATGAGTGAAAGAAAAGGTTGCGGTGTGATTATTTCAATTATTGTACTTTAAGACATTTTTCGTGCCTGCGCTAAATCAGGTCTTGGTATTTAGTGTAATCGTAAGGTATCTGTTAGATATCATGTATAGAATAAGAAGCAGAATCCTTATCTAGTAAAGCTAGACAGGAAACTGTCAGATTTAGAACATGCCATGAATATCCGAGGTGTTAACAAATGAAATAACGCAACGAACAAAGTCATCTTTTGATTGTATCATCAGAAGTTCAATTTGTGTTGGTTCTCAAATGTAAGGCCTGGTTTGTTTTATGCTGACCGTAATCTAATTGTTTGAAATTTAACTGTACGGAGGTGCTGCAATTTCCTAGCACTGCTGGGCACCCGAAGGTTAATCGTTGCCATTTGACCCAAGTACTTTTTGCGCCCTGTAACAATTTCCGTTCCGTGATGCTTAGACCGGAAGTGGTTTACTTTGACAGTAACTGAAGTGAAAAATTCTGTAGCTGATCTACCATTTTGTGTTGTAAATAAATGTTGTTGCTGTAGCTTTATTCTATATATAGTTATAACAAGAAGTATCCAATGCAATTTTTCGTTTTTAATTTATAACACTTGTCTATATCCTCTGTTGTTTTTTTATTATTAAAAAAGTAAAAGTTTTAAAATCCAATTACCGAGTTAGGTGTCAAACAAGAAGAAAAGATACTCTAATTCTAAAAATAAAGACGAAAAACTAAAAGCTTATTTTTTCAAAATATGGTCTTTATTTTGGTTTCTATAGATGATAGGAACTAAGAAAATTGAATTTCCCACTCATCTTTTGGCAATGGTATTTGACATCAGACATTAATTGTAAAGTAGTTGAAAAATATGCTGTTTAGTTGACAAAAAGTATTGTTATTTTGAGCTTTTCATTGCAATGATTAATTATGCATTTTCCTCTGCTCCTTTTTAAAATGCCAGCTGTTCTTACATTATACTGCCAATAATATTTTATTGACTGCATCATTTTTAATAATAGTTTTTTAGAAAAACAGAATTGGGGTTTCATTAAGCAATACATTACAATTTTAGTAAAACAGATTTAAAATCATTTCAAAATTGTTAAAAACGAAATTTTAGTTGTTTGTATTAGCTTTATATGCTTTTAAAGTGTAGCCCTTTGGGCATAAAAGGAAAATAATAATACAATCATAAATACAGCTCTTTTAGAAATCCTTTAAAATGTTTTTACAGACACAGGCCTAGGGATACCACTATTTTTTATTATTCATGCTTCATAATAACTTCATCAACTGCATGATAATTTTTTGTACAAAACTTTACATTTTACAATATAATTATTATAAGTTAGTATGAACAACTTTGTTGTTGAACTTGAATTGGAAACCCAAAATTATTTTTGCGTAAATCAAGTTAATGTTAATGCTGCAAACCTCTAACATACAACTATAATAAAATATTCCTACATTTTTGTAGCTTTGAATCTATGCAATATAATGCTGTGCAATAACTATTAGAATATTCCAAAAGATTAATGGAGTAGTTAGAATTTTCAAATTGATCTCTTCTAAAGAAAATGCAGAAATAAAAATGACCAAGATTTTACATAATTTATGCAGTTTATTTTTCTTTATTATACCAAATTCTTGATGAAAACCAGAAATATATGATAAAATAAAAAGGAAAGTGGTTATTAAGTTGCCTTACAGGAGTAGCAGAGTGAATACTTACGTTAAAATAGTTAATGATGTTATAAACATTCAGATCTACAGTTGTCTGTAAATAAGGTAAGGCTCTACATAATATACAAGACTATAGATAAAAAGGGAAATAAAATAATTTTTCAAAAAACAGATCTTGTAAATGCAAGAACATTATTAGCAGTTTTTGCTGTACTAACTAGTGAAATATTTTTTCCACTAGAAAATAACTTCATATTATTTGCACCATCAATATGTAATATACTCTATATGTAAGGGATTGTGCTTTGTTCTCCCACTGTCCTCCCACTTTCAGTGGAGGCTCAGAACTTGAATTAATTTATGGGCAAGTTAGTTTTGTGCACCTGTCTGGTCTTTATGCATAAAAACAAAAAAAAATCATATTTTGTACTAAAATAAGCTGAATGACATGTTACTATCTTTTTCATTTGGGGAGGTTGATCCAAAACTAAAACTAAATTGAGATGAGTCACTTTTATCACATTGGGATTGTTCAAACATTGGAAAACCCTGGAAGTCTTTTAAGCTGTTTGAGGTACTGTGTTCTTGGTTTGGTTTATCCATTTCATATCCTTGGAATGTGACAGGTAAACATTCATTGTTGTTGTGATTTCTATGATGTTTCTGACCAATGAATTATGTTTCACCATCTATTTATTAAGAAGTTAGAATTATATTTAATATGAAATCTTACAATTACAGGAATTGATTTTTAGGGTGCCAAAGCTATCTTATATATTAAATGTAGCTTTTGTGATGTTTGGATTGCTAAAATATCAATGATATTTACCCTTGGTCACAATGTACAATGAAAACTTCAACATATTCTTCATGAAATCATTTTGCAACATTTTTTTCCTCAAATATAGAATTGATATTTCTACAAGTGCTAAAAAAATAACTCATTAAATACTTTTTTAAACATGTTTTCAGAAAAGTGTTGGAGTTTGATGTGAAGGACAAGAGGAAGCAAGGAAGACCATAGAAGACATAGAAGGTGCAATTAAGTGGAGGAGAGCAAAATTGTTGGTTTGGAGAAAAAGGATGCCATGAATCAAGTGAGATGGTGAGTGGGAGTTGGAGAGATTGCTGGCAAAGTGGGGTAAATACGGCCACCCCTGTTTATGGGGATAAACCTGGATCAAAATTGGATTGATGATAGCTGAAAATTAATCGCCATGTTATTACCACTTTCTGGAAAACATTGGTACTTATACCTGAAGATGTGAAGTCATCCCCATATACTGCTTTTTGTTGTGTCTCCTGGAAAGGAAATGTATTTTAAATAGTTATAGAATAAGTGAGTAAAAAACTTCAGTTTTTTTCAATTGGTTGCTGTATGTCTCTTTTTCCAATAGAATTAATTTTAACTTCTGAGTTAACTGTCATGTTTTCAGAAAAGATTTCGAGAAAAATTGCTTTTTTTTCTGAGAGAAGATAGAATTCTATTTTGTTTTGTTGCAGTCTATATATTATTTATATGCATAAACAATTTTACATCTATGCATGCAAGACAGAACTACCCTGTAAGTGTCAGAACTACACCTCAGACAGAGACCAGCTTTCATGGGATTTGATAGACCCCATCACTCTAGACTTGAAAATTGTTGGTTTCTGTAGACTTGACCTTCTACTATAACTATAAATTTCGAAAGTTCATAGGTGTAAAACACAAAGTACTTCCATCATTATCAGAGAAAAGTGTCATTTTGTTTGATGCAGTTGTTTACACTACCTCATATTCCTTTGAACTGCCCTTATCAGGTGAAAAAAATGACTGTAAGAACATACTTTGGTGGTCATCATTTTCTTTCTGTTACAAAAAAATTTTGCATCACATTTAGAATTACACTAAAGTGTTGTTTTCTAAAGCTTAGTAGAGAAACAATCTCAAGCTGAATTTGAGAGTTTTTAGATAAATAAATAAAATAAAACTATTACTGGACATTAACCTGAAACTTAGCAACGTTTTGCCTAAAACCACTAGACTTCTTCATGCACGATCGTTGGTGCAGACCGAGATGCATGATGGGAAACCACGCGAAGCAGTTACTGAAGCAACTTTCTTACCAGTTTGGATGTTTCTGTATGGAACCCTCTAAATTAAAATGAAAATGTTTGTGGTTCCTGAAAAATGACTTTAGTGATTATACATTTGCTACTCATGTAGATACACTGATAGAGTTAAGTCTTTTTCTGGAGTTAAAAAGAAATGAAAATGATGGATAGTCTAAAATTCTAACTTAGTGGTTTTCATGCTCTTATTTAAAGTCTTTTGTTTTGATATTAAAAAATCAATCTGTAAAAGTTATTGAAATCACCCCTCCTAGGACATACAAAACTTTGTCTTTGACAGACATTTATTTGAACCCCCTCCCCCATCTCACTAAATCCTGCATCTGCCCCAGAACTTAAAAAGTAGAGATATCCCATGGTGACATATAAATCAGTGCTGATTGAATATAGAAGTTTCTTAGTAAAAAAAGGCTTTATGTGGACCGATCTTTTGCACACAAAGTGATCATGACTAACCTGGTGATCGGTGTTCAAAGCAGTATTTGAAATGATCATAGGCCTGCTATGAAACATGAATCCTTCACCTGGAGACTTTCTCATTTGCTGCAGTTTTGCAATGTGCATCTCTAAATTAAAGGGGCTGCTTGTGCTTTCAATCGTTTCTGTATCTCCATCTATTTGACAATGTGTGTTTCCTGGTGTGTTTACTTGCAGGAATTCCTCATCTGGCTTCCCATGGCATGAACTTCCTGGTGTATTTACCAGTTGATCTTGCAAGGAACGATGTTGAACAGGCTGAATGGTTCCACTAGCTGAAGAAGATGAGTTGGCTTCTTCTAAATTGTGCTCTTCTCCTGACAATATTAGCAAGAACTAAATTACAATTTAATAATAAATATGTAAACAGGATGAATCTGTTTTTTTAATAAAATATTTTTTTCTGATATACCATAGTTATTCACTTTTAAGCCACACTCACTATTAAGCTGCACTCCCCATTTTGACAAAGATAACAGAGTGGCCTCATCATGGTTTTGTTTCAGAGTATACTCAGTTTTAAGCTGCACCCTGTTTTTAATAACATAACTTGCATAATAAACACGCAACAAAATGTTCTTACTTTAAAACAAAAAACATTGAAACAGTGCATTCAAGCGCTAAAGTGTGCATAATATATACATACTAAATGTTGTGTTTTTGTGTAGCTTAATTGTGAAATACTGCTTATGATTATAAATTTTTGATGTTAAAAATTTTGTTTCAGCAAAAGCACAGTTTTAAGCCACAACTCCTAATTCAGAACGCTGTTAGTCGCCATATTCTGAAAATTTGTAAAAAAAAAATGGTGCGGCTTAAAAGTGAATAACTATGGTAAGTTTTCAGTGAAGCAAGTGAAAACAAGCATTTTTACTTTATAGTTAGAATTTACCCTTTTTTGTCAGAATCTTGCTGCCTTTTAAATAATTTCTTGAGAATAATTTGTTCCAGCTTTTTATTAATTTGGTTATAGCAAAGGTAAATAACCATGTTTGGTCACCTGGTTGTTGTTCTTGTAATTTACAAGAAACAGCTCCTCTGTGTTCATCTTCATTTAATATGGTATTGTGTCTCCCAACTGTGTGAAATGAATCAGAAGTTGTAACCATGCCACATACTTCAGTAGCATCAGGAAAATAAGTTTTCTTCACTGTTTGTTTTGGTTTTGTTGTTATGGTTGGACAGTTGCCATCTTGTGGCTCAGGGTTTCTGCTCTCTTCTTTTTCAACTTCATGGTTTTGGAGTGGAGTATCTTTTGTGACCACATTGCCGGTTAGGGTATCTGCATTAATTTAGTACACTGTTTATCATATAAAACCGATGTAACCATTATTAGTAGTGTTAAAACTGATGCCAGTTTGTATGATACCTTATGAGTATTAATTTTAAAAACAGAATATTGAAATTAATTATTTCCAACTGTATTACTGTTAGTGTTTTATTTAAATAAACTTTAAATATATTTTTTCAATATTTTACACCTGTAGTTTTTTCCCCGGTTAAAAATGGCCATCAAAAACAAAATGTTGTCTGCAGCATGCTGGTAAGAGGACATTAAAATGGTTGTGTTTTGTTAAGCACCCTTCCAAAAATGTATTAAGCATCCCGTCTTTGTGAAGGATTCAGTGACTTAAAAAATTAATGTCAAAAAGTAAATGTTTACCATCAATACAGGTAGTTGTATTTGTCAACTGAATCTTTTTTTGAACTGCGTCTTGCTCCTCTACTACTTCTTTGACCAGTAGCTTCTTTCTTTTTACTTGATCAGTTGTTTTAACTGTTTTATCATATAGTTCCGCCCTTTTTAGTAGTCAAAGAAAATCATTAACAATGGCAATCAAGAATTAAATCTCTTTCTCCAGTCAACCCTTGCTAATGTTTGCAGGAGTTTGGTACCCACAAATCTTTCATTAAAGTACTTATTTATTTACAAAATCTGGAGTAATATAGTACTAAAGTTTTTTTAAATTTTATTTTAAATAAAGTATAACTTATACTTTAATACCATTGTAAACCCGGAATAAAAGAAAGTTTGATTTTTATTATGAATCTTGATATCGCGATTTCAATATCAAATTATATTCTTTTAAACTCCCATTTTGTTAGAACACTTATGCAGACAAAAGTCTGAAGGCAAGGGCGAGATGAGACCCATCCTGGGTGGGATGAGACAAGATCATTTTAATCCCGGGATGCATAAAACTGCTCATGTAAACAATATGTTGTTCTTCCCGGGACGACTTTGATCCAGGAGACGACAGACCCTAAGATCCATAAAAGATGAAGAGACTTTAATTGTAAAAGTAAAGATCGAAAGAATGGTAAAGAAAACATTTTGATGGAGGAAAATAAGATCCAAAAGAGGAGAGACTTTTTCAGTTACGGCTAAACGTAGAGATCAAGAGAATGGTTGAGGAAACGTCTTGATGGAGGAGAATAATATTTAAAAGAGATGGAGATTGAGACTATTTTCACTGCTAAAAGTAGAGATCTTGGTGGAGGAGAATAAGATCCAGAGGAGATGGAGAGACTATTTTAATGCAAAATGTAGAGATTAAAAGAGTGGTAGAGGAACCATCTTGCCTGTGTTTAGATGGAGAAGAATACGATTCAAAAGAGTTGGAGAGACTATTTTTACTGCGAAATGTGGAGACTAAAAGAATGGTAGAGAAAACATCTTGATGGAGGCCAAGAGTAAGATATGAAAGAGACTATTACAATGACTGTGGAACCTGCCATGGAGCTAAATTAGTTGCAGCATTTTTTGGAAGTCAGGAAAGGCCATTAGTGCAAAGCTTGAGGCAAGTGATTGAGATCACTGACATGCAGTTTGGATTTAGGAAATGAAGAGTACTACTGGCACCATCTTTGTTCTCAATAACCCACAGGAGAAACATCTGGCAGAGATGTATTTTTACTTTTGTAGACTTAGACAAGACCAAGAATGGTTCAAGCAATCTACGGAAACTCTTGCATTGTTAAAAGAACTGCTCAAAGAACAAAAATCTCTCCAGTTTTTCTTTCTCTTTTCATCTTCACTGCAGATGATCATTCGGCCCGTTCCTTTTCTTTGTAGAAACAGACAGTATAGCTATGGGTATCGCCATCCCTTGGCAATTCATTTCTCTTGAGTGGCTCAGGTGCATCTGGCTTGCTCGAAAGCTGACACCAATGGCATGATTTGCACCTGCGCTCAGTGTCACGGCCTATTCCTGGTTAATACACCTTTGTCCTGAGGCGCTACTTTGACTTTTTAATGCCCCGATGACCCTTATGTGCCAGGTCCATGACATGCCTCCTGAATTTTAGGGGTACAACAATACGCCTGCCCTTCAATATTAGTTTTCTTAGCACACACAGTTCATTCCGCACACACTTGTAAGCAGCTAGATAATTGTTCCAATTTCAATATTGAATGCTGGTACGTAATGTGCATAACGCAGGTCTGCTTCAGATTCATGTTCTATTTCAGAAACAGAAATGGCTTTTGATGTTGCATTCTCTGCAACATAGCGCACATGTTCTTCTACAACACTACGATCTGTAACTAGACCTCTTTGGTCTTTAGCAAGACGCGACAATGTGTCCGCAATCATTTATTTGCCTGAAATGTGTCTGACAACAAACCTATAGGATTGGGGTCTTACATTACTCATTGCTCGATTCTTGTAGAAGGTCGCGACTAGGCCTAGCTACAAATATCCGGATATTTTTTGGGATATTTAGAAGCTCCTGGG
>ERZ1740055.27-NODE-27-length-19684-cov-7.060166_pt1 | contig 19684 bp, 5 predicted proteins | sample MGYA00581747_ERZ1740055 | MGnify/ENA primary metagenome ERZ1740055 (study PRJEB43018, sample SAMN04849739) | marine metagenome | isolation source: floating plastic debris | place: Pacific Ocean | collected 2008-08-28 | study: EMG produced TPA metagenomics assembly of...
TTTATTTTATTATTTTTTTTTTATATTTGTCTTTGTGGTTTTTTTTTTTTTTTTTTTTTACTTTTTCTTTTTTTTTTTTTTTTTTTTTTTTTTTGTCATATCCATTACGATTTGCGAAGCACAAAGGAAAAAAACACAAGAGCCTCGTTGAACAAAAGGAAACATGCAGCAATTTTTTCGTTGAGAAGTTCCTAAAGTTCAGCGGGATTGTAACTGTTGTAATAGACAGATTTTAAACGCAGTAACTTTGTGGCCTCATTCACAATTGAATCACTGATTTTATTTACCTTGATGCAAGTTTTTGAAGTCAGAAAAACTAACAAAAGTGATTTTTTAATTGGGTTTCTGCTGGTGACGATAGTAATTTCCCTCAACTAAGATAAACACTGATGAAGTAATTTCCGTAAAAATTAAAAATGACCTCCCTACAATAATTGAAGCTAACTCTTCTTCACTTAAATTAAATATCCTTAAAATGTTAAACAAAGACACAAGACAAGGTAATCATGTCGGTTTTTGGTTAATCCATCAGTTCAATATTTGAGTAAGAGCGGATGTGAAGCTTGGCAGTTGATCTAAATATGTAACTTAGAAGTCGAGAAATTGTCAGTCATCAAAGAGAGTAGCAGATCTTTGTTTGTATTTAACCCGGCACTTCTACATGCACTATTCTTTAATTTTTTGTAATAGTTACGTTGATTTATTTGTATATGACTAAATTGTTACAAAAAGTTACAAGTTGTATGGGAAACGTCAACATTAAGTTGGCCGATCAGTTCCTTTTCAAATATAATAATGTCGTTTTGCAGTGCCGCAATATTATATTCACTTTTAAGAAATAAATGTCTCTTAATTAGGAAGTTTGTACATGAATTAACATTCAGATTTGATACATTCTCGAAAACCATAAAGATATGTTAAAATATATTCAGTATGAAGCCAAACTTAAATGGATCACTGAAAACCTTTTTAAACAATTTGCCGTAAAGTAAAACGTTTTTAAAAACAAACTCGTTTTTTGGTTTCTCTGATAACAACTTAATTTTAAACCTGATACGGATGATTTGTTTTGATGAAAAGACCAAATAAAACCCGGCTTTAATAAAGATGCGCTCCATGAAAAAGCCGCTTACGATAATGGAGCCAAAGAAAATCATTGCTTAAAAAGCGTTCCTAACTTAAGAGTTAAGAGATCAAGTTGATTAGAGTAGCAGCTTATTAGCGAATGCTTTTAATCCAGTTGAGCTCTGGTCTTAATGCTATTCCAAAGAGTTAACCCGTTTCCGGTACAACAAAACTGTTAATATCATTGCTTCGAGAAAATGGAGGAGGCGTCAGAAATCCCGGTTTATTAACAGCTGAAATCGCTGGAATATTATCTAAAATTTAAGCGGCACTTAGGAAATTAATGCTGGTGTTTAAAATAATTGATAGTTCAACTTCAAATATTGTGATAGTATTATCGTTCAACTTAATCAACGTATTTGTGTCGTTCTGTCGGAAATGTTATATGAAATTACTCGTGGCTCTGTGTACTTTTCGTTTTAAATAATTACATTTGGTTTTTCAATCAAGAATTTTAAAATCGTTACATCTCTTTGCTGAAAACTAAAATTGAGTGATTGAATTGTTTTCCTCATATATTATCCTCTCTGCATCTACCGTCGATTTCTTTCAAAGTTACTATCTTTGAAATTTTCTTTTTAAAAAAGAGTGGGCATATTTTATAGGCAAGTCAATTAACATTCTATCTCCGTTTAAATTTCACAGCAAACAAACAAGTTTTGGTACAACTTAATGTCGTCAGTCGAGAGCAGGTTTTCTCAGTGGTACAGTATCCTTTGTGTTCAATAAGAAATTTTCATTCAAAGATTTTAATTGTAAACCCTCTCAGTAAATTTTCAATCTTGCGTTTGTGTATCCCGCGAGGCAAAGATAAACTCGTACTTCATTCCGGCTTTAGGGCTAATTAAAATAAATGAAAGTTTCTTTTTTGTTTCCTGTTTTTATTTTAGAAAAAAAAATATTAAACTCGTTCTTTTGGTTAACTAGAAGCTGATTTCACAAAACTAATCTCTTAATTCTAAAGACAGAAGCGGAGTGATTTAAAATGCAAACAGATGAAATGTTTCGAAATCTCAAAATCTGAGTATAAATACAGTTCGTATTAAAAAGATAACTTTAACTAACTCTAGCAAACTTTCAGAAGCTGAACTGAGATTTTAACAGAACGTTTTTCACTTCAATTGGATTAAAAAAAATGCGTTGTTGATTAAAAAAAAATTGGATTAAAAAAAATGCTGAAATGGGTACTGGGTCGATAAGTCTGGCAGCTTTGTCTAAGAAACGAAACATTGCATTTTGCCAGAAAAATGATAATTAATTTCTTTAAATGAAATAGAAAACGAGTTTGAATACAACTTTCTATAACTGGTGTTTTTGACTCTGTGAGTCGAAAGCGTCTAATAAAATATGACTCGCAAAGACTCATTTCCAGTCACGTAATTTAAAACAAACATCGTCCAATCACAAACAAGAATGCATCACGTGAATTGAAAGTACTAAATTTACCGAAGTGAAATATCTTTACTGATTGTCCTGATTACTGCAAGGTTTTCACTCGTTCGGCTCACACCTTTCAGTTTTGAGAAATTGCACATTTATTCGCTTAACTTGAGCAAAAACTAAATGCTGGTATTTAACAGAAATAACGAAGTAATTGAAGAAAGCGCCTGGCATTTTTGTGCATTCATTATTAAAAGCTAACTTTTGAAATTAGGGAGCGAACTTTTTAAATTTTACGCCAATTTTGTTGCTTGTATTCTTTCACTGAAAGTTTGTATTCTTGGCGACGCGCGTCAAATTTTACAAAGGCTGATTAGAAGACACTAAAAGTACAACATAACTTCAAATCATGGATTCAAGACCTGGTTTCAAAAGAGGTATCTATAGTTTTATTTATAATATTTTTTCAGTTTTAGGTGCACGTCTTGTTTGTTACTCAAATATTCATTTCGCACTTTACTTATACAAGTTTTGTTAAACTTCAAATTTAGAAATCAAATGGTAGCACCCGAATACTTTAAAACGCGTCAAATGTGGAAATACAAATCAAAAACAAACAACTTAGATTAAATGCAAAACTGTTTTCTATATCAAAATTTTACTCGTTTTTCAATATCTCAGATTTCTCTAGGCATGAAATCTCTGTTCTTATTCAAAACTACCTTTTTTTCTCAATTTCATTTTAAGTTGTGTGGTTCGTTTTATTAAAAGTCAAACTATTCACCATTTAAGCAATACTGTTCTTTAATGAGTTGAGAGTTTAGAAAGAGAGATCAAAGATCGAGCGAAATCAAACTGACAAGTATCTGTAAGTGTAACAATGCATGGAACCTAACAAAAAACTATCGAGTTAAAAAGCAGCATACAGAGGATTTAACACCACCATAGTTTTGCATCGTCTACCCACTAAAAGGTCCCACATTTTACGTTTTTTAGAAGAACTACTTATGTAGACTAACCGTTGCTTCGTGGTTTTATCAAAAGTATAAAAAATACTGAAGGAGTTGGACGATATAGTAATGCAATCGCATCTCTTTTATATAACTAAATGTTTGAAACTTCAATAACTCGGTCGGTCGGCCAACCGATCGTGTTTCTTTTAAATCTAAAGCGCCACAGCTAGTGCCGCAGCTGAAATGCTAGTTTTCCCAGAAATTTTTGCGTGGAAACTATAATATATGACAGGACTGCGTGCATTGCACAGTTTACAATATTATCTTAAGAATACCCTGAAAAAGGCACTGGGAACAAGGAAAATACACCGCCGCCAACAGCGAGTTAGAATCTTGTTTTTACAGAATCTTGTGTACGTTTTTTCCATCCTCCCATAAAAGACTGATAGGTTAAGGGATTAAACGAAATGTTTAACTTCCCTGCCAATGAAAGTGTGGTGGAGGATGGCCGAAAAAATGTCCGACTCTCGGCTAGGCCGTTGTTTGGGAAAACCAGGACCTCTTGCTTGGCTATTCAGAGATCGTTACCAAATAAAGCCAAGTCTGTAAGCAAGCTCACACTTCAGCTAAGACGAGCTATGTAAATAATTTGCTACTATACGAGCAGGTCTAGAAAAGCACAGTATTGCACATTGTTAAAGGTTTTTTAGAAAACTATGTAGTGCAGCTGGTTCTAGAGATCTGGTTACTACAATATTTAATAATTAAAGTGTCCATGTATTGGCTATCAGCTCGACTTAAAAAATATTTTACAGTTTTTGATATAACTAAAAACTAAAATCTCTGTACAAACTTAGTGGCCAGGTGGCTTGTGGGGACACTTATCTCTGGATCTACAGTCTGTAATGTTAAGCTGACGAGACTCTAGTTCACAGCCTAGACGGGCGCCAATCCATCGAATGATAGCTAGCAGAAGATGCTGTACGCGATTTACCAACCTCGTGTGAAAGCTGAATCCGTTTAGGCGGCAAAGAAAGTTACTATTCATATCTCAGCAGAATTGGGTTTGATTCAGGCACCATGTGCAGCCACGTCGCCAGGTTGTAACATAAACATTGTCAATTGTAGTTATTTATACATTGAATATTACTCATAATAAAATGAAATCGAGAGACGAACTAGATTTTTTTTGAAGATCGACAAATTTTTCGATGAATGTATTTTTGAACGGAACATGTAGAGATTTCAAGTATTGTAAGAAAACAACGAGACTGCTTTAATGAAGGATTTTACTTGAATCCGAAGACCGAATAATTAGAAAATACTGTTTGTTAAATAATTCTGAATTGAACACCAATTTAGCTTCTGAATTCATTCAGTATAAAAATTGAATTCAGTATAAAAACAAATTCTGTTTGTCCTAGTATCTTGGTTATGTAACCAGTTTCTATGTAAGGCACATATTCTAAGTCAGTAGGGCGAGGGGAAATTTCTCTGTCGGAAATTACTGTGTTTGTAGACATCGAATGATCTCCAGGTACACGTAAGTGTGTGACGGCTAAGAGATTTCATTCATGATTTTAATTAACAAGTGTTGCAGTACAGCCGTGTGCACCAACTATAGGCTTTATAGAGCAGTTTAATGACGTTTGCTTCTTCGCGATAACAACTGGGAATTTTTTCTTCATTTCAATAGAATTCAAAAGGAACCAAAAATAGTTTATAAATTCTAACTGTTGTCTGCATGTATTGATACATGAGGTTGTGAGTTTACCTCAACTTAATACATCAGATACATCGTAGCAAGTTTTACTAGGCTTAAATGCAATGTGCAATTGATTTAACTACTCCCTATAAAACAAAAAACTTCTCTATTTTAAAGCAATACGAGTATTGAACACGTTATGTTATTAATAACTCTGCTTGCTTGCATGATCAATGGACGATTCATGGCAACTATGTCTGGTTAGAGAAAAATTGCATCCGATCCATTACAACTGCACCGCTTTATGTACATTGCTTAATATATGCTTGACCAAATTAGAACTACTTTTGCAAAACTGACAAGAACACTCAAATTGATTCATTAACCAGGACTGAACTGTTTAAAATGTTTAGAGTGCAATTTTCTACTTGTGCGAGTCATTAAAATGTGGAACTTAACTTCCCAGTTGCAATACAACGCAGAAAGTCCCATCTCTTCTTGGAGTTTTTAAGCAAATGGTTTCAAACAAAACTTTATCAAAGATATATTTTGCATTGAGTAGAATTTTTTAATTGTTATTTATAAATCATATCTAATGTTTACAGAGTAAAGATTTTGATTTGACACTGCCACGCATCAGACATGGTTGAATCCAATAATAGTAGTGAAATTTTATCTTAAAACTGAACTTGAGATCGCGTAATACCTCTGCAAGTAAAAGTAATGGAAATTAGAAAGATTTCTCCGGATTCATTACAAAAGAAATTATGCATTATAAATTATTTCATTTGCCACCAAGAATTTCGCTGTAGTTTCTAAGATCACACCTCTGCTAAAAATCACTTGCAAAAGTCGTGAATAAATGTATGATTTGATTTGCTGAAATCATGCACCTCTGTTATTTTCGAAGTTTGGTTAAAAACTAGCACCTTAAATATCATAACCAAGTTCAGTATTCAGTTAAATTTTAAAATTAAAACGCCTAAAAAATGTTTCAAAGTTATCTGACCCTTTCTAAGAAAAAGTTTTTTGCTATGAGAAATAACTTTTTACCAGAAAAATAACCGAATAAATAAATGATATATACCTAAGTCAACTGGTTTACAGTTTTTGCTCTAGAGAAATTTGTTTAAGTGTCAAAACAAGATAATTTGACAGAAGTCATCTCGACAGATAAGAAAGCAATGAATGGACACGAAATGTGAAAGTTAAAGTGGAGCATTATATATAGAGCGAGTATGTATGTAGACAAGAGGTCTGATCATGCAGTCATTTATTTAAAGTGTTTTGAAAGAAAAAAAAAGCAACGACAACATCAAGACATGACAGTGTATTATCTATCGGAAAATATATATTCATTTAAAGTTTTATAATGCTAAAAGAAATAAAATTGTAAAATGATTATGCGTCAAAAGATTATTTTGCCCCGAAAATCTGTTTTTGGCATTTTTATGTTATGGAGTAATATTTATTGTAACAACATTCAAGCGAATCTAAAGCTGTAACACAAAAAGTTGATAGAGTCTTGTTCTGATTTAGTTTCAGTTCATGCACAAGCTATATAACAATTGTTTCGCACAAGAAGCGCAATTTGACGGTAAATAAAAAAGTTAAACATAAACGAGGGATTTGAAGAGGTCCAGTTTTTAATGTCGAAATGCTATTTTATCCTAAATGGACTGATTTCTAGGAAAAGCCGTTTCACCTGCAAGTAAAATGGAGTATTTCCTTTTCACACCTGCAAAAATTACGCAACTTGAGGCGAGCGATTCTCAGTAACATATTTGTGAAAAGTATATTGTTTTTTTTTTTTTAAATTTCAGAAACATTTACCAGTTTATTCTTGGAGTAAATGAGTTCTAGCTTGCTTGCCGAGATAAAAGAAATCAAAGGAAGTGTCTAGTGAGATAGGTGCAGAAATAGCTGAACCAATCTTTTTTTTTGAAGCTCTGCGTTTTGGTTAGTATATCCAGTTGCACATGATTGTGAACGTGTTTTCTTGCCATAGAAATCGTCCGGTGGATGAAATTAAAGAAACTCGATAGTGCCAAGTACCAACACGACTCTAATGAAATTTCATCAGACCATTTACAAAACAAAACCTTTCGCTGATACCGGCTTATTTTAACAATTTAATTACATAAATTGACATGTATTTAAAAGCAATGATTCTCGGATATTCTGTAACGCTGGGCATTTATACTTTAAACTTGTATGTGAGGCAAAATACAAGTCTAGTAAAATGCTTTTAAATGTTTCGCATTTTCAGTAAGATTGCCGTTTTATAATTGGAGCCAAATACAAATTAAAAATTCTCTTTATATCAATTGTTTGTATATCTAATAATTTTGTTTTGAAATAAAGCTTTCAGTGTATCAAATATAAAAAGATTTTGTTTCTAAGAATATATACACTAGAAAGAGTTTTAAGATTTTGGTTCTAAAATTTGTCGATAACAGATTCATTTAAATATATTTTTCCTTTCTATAACGGCAAGAACAGCTGCGGAAGAGGTATAGAAATTTCACTATAAAACAGTGTTCACTATAAAACTCCGACAAAGTTAAACAATCCGGAATTTATTTATGGTAATCAGGCTGGGGAGAGGCTTTCGATACACTTTTAACCTACCCGGGGGATAATCGCTTATTCTATAGTGTAAACACGCAATATAACTATTTATGATAACACGAACAACAAGCCTTATGCAAAATAAGATTATTGCCAAAATTTACCGCGACGTGGTCTGTTAAACCAATCCCGCTTGTCTCCTGACCTGACAAAAGGGGCGGAAATTCTCTATCAAAGCATTACGTTCACCCAAGAAACTTGGCAACAGTTTCAAAAGATCACAGTGCGTTGGAATATTTTGTTAAATTAAACTGACGGTCGAGCTGCCAGCAAAAGTCTTATTCGAAGCGTTGAAATCGCTGAATGTTTTCTTGGTTCTCAAACTTGAGCAAAAACTGGTAAGTGTTTTTTTTATGTCGTTTGTTATCTCAATTATGACCAAGCATTTATGGAAATAGTGTCACTGATTATAAGTGACTGTTTTACAATAGCATAAAACGCTAAAGGAAAGTTAAGTTCGGTTCGGTAAATTGACGAGTGCATGATTAGTGTAGTAAGTTCAGCAAGACTTACACAACAGAACTTTTTTCACTTAACACACTCCGGCGAATAACGAGTTTATAGTTCTCTTTACAACTAAAAACATTCAAAGTTAACGAAGGAAATGAAACTTGAAAAATAAACTTGATTCTTCAGAAGCTACTAAACAAAGAATATTTTAATTGTGGGCTTATTGATAAAACATTCAAAACAGTGTTTTTGCACGATGTTACAGGTGTAGAGAGTAGTTTGTTTCTAATCGCAGGACAGTTTTTTCTAAGCTTTTAAACGCTTAAACAAGAAAATAACGTTTTATTGTTTGTCTTGCGAAGCTAACTTGAACAATGCGCGCGGTGAAACTAGCCACTTACAGATATATATTTCGAGAAAAAGCGAATGAGTTCAATTTGCAATTAACTGCTCGCTGAGTTGAGGGTGGAAAAACCAAGAAACTTAAATGTGTTCGCAAAACTGAATCGTGCTCAGTTAAACCAGTTGAAAAAGAACACTTGTCGCTTTTGGGTTAATTTCAAACACTTTTTTATGCCAAGTCCATTAAATGTCCACTTTTTGATTCGTGTAACTTGTAATAAACTGAAGTCCTTAATTTCTCATATGTGATAAAAGGATGAGAGTAGCAAAGTGTGTAACTAAAAATGTAGAACTATTTCGGTTACCTGTAATTAGGATATAATAAAAACTGACACTTAGGGGAATTTTGATTCTCATCCAAATTTTGATATCGTTTAACATGCAAACAAGCACGAGATCAGATTTTAAATGCAAAATGATTTGGAATTATAGACATTTTGTCTGCTAGACTTTCCGAATTTCTAATGATAGTAACTTAGAATAAGGCAAGAACAAAAAAAAACATTTCTTATGGCTTTTTTTATCTCTAAAACTGACAACTTTACAATCCATTTTAACCAACAGGTTCCTAAGAAACCAGTCTTCGCTATTTATATTAGTACTATATAAAAGTTGGCAATATCTCTAAATGCGAATGTCGGCCAGACTTGAGTTAACGATGCCTTTGCAATGTAACAACAATTCAACTAAAACGCTTTTATCATGTTACATAACAATTTTCAAAATTTAAGTTTGTGAATCCTTCCCTAGCTTTTTGGTATAAAACAAGATACAGTTTAATACGGCCTGTTGTGAAAGGAAGTTTGCGTTTTCTATATAAACAAACTGTGTTTGTTTGAAGATGGTTTGATAATTACTCTGTCTCGTTAGTGCTTTAAATTCTGTTTCGCTGACACGTCTAGCGAAGGGTTTTACAGAAATAGTCTCGGTTGCTCGGAAAAATAGAAAATGTTGTTGCAAAAACACAAAGGTTACTGTTATAGAATTTCTTTAAACTGTTTAACCAAACGTTGGCTAATATGCAAATTTCTTCGAGTTTCAATATTTTAAAATGAATAAAAAAAAAACTGTGGATAATTATATAATATCAAGATCGACTGGGATGAAAACAATGCTAAAGTCACAAGAAATTAAACGTCTGCTGTTTTCATATATTAATTCGTTAAATTTACATAGTTGCACGATAATAGCGCCCGTTAGTGCCTGTTGAAATTATTTAATGAAGCTTCTTTGGAATTTTTACGCTCTCTTACTGAAATTTTTACGAGCTATTGGTCAAGAGCGACATTACAGAATAAGTTAGATTCTCAGTTTCAACTGCCTAATACAACTTGGTAACGCTTATCGGTGCTGATTACCTGGATTTCTCGGCTGTGTTAGAAAAACTCTCATTTTTAACTCATCATGGTCTTTAAAAGGTACTTAGATTTATACTGTTCAAAAACCAGAGAAAGGCACAACGGGAGAAGAAATCATTGAATTATATAGCGTAAAAAGATGTACTAAACAACAAAGCTTGCTGTTAGAAACAAAAATTGAAATATTTAATTCAACTGATTGACGACTTCTTGGACTCCATATAAAACTATATTGCGCAGGAAGAACATTTAGAAATATAATTGCACTATTTTATGGTTGGACAAATTGATCTAAAGGATATCTTTCCGTTTGGCTGAGCAATATTTTCTGACAAATGTATTTCATGCTGTCAAATGGCAGTCAAATGAAAGTCTTGAGACTGTTGAGTTAAATAAATTGTTTTTGGACAACCTTAGTTTACATTGATTGATAGATACAGCGGCCCACCTGCGCATGTTTGACGCAATGCCTGTCTTTGCCATTCACAGATCCGTTAGATAATAGAAAGGTTTAGTTTTGAAGCTCGCTCTCCCACAATCTTGTTTTTTTCAAACACGTAGTGCTTCTTTTGGTGTTCAATTGAGGTGATCTTTTCCATCGAGTTGCCAGTTGTTTCGTGAGGTGCGGCATAAAGCGTTTATTGCGCGGGTTTTAAATTTTGTATCGCTCTCAATAATCAGATTAAAAAGGTAAATATTTAGATATATCGCCCGGACTCGGTTTTCTGAGCATTGAATTTTGTAGAGGATGAGGCAGTGTTTTTGTAATTGTATACAACGATTTTATGCCGATATCTCAGCCACAGATTTCAGTCAATAGCGCGATGATTCATGAGTTGGTTCCTGTTTCGTTGATTAGGGAGTTGTTCGAGCAAAGTTTAACAAACGGCTTATTTGCATCTCTTTATATGGCAAAGATAGATGAAAATCTTCTTGCGTTCAAAACGAACTCTCCCGCACTTACTTTTCACTTCTTGATAAGAGAAATAACTTTTCATTCTTGATTTGAGATTTTAATATAGAGCGAGTTATTTATAATTACAAAATTAAATATCACTCCCTAGTTTCCAAAGAATATAGCTATATTTGTTTCTGGCAATGTTTTAATACTTTGGCGGCTTGTTTGATTTTTCTAAATTTGTTGAAGAACAGAGTAAATTTTCTTAGTCTTAATATTGAGTTTACGTAAAACATCGATTTTTAAAGCCAATTTAAAACTTTTCACACGTGCGATCATTAAAAAACCTTTTATGTACTTCGATATCTGTTATTCATATTTGCATACAAAACTAAAAGGCTGCTAAATGACTTCTTTTGAGTCTAAGACTGTATGTATGTAGTATTTTTCTCCGCTCATTAAGAGTTGAAGGCCAAGATGATTTTTTCAAGATTGAGATGTTTGGTTCGAATAAGCGAATGAATGAATGCGCTTGCGACCAGAGGTAAGCTTCGTTTTTTAACGCGTCTTTAAAATTCGATAAAAAGAAAAAAAAAACTCAAACAACTTGAATAAGCCTTTACCTTTTTAATCAGCTCATTATCTCATCACGAAAAACGAATGATTGTAACCCTTCCATCGGTTGGTCTGGTTTTCAAAATCATTCAAGGGCTCCAAAGTTTCTTTTCGATCTTTGAATTATTTGCGACTGCCTATTAGGTTGTCACGGAGGTGGAGATGAAGAAGCGACATGTTTATACATAAACGAACTTGTTTAACGAAGTTGTTTTTCACGATTTATAAGTTCTGATTAACGAATAAATTTGGGCGAACTTGAATAGGGCAGAACAAGGAGTTAAACGTTGCATGATAGTATCTCATCTTTATAAAATCTACCTTTAGGATTAAATTCACTAAACGATTCGACAACTTGATTATAACGGTGGCGAGTCGCGCAGTCAAGTTCCTTAAAGAACTCAATTTATGTACAGTCTTGGCTGCAGAAGCAAACTATTTTATTTAACCATACGAAGACGTTATTTAAAATTTTCCGATTTGTGGATACAATACTATAGATAGTCATGCACTGCTGGCTGAGCTCAGCCTTTAAAAAACACCCATCCGATTCTCTGGTGATCTTAATTTATCAGTCGATGCAGTTAAAGCAAAAGCTGTTATATATTGCAAAGAAAAAATTTTCATTAGTACATAGCAAGATTCAGTTTGAATCAAATTTTGTAAATAAGCGTTTTTATAAGAAATATTTGGTCTTAGTAGACCTTAATTCGGCAATTGTGCTGTACTTAATACCTGTCTCGGGAGAACTCGTGACTTTTCGTAGCACTGCGCCCGCCTTAAAAGCTACAAGTACAAAGAATTCTACATCATCATTTGCTTCCTCAAAGAAATAGAATAAATTTTTCATGTAAAAACCTAAAGCTAAAAATGCCATTTAAGTTTTTAACGGCCTCAAAACTTAAGAAGAAAGATATATTTATCTTGTTTAGAATTTGTTAGTACTAGTAGTGGAACTGAAAGAGTGCTATCTCGATGATGCGAATGTTTTCATTTTTAAAACAAAAGGCGTGTACTTCTGATTAATTTCGTTTTATTAACAATAATAATACAATCACTGTTGGAAACAAAAGGTGAGCCAGCTGCAAAATTTAAATTTTAGCTTGAGGAGCATTATAATAGAAAGAAGGTGAATGTAGTCGTTTTTTCTCAACCAAAATCTTGAGTTTAAACTTGCCAGAACTACAAGAAAAAAAACTTTGCTTGTATGACAAAACTTTTGTATTTTGGCTGAGCTTCGTATTGAAGATTGAGTAAATAAGTTGCCTAAAATCGAAAAAGTAAATCTGCATATGTCTTTTTGTTTCAGTTCCTTTCTGGGTTCAAACTTTCTCCGTTTCTTAGCTTACAAGATGCCTGTTGTCTGTGACTAAACCGGTATAACAAATTAAACAAAAAAGTAAAAAGTAAGAAAATAATCTCGCTAAACCTTAGTTGTTCGAGTTTTTTGCTGTATAGATTTATTCTTTTCAAATCTATCGTTTGCATTGTTTTAACAAAAGGAATGGCACATTTCTGACACAACCATCCATACTCTCTAAAGTTGCGTAGGACATCACTAATATCCCGCGAAATTGTTTGAACATTTTCTAATTCAGTAAAAATGAAACCTGAAAAATAGTATTCGGAACTCTTTTCATTCGCTGATATTTTGTTTCCGAGTGCTTTGTTCAGAAACACGTAATTTCGAAATTAAATCGCTTACGCCCCCTGTGCGGAGAACTCTACATGATAAATTGATAAGAAAAAGAGACAAGATTGGAGTTTCATCAACAATAGTTTTTCTAGTTTATTCCCGAGTGTAAATAGCCTTTAATTAGCATAGAAATAGGCTTCTTCGAAATTTAAAGCCACATCCTGATTTTTAATAAAATTGTATAAAAGGGAAACCTATTAGATTTCCAGTGTTTGATTTACGCTTTAGCAAGAGTAAATTATGGCAGAATCAAATAAAAAGTAAACCAATTTTGAACAAAGTCTTGAACCTGTTAAAGAAAATTGGGTGCGGCATAGTTATGAGATGTTCTAACGAGTGCCGTATAAATAACGTTATTGAAACTCGAGAAAATTTATCATCTTATTATATTTGACAAGCTTTTTGGTTTGTTAATGGCAAGTGAAGCAATACACTGGAATACAGAACACGTTGACTTAAAAAACGCAATTCCTGAAGACGAATTCAATTTCAAACCAGGCTAATTTTGTTAGTTGAAGTACAAGTAATATTTCTTGGACATACTACTCTAATACTTAAAAAATCTTAGACAAATTTGAACGACTAAGTTGTTCAATTAGAAAAGAGTTGGCTTGTTAACAACAAACAAACCGATATAAGTTTTATAACTAACCAACATACACTACTCCGGACTGGAGTATATGTGTAGACATTAAAACTGTAAACGACTAGAGTCAAAGGATTCCAAAGAGATCGAAAAGTGTGACAGCTTTCGAATTTATTGGCCCTTAGTTAAAAGAGACAAAACATCAGCGGTGGAAGGAATTACGACAGTGTATCGAATGACTGAGTTTATCTGTTTCGCCAAACGATACTTGTTCAACCAAGCCTATTAGAAAACAAAGGCTAAATTTCCAATTTTTATCCTTCATTTTTAGCTTTAGAATTTCATATCCGCTGTCTTTTGACCAAGTGGTCTCTCTATTTAATAAATATTTAGCAACGGAAACTTCCTAGAACAACAGGTGACTAATTGAAAAAGATAGATTGCTGCTTGCTGGCCGGAAAATAAGGGCTCGGTTTAATTGTCGCTTAGTAAAATTTTGCTTTTTTAAATCTAGTTTAACACAGTGTACTCAGAACTCTTGTACGCATAACATTTGAATGGTAATAAAACAGAAGCACATTTTGCTCTTTTTACTTAAAGCAACTTTTCCTAGAAATTTGTACTTTATATTGATTCGATTTAGAATATTGATTCATAACAACTCATCGTCAAAAGCAATACACAGTTTAGTTTCCATTAATGGTCTTTCAGATTTTGAATACGTAATTTTGTCGCTTACGAGTTCGTTTACATGTCAATAGCTGGAGCTAATTTAATATTTAATCTCCCTTTAGGCTAATAACTTCTTGCAGCTTCAAATAAAATTTGATCGGCGAATTTAAATGAAGTTAAATGACTTGCTTCCCTCTGAGGAGTTTGAAGAAGAAATATTTTTCATTTAGCACAAAACTAGTCCGGATGTTTTTGTGTACTTCTGCCAAAAAATTAAGTATAGAAGTTGGGAATACTGTTGTTGTAAATTACGTTAGCTAAAAGTTGTGTTTATTATTGGCAACACCTCTGAAGCGGTGGTCAAAAATACAAGTCAGTTAACATATACGCATGCGCAGGTTGAGCAAAATAAAACTTGTCTCGTGAAAAAAAGAACAAGGGAAGCTTGAAGGGCTCTACTCAGTTGTGGAGTTATCGGTAAAAATCTCTTGCATCTTCCGGCTGGCAAGCCAGTGAGCTCAATGTTAGTTTTTTAACAAGTAGAGGTTTGTTAGATGCTACAATATTGTCAGATGTGAATGATTTGTTTATATTTTCTCTTCAAATGCATAGCTAAATGAAGTAGTGATGTGCAGACTTCAGTTGCCCGCCGATCGCCGCTCCCTGCAGAAGTCATTATCTGAGATGTCGTTTTTCATTATAGCATAAGCAGAGATGCAAACGAAGCGTGAGAGCCAAAAGCTTGGAGTTCATTTATTTTATATAAAAGGATCTTTTGAAGTTCTGACAACAACGGCTAATTGTGAAAAATATTTTTGCCGCATTAGTGGAATACTAGCAGAAATAGAAACTGGTCCTTAACGATTAGTAATATCTTCGTGGATATTTTAATCGTGTGCGCGTGTTTACTCGGTTTCTTTTCCCTTTAAAGAGGTTTTAGTTGAATTATTATTTTCACACAACCTTTAAGCGAACGGGTTTATACCAGAAGTGGGAAACAATCTTGCTTAAGTGAGTCAAAGTTTAAAATGGTAATTAAGTGTGCAAATGCTGCGGTACCAGAGTATTCTCTAAAACAATTTTAATTGGTGAAAAATGTGTTTCTTTGATATTAACTCAGTGTCAAAATCTTGTTGTATATTGTAAGAGCTTCCGTGGAGTTGTTGCATGGACAAACTATCTGGAGGCAGTAACTTTATTCCCAATCCACTTCGGTCTCCTGCATTAATGGTACTGGCATCAACAGCTGAAGCTGCTCGCACATCCACTTCTCCTGGTCCCATGAGTGAATATCATTCTATATACTCTTCTTCCAGTGGACGATATCTGGATTCAGAGTCAGTTCGCAGGATGACATTTAGCTCTTCCCCTTATCAGCATCGACCACAGTTTGCACTATACCATGGGCAGCCGAGCGAACATTATTCAGATAGAGTCCCTCAAGAGTATAGTTCCCATTTCATGCAACTTCATCCACATTTAGCTGGGAATCTGTTGCATGTCAAAACCAGTGGGCCAACTGCATCTTTTCATGGTTCCGGTGCTTTTCGTAGAATTGGACCAGTACATGACCACTCATTTCCTTTCCACCCTCTACAGCAACAGAGGAGTTTATTAGAAAGAGAGCAGCATTTAGAAGAAAGTCGTTACCCAAACAGTGATGGTGAAGGCAACAAAGAGACGTTGTCCAAAGAGAGAGTTTCACCTCCTTGTCAAAATGGAGACTTTGAGGAATGTTTAAATGGTGAACAGCATGAAAATTGTAGTCCCCAAAGTGTTACGTCAAATGATTATGAAAACAGCCGACCAAGGTTTAAAGATATTAATGCTGCAGTGGTTAAAATGGAACAAGTTGAGGATGCGAGGTGCAAAGAGAATGTTGAGGATGATGAAGCAATCTTGGAAAAACGTAAGTAAAAAGGTACTTTTTCAATAATGCTTCAAAGTTGGTTAAAGTTTTCTATATAGTATTTGTTTGTTGTGTAATAAAGAGTGGATCATATATTTAAAGAGTGGTTTGTATTATGATACAGATATTTTCTTGACTAAAGGAAAGAAAAAGTTTCTGTACTGGCGTATATATACTTATAATTATTCATGTAAACCAACCCTCCAAACCCTAACTTCTATAGTATGTGCAGTGAAACTGCATACTTAAATAAGAATGCCCCACTATGGATATTATGCCAACAAAAAATTAGTGTGTTTGTTGCTTTTTTATGAATTTAAATAGCTACTGTAGATAATACTGGAACCTTTGGTTATGTGAACTCTTGATGTAGCAAATTATAACTTTTTCTAATACTTGGTATAATATAGATTTCTATTTTTCGACTTTTTATTATGGTATATTGTCAATAAACATACTTCTATTTAATAACAAGTTGTAGGATAGTAATTTAAGATCTCGAAAGATTGATCTTGATCTGGCACAAAATTGAAGTAAGTGGAAGATAGCCATTAAGAAACTTTCTAACCCATGCAAGCATGGAAAATAGGCTTTTAATATGTGAAAGATAATGAAACAAGAAGTAATACATGTATGGTTAAACTGGAGACAGACTTTTGGTCAGGTTGCTGTGAAAGTTTTGTTTGGGACGTAAATCTTAAGATAAGCATTAAAAAGTTGTTTAAAATTTTTCAGTTAAGTTTCACATTCAGTATTACAATATTAGAGAGATTTAGGATAAACATATTTATAAAGTTCACTCCAGTTGTAGAAAAATTCATAGCCCTGATTATTATTTAGGAACTTAAAAGTTTTCTTCATGGCTGTTCATTTCCCAAGCACTTTTTGTCGCAGTTTACTTTAGCAGAGTTCAAAATAAACATCAGAAGACTCTGTGCATTAAAAGTAGTTTTTCCAAATGAAAAAAAAAAAAAAAAAAAGAGAAGAAATTTTTTGATTTTTTGATTTTAACAAAATATTAATTTTTTTTTTGATAATTTTTTTAGAGTGAAAAAATTTTTTTTTGTTTTTAAAAAAAAAAATTTTTTATTCTTTTTTATTATATTTTTTTTTTCAAATTTAAAAAAAAAAAAAAAAAAAATTGATGATCTGTTTTGTTTTTTTGCTTTTCACCAATTATTTCTTTTTTTTTTGAGAATTTGTTTCTAGTGAAATAATAAGTGTTAGTTATTTAAATTCTAGAGAAAATAATTCGTACAAACAAAATAATCATGACAACTTTGAACATCACAAAAGTTGTTATTCTTATTATGAAAAGGTGTAAGTTTCTTTTGTTACTGAATAAATAATTTACATATAAAGTAAAAAGAAACAGCTAAATCAGAATTTTAGTTTAAATGTTATTAGAATAACAAGATCTTTATTTGGACTTGTTTTATTTCATTTAATGCAGTAACATTTTCATAAGTTATTTTCGGTAAAAAGCTCGTTTTTGAACAAAAAGAGTGTTAATGGGAAAGCCTTAGATCAGTGTTCATATCCATGTTAATTGTAAAGATCAAGCATTGTTTGAAAATATTGATGAGTAATACACTCCCTAAGAGGAGTCTTTGACATATGTTTGATTTGCATAAGAATTAAAATACTGCAGGTTCATCTTAGTTACCATGGTAGCATAAAATTATCCTCAAATACTGTTTTGTTAAAAATGGGGAAGGATGTACATTTTCATTTGTCTGCTAAGTACCCTGAGGTGCTACAAAATTACTTATTGTAAATGAGCTTGAGCTAAAATATCAGTTAAGAATCCTTTTAAGAAATGGATTAAGTTGTTGTTTACTTTATTTCACTTGCAGGATTTTTTGATGTTTGGAATGTTATTTGAGTCAAGTTTATCCTCAACAAATAGTTTTGTGGCATATATATAGCAACATAAACTATTTTCATGTGGTTTATAAATTGAAATTATATTCTTAATTTAAATTCTCTGGTCCTGTATTATTGAATATTAATTTTTTTTTTTTTTGATTTTCAGAACTCTACAGGTCGAACTAAATTATAAGGCATTTTTAGGAAAGTTAGTTACATATTTAAATTTGTTTTATGCAAACTTTTAACTGTACTTCAAGTAAGGCTCAACTTTGTAGTTAGTTCATTTCTGTGTTTACAACTGAAGATTTTTAAAAACATCAGTTTCATAATGTAGTTCTTGGGCATCTTTTGAAAGCCAAAACAAACTACATCGAAAAAGAAATTTTTATTAGACTAAAGGTTGATATTTGTCAGTCTAGCATTTGCTACAGCTTTATTTTGTTTCAAAACTTCTCTTTATTGTATTATATTGGAAATTCTATAGTAGTTAGGCTATTTATGTGAACACTGGAATTAATATACTTTTGATCTCAAAATTTTCGTATTTAGGTTTCCTTGTCAATATTTTTTTTTCCTTAAGAATGTGCCATTGTATGAATAATTGGCAATAAAGCCAGGTCACTCCCACTTGTTAAGCAAAACAATACACTTTCTAAAACAAGTACATAGTGGAATTATATTTTGTCAGTTTTTTTTCCACATCATAATTATAAAAAATAGACTGAAATATTTGGTTACATGGGTCTTGTACATACTGTTTGTCTTCCATTGTAACAAGTTTGTAGATGCATACTGAAATTGAACATATACTGCACATACAGGGAATAGCATCATATCATAATTCTCGCCAGGCCAGAACAGAAGGGTGTTCTGCTTTTTCATTCCTTTTTAATTCCCGTTGTTTTTTTCTACAGCCTTATGTTTAAGTTGCTGTTTTTCAGTCCAAAATAAGAATTATAATATTTGTATATTTTAAAAGTGATTAAAACTTAAACTCCATTTTCCTCCCTCCAAAATTAAAATTGAACTAAATTTACAACATTCAGAACACACAGAAGTTTGGAAGGGTAATTTCCTGGTTAATCAAGTAATACATTGTTCATACAACATGCTAATTAAGTTTAAGCTCTTTTGTTTTGGCCTATTAAGAGCACTGCATGAGTTATCATGTACAGTAGTACATGCAATACATCTCCTTGGATGGATAACAAGACAAGAATCATAGTCAAACGTGCCAAACTATTATCAACATGAATTTAATAACAATAAATATTATTATACTGCATGGGTCGCAGGATTGTCAAAAAGATTTATAGAGTAGGGGGATGCCACACGAAACATATCTTACTCTGATCGCTGCCTCAATCATTCTCCTTCTAATAATAATAATAATAATAATAATAATAATAATAATCGTTTATTCCACCTTTGG
>ERZ1740055.28-NODE-28-length-19543-cov-7.425133_pt1 | contig 19543 bp, 8 predicted proteins | sample MGYA00581747_ERZ1740055 | MGnify/ENA primary metagenome ERZ1740055 (study PRJEB43018, sample SAMN04849739) | marine metagenome | isolation source: floating plastic debris | place: Pacific Ocean | collected 2008-08-28 | study: EMG produced TPA metagenomics assembly of...
ATGTTATTTTTTTCAAATAAATATAACAATTATTATATCATTTGAGTATGATTTGATTTACTACAACACTCTAAATAACTATAGCTAAGAATCTTTACGGTCAAAACTTCGAGGCAAAAATGTGGCTGAAATCAGAAGGCTCACACGAAATGTTGATTCTTATAAAAAATATTTAGTGTGTTTTCATAAATTCTTACAGTGTACAAAATAATAGTTTTTCACACTTTCTGAGCTTCAGGTGTGTTTTCTAACATTTTTCATTCTCACGTTTCCATAAAAAAGATTGTTTTGCGCTATAGGCCACGGTACCGTTGGGGACTCGATATGGGGAACCTCACGCGCGCTTACAGATCCTTCATCCGTTAACTATCAATGATCTCATCCATCAATCTTAGCTTTTTTGCTTATTTCTTGTCACTTCCGGATGCAATATCAGTACAGTAGGCCGGAGCTACAAATTTTATACAGATGCGTGATGTAGCGAGGTTATTGCCGTTTGATGATTCGGTTTCACGAAAATTGACCTCATTTGCTTTATGAGACAGCCACAATAGCAAAACGTATATTTGCGTTTGCTGCCTCTAGCCAAAAAACTTTGGTACATTTTCACGCGTCGAACATTTATGTCAAATGGCGCGCTTTATTTAAAAAGACGATAGTGATCAAGTTTTTAAAAACATAGCATTTCTGTTAATTTGGCGAAATCAAATAATGCATTATCAGAGTTGTTTTTATAAATATGGCAAGTCTAAACAAAAGGGAGATAATGTCTTGGAAAAACGTGTTTTTAAAAAGTAGAATATTAACATATGATATGATATATACAAAATGCATTCTCTATAAAATATGAACTTTAATGTATACGTCAACATGCTTCAATTTATACAAGGGCTAATATCGTACGATTTCCTGCAGTTTTGATTCGGAAACTGTAAGAACGAATTAGATGCCTTTGTTAAAGAAATTGTAGAAGCTTTGTATAGTTGTGACTAGTATAAATAAATAACGGACTTGTATTCATTTATACCGATTAGGTGTCTAGTCAAGCTATTGTAGTGTTTAGAACGTTTTTTCCCCATAAAACTGACTGCTGTTTTAAAAAATGCTAACTCAAAAGAGCAGATTGGGTAATTCGAAACGTTTTTGCTTTCGTAACTGAAAAGCACTGACAAACCTTTTAACCCCATCGTTTTTCTTTCCTTAACTTAAACCACCTTACAACCCTTTAACCCCACCCTTATCACTGACATTTTTTTAAAATTTTTTTTTTTTTTAATGTAACGATATGTTGAAAAGTGAACTATTATAAACATTCTCTTTTGGTGAAGATTGGGCAAACCAAACCACAATATCTAAAAAGTCAAAATTCATAATCACGTACAACCTATACAAACATTTTACTATTGCAGTACGGTAAATATCTTTTTTATAAGAATCCAGTTTAAATGAAATGAATGACGAGGCACAAAATCCCCTGAAATTGATAATTATTTAATAATCAGCGCAGCCTATTTTTCTTTTTCAGTACTTCTAGATTATTTTAGTAAAGAAGCCATTCAACTGTAAACAGTATTAGTATATCCAATCAACTGAAAATTTTCTGTCTTGGTTGTCTTGTACCTTATCGTATCAGTACTGGCGTCAAAATCGTTTTATACAAGTATTTGAGTCTGAAATCTGAAAATATGTTTTAAGAATAGAATTAAGAATTATTTGAGGCTGGAATTATTGTTACAGTAAACGGCTAAGAATTACGAGACTTGCGAAAAATATTAAGACTTTAGTGTATGCGCGCATTTCTTTGCTCGAGCACAACTTTCTTTAAACATGAGAAGGTACAAAGTTTATATCGTCTATTGAAAGCAGACATGTTTTCAAATTTATTGTCACACAAACTGACTCAAACTAATCTAAAACTTGCAGCACATTCAGTATCATAGTCAGTGAAGTTTATCAATTGCATACCGACAACAAATTAAGTAACTTTGCAAGAAAAATCTTACGTTTTCATTAAAAATTACACTAACGTATTTGAATTTTAGGCTTTTCCAATTTAGCAATGATTTGGGGCATTCTTTCTGCAGGAAGGAAGACTGACTGTCCAACAAAAAAATATTTTCAACGAGAATTAATCTAGCTTCTCAAGAAACTTGAAGATCTACAATCACTTTCATATAAAACGATAATAAAAGGATGTCAGTAACAGACACCTCAAAACACCTTTCAGAAGTTCTCGTATTGAGATAAATTTAAGGGAACTGAGAACTCTCTGGCTTTTTAAGGCTAAAAACGCAACTGAGAACTCTTAACAAGTATGTTTTCCGTATACCACGGGACAAACTGTTCTCGTGATTTTGGTTGAGATCGTTGTCGCGTGGTTCACTTCATTTAACTTCATCTACTCACAACCAATAAGAGATTACTGCACACAACCATTAAGAAAAGATTTCCTAGAGAGAAAAGCTGTTGGCGGCTTTTTGTGAAATGTATAAGCTACATTTATTGTTAAATAATGTATATAGCAATGCAGAAGTGAGAGTAGTCTTACGTTAGTTCTATTTTTTGTTAAGCCTCAAGGATTTTGAAATCCGTTTGTTATTTTAAGAGTCTGTAATATTGTTTAAAAACTCGGACTTCACAGGAAACACACTTCAAACAGAGAGAGGCCTTTGTTGATACTCATGCAACATCAATTCAGAAAATATTGAACGCAGATAAATTCAATAAACCTTACTCAATGGTGAAAGCGAAATTTCTTCTCAGCGTGAAAATTAGACATGTCCTTTTTCTTGTCTAGCACAATGCAATCTGAATTTCTCAAATACTTTTGCGCAGCGGTGTACCACACGCCCGTGTTCACTCGATACCACAAAGAAATGTCTGTTCAGCTTCTTTGGGTTCTCCTTCCGTTATTGCCAAATGCCGATTCATAACTAACAAATAAAAAAAAAATAAATTGTCGGTAAAAGAGTGACACTATTTAGACACTGATAAGTTTTCATTCGCAAACCGTGCTTTGCTTGGTTGCAGGGGATTGGGTAATTGTTTGTGTGGTATTGAGAGTCCCTGACGATCGATCTCGTGTTGTGAGCTCATTTACATAAGAAGGGAATCCAGCAGTTCATTTTCATCTCATGAGAGCAGAGCAAGCTGAGTTATTCACTTTTTAGCAATAGTTTCATCCGGACAAGCCCAGTTTAAACAAAAAAGCTTGGCCAGTGAGAGTTTATGTTCATTAACGCGCGACATGACCTCCGGTAGTGAAGAATGTCATTGCGAACTCAGCACACCAAGCCATTTTATCTTCTAATTTAAGCCATATAAATTAGGTTTTTGCTGGAAATCCGAAGGAACATCCAAAGATATACTCTGGCCCATAAGAATTACAAACTTACAAGTTTTGTTTCAGTGTGATTCCATCTTAAAACTTGCATAGAATTGAGTTGTGAATTTCCTTCAAAAATACCTTCTTACAGCATTTCCTTGGGAAATCAGGTGCAATGTATTTTAAAAAATAACACCCACCTCTAAGCTGTTGGAGTGCAGAGACCGCAGTTTTTTAGAAAATCAGGAGTCAGCCATTAAGGAACGAGGAAAAGCAACTGGATGCGATCTTGAAAGAACAATAGAATAGCAAACAGTGCAGTGTCTCTCGTACTCTCAGGAAAATTTCACAGAAAGAGTCGCCCGCTGATTGCTTTGAAAAGTTTTTATATTACTTTCTATTCTGCGAAATTCATTCCAACCGAGCACTGCAAGAGATTTTGTTTTAAGAGTCTTATGCGCATGCTTTCTCCCCGTGAAAAATATTTCTATCGGGAAAATGTTTTTAAAATTCGTATTTTGGTGAAATGAATTTTAATATCTTCTTTTGTTTTCACTTCAACGACACTTGATAAACTCTACTTGATGGTCGCTCACCTTTCAACTACCCTCTTCAGATGAAAGATAAAGTCCTTTGAGCGGACAACTTGTATAGCCATATAAACATGCTGAAAACTCGAGTTCTTCCGCTAAACAGCAAGCGGAAATCTTGACTTAGATCGGAAATAAAGGTCATATTTCGTCGGCCATTGCAATGAACCATAGATAATTTAAATGCGGTATCTATGGGCCAGTTTCACGTATTGTAATTGCTCGCGCGATTTGTGGTCACGCGTCGGCTATGTGACACTTACATTTTTTTACATTTAAAAAATACAAAAGCATAATTATGTATAGTCAACAAAACAGTGTAAATTAAAAGTTGCAAAGGATTTAGTGTGTCATTCACTGTGGTTGAAGTTCAATCCCTTCAGAATGTGTTTAGAATTCGCGGAATCCAATAACGGAGTCGATTTTAAGGATTGAGAGACAGCTGGACAAAAGTTGAGAACTGTATGTGGCATACGATTGGGAGCGCTTTTGTTGCTTCAGGAAAAACTAACAGTGGGAAGCACAAGGCAAAGAAAATCAACAGTAAGTTGTTTTGAAACTTTGGTTGATTTCCACCAATCGTGTTTGCTGCGCACAATAGCAACAGTGTTCACTGACTGAGAATTCGATTATGTAAACCTCCAGCGGTTCACTAACGCTTTGATTGGCTGAAAAAAACGTTTTCACAACAGCCTCCAGTCATAATCTGATGGTTACACAGTAAGCCCCAATGAAAACAAAGAAAATAAACGATATTTAATTAGGCTGACAGCTGGTCAGGTACCCCAAGAATGACGGGAAAAAACACTGGGGGGTACCGCACAAAACTGTCACTACGCTATAAGAGATCAAAGCCGTCAATTCTAATCATTTTTCCCGTCCGGCCTAAAACTCAGGAGGTATTGTAAATTCATTGCGTCGTCACTCTCTCTTGTTGTATACCATAATCTCGTTGGCGACTAAACTGATTCAATATTGGAGCCGCTTGGCGACCAGTAGCAGTTTTGTTAATCACCTAACTTGTATTCAAGCTGTCAAAAACCTGATTGATAGGTGAATTGAGTCATTTGGCCTAAACTATCCACCATCGGCTTTTCGCATGGATCCACTGGATATGTTGCAACGACGAAATTAGCAAGAACAAAGTATGGAGTGGGTCGTGTATAAACTCGAACCTCGGAATGAGTGCTGACCGAACCAAAACATTTTCGCTGGTAACTTCGTTTATTTACTTGGCAATCCTGTTGCAACAAGGTTCGTGTCATTTCAGGCTGAATTCCGTTGTCGTAGGCGCACTATAGATGAATTGTGTTCAAGTTACTAAGTATGTTTTGTGGTTCCTTTCTAATGTTGATAGTGACACTATGTGAACCTCTATTGGGAAGCAGCTTGTTTGGTCAGAGAACGGAGCAAGTATGTCGAGTACAGGCATGTAGCGATGCACACAACAAAAGATTAGGAGAGATTGAGGAGCAGGCAAGAATTTGCGTTTCTCTGGAAATGTTCAGAGCGTGCGTTACGAGTGTCAGTCGCCAGTGCCGTGGAGACTTAAATTATCATACAACTAGAACACTAATTCCGAGACTTATGGACCAGTGGAAATGCGGGAATGTCACTGCTCCGAAAAACGATTCCGAATTTCAGAAATGGTTCTCAACGAAGCCAGTACCAACACAACCAGCAGCTTCTTGCCAGTTTCACGAGGGACAATTCACTACATCGCAGGTTACCCGTCACTGCGGCTTGTTTGGTGACCCGCACTTAAGAACATTTAGCGAAGAGAAACAAACTTGCGTGGTAAAAGGAGCTTGGCCGCTAATAAGAAATAAATTTTTAACTGTTATGGTTTCTAACGTACAGCTTGTGCCGGGTTCTCGCACATCCCAAAGTGTTACCGCCACTACCAAAGTAAGTGCGACATAGAATTTTGATGAAAATTTGCATTTACCAGCATGAAATTCTAACTAGAAATACTTTGAATAATAGATATGGTTCAAGCTGGTGGAGCCTAAATCGCGTATACACAACGTTTTGTATCGATTCCATTTAACTAAGAATTGTAGATTACATGTTTGAAATTTAGTTAATGACCTGCTTGATGTTGTAGTATTGTAGCTTTCACACTTTTCAAGCAAGTCATTAGTGATTTTAAAATAAATTCAAAATGGGTCACATATTTCGTTTGTCGCTTTGTCTAGGTTATACATATATATATATACATTTATTCCTGGGTTTTAACACATATGATATCGGCCAAATAAAACGACCTTTCATCACACCTAACTGAAGACATGTCCTTACATTTATTCATTGATTGCTTTTTGATCCACAGATTGTTGTAATTCTGCGGGAACAGAAAAAAAGTTGCGTTGAGCAGAAAATCTACAGAGCCGAAGCAGACTCGCTTCCCGCTGTGTTTCTTGATGGAACTTGGGAAACAGGGCCTTCGACATGTCCTGTGAGAATTATTGAACTTACAAAAGGCTCGCTAATTCATATAAACCTCTGTTATATCAGGACAAAAATTGTCATTAGACAAGTTGGAAAGTATTTGACATTCCACATCAAAATCCCTGAGGACATTGTTAGCAGTTCTAGCAGAGGTTTGTGTGTGGCGGGATGCCCCAAGAGAGAAAGAATAGACTTTAAAGAAGTTTTAAGCTCAACGGCAGCACAGATTCAAACAAGGACAAATAGTGTGAAATACTCAAAGCGGCACGCAACTGAGCTGTGTACGAACTCAGATGTTCAGGGCTTTTACTTAGACTCGTGTGTATTTGATTTAATGTTCACTGGAGACACGAATTTTACTGCAGCAGCCAAATCAGCACTTGAAGACGCATTTTTCTTGGATCCAGAAGGAACTGTACATGATCTTAAGATTTACAACTCAACAGTGACACAAAATTACCAACCAAGAACGACACATTCACAGGACAACAAGTCACGCGCCAGCAATCTCCTAAGGCCTTTTTTCGTATCCATTATCATTCCTGTATTGTTTTGTTTCATTGAGTCTCGAACTTATTACAAAGTCTACAGTTAAAACAGAAGAAAGTTTTTTTTTTTGTAAAACTCAGAAAACGTTTTTAAAACTTTAGCGTTTTAATGAAGTCCCTGTTTTAGCTGGTCGGTAAATTTATTTTAGATACAGCCAAACAGCTGCCTTGAAAGCAAGGAACGATTTGATGCTGTAGCAACCTGCACCATGTACATATCACGCACCAGTTCACTGTTTGTACAAATTGTAAGATAGAAGAAAATTCAGAGGTCTTTATGATATATTTCTACATAAATATTTTCGTCGAACCATTTGGAGAGAACGATCAGCTGGTAGAAAAAAGAATCAATATTCGTAAATATTAAAAAATGTCGTTTGATCGTTCACTTGCAATTAATTTATGAACAAAATAAAGAGTGCACTTTTGCTTATAAATAAAGATAATTAACCGCTTTCAATGTGGTTTTACAGCCTTGAAGACGGGTGTCGTTTATTATTTTTCCTATTCGTTAATAAAAACGACGTGTTTTGTTTCTTTTGTAAGACCGAAGAGCTTTCCTTTTATTCAATTAGTGAATTACTTTGAAACTTGACTGATATGTTTTGGTCATTGAATTGCAGTTAGCGTCAACAACAACTCTGATTGCTCTTATCGTAGCCGAAATCTGACACAGGGACCTTGAAACTAAGAACTTGTCTTCAACCAAGAGATTTATGAGAATTAAATTTGACTTAAGAGGCTGTTACATTTCGGCTCGTGAATGGTTTTGTTTTGGAAAAGTGCGGAGCGTATTCTCTCATAATTCATATTTTTACAATCAAACCACCTGCCCAAGCTATTTTTAAACGCAGGGTCAAGTCAAATCGGAATTCTTGGAGCAAAAAATATCAAGATCAATGAATATTTACAGCGAAATAAGTTTTCACATGATTATTTTAATGACACAGGGAATTTATTTTATGTTAATGTTGCATTGCGTCAGCTCTCCGGGGGAGCTAACTGTGTTTAGTTAAGAAAAACCTTTCTAATTGTGAACTGCCCCGTAATTACTTTTACAACTCGTGTCGGTTGAATTTTCGATTTTAAAACCATTATATGAGCTGTAATTAGAGTTCTGTGTTCTCCAGGAAGATTTTTTGTCAAATATAGACTTGGGAAAAGATATTTATTGCTTGTGAGTTGTTGAGAAGAAAGCTTTTCAACAAAATTTAATCCTTCGGCTTTTGTTAAGTTTCCGGAAAAATGAAATTATGTTAGCTCAAGCGGAAAGATTCACACAATAAACACGGGAAGGGGTGAACCAAGACGCTTTAAAAGATTCATAACTTTATTTGCTTTAATTTGGAAGAGTTTTCGCGCTTTTCACGAAAGTTACTCGACTGTGTCACTCACGAAGTACCGCTTTTTCGTTCGACCTGTTCTCTGGAGGCGGAGCTTTTAATTAGATTTTTTTACCCACGAAAACGCAACCAAGCTGAAAAGAGTTTTCTTTAGAATATGTATGTTTCTATCACAAGTTGACCGCTCAAATAGCGACAAATAACAATGCTGGATCTTTTTACCTTTTAAAATAACTGGTTGAAAAAGAAGCAATTAATCTTTAATCTTGAGAGTGGGAACAACAAAGGAACCTTAAAATTTGATCTAAATTTTCTTTTCAAAAACGGGTATTAAAAAGGTAATTGACTTTCAAATTACTTGTCACTTTTATAATGAAAATGTTCTCCTAGGTAAAGCTTTTTGAACTGGGTAAACATTAGAGTAGTAAAATAAAAAGTCATCTAAAACAGTTGTTAGACTTTGATCAGTTGGGTTAATTTACCATTAGTGAAAGAAAACAAACAGTCGATATATTGGTTTATTTTAAATGACCTTTTTCATTCTTAAGTTTAGAGTTTTCTTTCTCTAAACTATGTAATTTCAAAGAGCGTAGTGATTATGAAGTCCTTGAGAAAGAACAGCTCTCTTTTAATTTCATGTTCAAAGCAGGCCGGCATATGTTAACATTTATTACCATTGTGACTTCTAATTTGAGGGGTGTGCGATTGATCGACCTCATGGGTTGCGGGGCAGCACAATAGCGCTGACACTAACCAAATTGTTCAAGATTTTACTGAGTCTTTTTAGTCAATTGGGATTAAATCTTTCTTTACTATAGAAGGCGTTTTATTTACAAGGAACCAAATAAAAGCTGACTCGAATGGATACTCAGTAAGATTAGATAAATACCTTCCTGATTAGCTGGCGAAGGTTTGAGTGACGTGTCTGAAAAGCGTGGGACAATAAATGATTCAGCTGTAAAATATAGATTTTCATTGGAAAGCAAACCTAAGAACATAGATAAATAGCTGTAATTAAAAATAACACCCAGCCTTTTTTGGAAAACAAACAATCCCAATATGAGAGTTAAATAATTTTACATTTTGTCTGTGTGTTGTCAACCAACTTATTGATTAAATTCTAAAAATATACTTGATAAGAAAATAAAAACTGTTTGCTTTGACTGTCATAAGATAGCTAGGGAATTGAACCAGCGAAGGCACTTAAGTTTGTGGCGCAGTTTCCTTCCAGCAATTCGGGAACCTGTGAAACGTTGGCTTTTTTTTCGCAATTCAAGCTTTTTGATATTTTTTTGTCTGTGTGTTGTCAACCAATTTATTAATTAAATTCTAAAAATACTTGATAAGAAAATAAAAACTGTTGGCCTTTGCCTGTAATAAGTTAGCTAGGGAATCGAACTGAACCAGTGAAGGCATTTGAGTTTATGGCGCAGTTTCCTTCCAGCAATTCAGGAAGCTGTGCGATGAAACGTTGACTTTTTTTCGCAATTCGAGCTTCTTGATATTTTTTGTCTGTGTGTTGTCAACCAACTTATTGATTAAATTCTAAAAATACTTGATAAGAAAATAAAAACTGTTTTCCTTTGCCTGTAATAAGTTAGCTAGGGAACTGAACCAGTGAAGCCATTTGAGTTTACGGCGCAGTTTCCTTCCAGCAATTCAGGAAGCTGTGAAACGTTGACTTGTTTTTCGCAATTCGAGCTTATTTGATATTTTAAGCATCTTGCTATAAATTTTAAAACCTTTCGCTGAAAAGATTTCCAGTTGACAGTGTTTTTCTTTTGAGAATTATTTTGTCTGTTTAAATTTCAATCCGCCCCGTGATGTAATCCAAACAAAGTATTGCTTGCAAAATCGGACAAGTTTGAAATTACATAGTCCTTTTTGGCGTGATAAAAAAAACCATACTAAATCGAAGCTTCTTCTTCTTGCTCAAGAAGTTCCAACGTGTTATGTATGGATCAGTATCACATGGCACTTCGGATCGAACATTTCCCCAATAGGAATTATATAACACTCATTAAAAAGTATTAACTCTCTGTTAATAGAAACTCCATCTCGAAAAGTATTTTAAGCAATTTGCCATTTTTAATGAATTGACAAGTCTACAAAATTTTTTTTTTCATGTTTGCAAAACACCATGCAATTGCCCTCTTGTTTGAAATTTGACCCTGAAGAAAATTGTTATAGTAAGTTGCTAGTATTACCACACGTAGAGATGACAACGTGTTTGTCATGGTGTAAACATTAGACTTTTCAATACATTAACTTACTATTTCATCCCTTGTTTTCGAGCCTGGCTCGATGGTAGAAATTTTGACTTTGTGAACTGAGCCAGTTCGAGGCCCGTCCTGACCTTTTTTATTTTTTTTTCTCTTATTTTTTTCTTTTTTCTGTTTTTCTAAGTTAAAAGTTTTAAATACATGCTTGTAACGTTAGTACAATAAAGATTTTATGATAAAAACCTCGAAAATTAAAGTTTCAAAAACTACCAAATTTGCAGTCTTCACAAAAATTCTCGAGTCTGCGAGTTCTCGTTTCTCGAGAACACAATTTATAGTAAGTAATTAGTAATGAAATCGCCAGGTTTAAAACCCAATACAGTAAATATCACTTTCCAAGAAATTTTGTCTTCTTAGAATTTGGGCCTTTCTAAACAATTTCCAAAAAACATTTTGAAAATCGACCAAATATTCATCCCGTTATTAAACTTTCAAAGCTATTGAAAAGGACACGCCCTTTGAAAATGACCGCGCGCCGGAAGAATGGTGACTGATGACGAAATAGGGGGAACCCAAGAAAACTGCGCCCGGATAAAAGGGCCTTTACAGAAGAGAGTGAAAAATTTATGCAAACGTTTTGCGGATGAATGCAAAAAACACGGGAGCTGCGATACATACACTTTAATCATTATATTCTCAAGAGCAGAACGAAAATATAAACATAATTCGCTAGTGCATTTGTATCCAAACACTGGCAGAACTGTTGTTCCGTACAATTTGCAGACAATAAAATATGCCATTAACATTGTTCACAAAATCGTTTAAAGCGGCCATGGATACTCCGTGACAAAACAGTTACACTATTCAATTACCGTACATAGTACTGAACCTCGATATAGCGTACTGTTTGGCTATTTTAATGTGAATTCGCGGTACATCGAGGTTTTCGCGATTGATTTAACAAATTCTCGATATAATAAACAAAATTTTCCAGTCCTCTGGCACTTCGTTAAATCGAGGTTTTACTTTATTTAATTTTTAACAAATTATAAAATTACGGAAGTGTATTAGCATCTTGATTATCATGATCATGTTTTGATTAACGCTTAAAGTTGTGTACAAAGGTGAAGTTCCACTGTTAGCCTTTTTTAGAGTATGACGGCTAATGTTAGAAACGTTAGCTTCTTACACTACACTTTAGAACAGTCATAACGAAAAATTTCACCCTTCATTAACCTAACTGAGCTAAAAGATCTGAAGGACGTTTGAAACATTTCCCAATATTTAGAACGCGCGCTTGCTTGTTTGTGGTATAAAGACAAGAAATGTCCGCTTTCCAAAGGATGCGTAGCAATGCATGATCACTGAATCGATGAAAAATACTGTTCAGCGCATATCCAGCTATCATTATGGAAACCAGTAAATTCCATCAACCATCAATAAAACCGTTTTCTGTAGCTTTACGCGGATGAGAGTCTTTGATTCCAACTGTACAGGAAATTAATCCATCCCAACTTAGCCGGTTCCAACAGATGCTGGTACTTACTCATTTACCGACCTCGGAAAGATGGAAACGTAAGTCGGCTTTGACGGAAAATAATTACGGACAAACAAATTTTCTAATCTCAACAGAGCCTGGGACCGAACCAGGATCGGAACATTGTGGTTGAAAGGCAAAGATCTTACATTCAGTTACACTAAAAACCTCAACTCTCTCTCTGCAAGAGAGAGACCCTGGGAACGAGTTTCCATTTTCGATCCGATCTTAACCTCGTTCCCAGGGGATGTTAAGAACTACTCCAATCAAGCAGTCGTAATTTTAGAAATTTTATTGAATTTTGAGTTTTTTTTTCAGAGTCACGTTATTACAAATATAATTTCTTATCAAAAAATAATTTTGTATATCTTCCGTCAAAAGTCGGTCTGGTTAAAATTTTATTTGCTCTGTTATCTAAAGTTTCTTCAATGTCCGTCTCGAATATCCGCATTTTTTAGTTTGAGTGACGATGCGAATTAATATTGAAATTTGTCAGCCGCAAAGTCAATATGAACTTCATCTTTATTAATTGTTAAACTATAAGATGAACAAAACGGAAACTATTATATGTTTTGAAAATGCCGTTATTAATTTTTCTTTAAGACAATATTGCTCAACACGTGAATTTGTTAAGTGTTTAAGATCACATTCTATTCACATTGTCAAGTGTTTTTTTTCATGGTCCAGCTGTTCAAAAGCTGATTACCACTAACCCACTCCCAGTGTTAAATTTCTAACCCATGGTCCTGTTTCCAACCTTACAGAGATGGTTTTTTGCGGTAATTTTGGGATTAATAAGCTGTTTCCTAAGAAAGTATGAAAAGAAAAACTTTTCTTAACCCTTTCAGTCCCAGTCAGTTATCAACACCCAACTTCTCCTTAAATAACACATATAAAATAAGAGTTTGGTAACGAGATTATAAGAATTAATGAAACAAAGCAAACAACTGAAGATTAAAAGTAAAATTCTTGCAAACTTGTTCGATGAAAAGTATGGGCTCAGGTTGGGAGAATGTATTAATACAACTGGGACTGAAAGAGTTAATAAAAGATATTGCTGTGATTTTTGCTTAACCCTAGGTAAAAGTAACCACCCCTGAAGTTAACCAGCACAGAAATACTTCACTGACGTAGTCAAGTACTGCTCAAGCTCTGATACTCGAATCCAGCCGATTGCAATTGCAAAGATTAAATTTGCGTTGATCATCGCCTTATGTAACGTATAAGGAGCTTCCGTCTTGAGCGTTATCCATTCGTTAGAACAATTCCACTTTGTTTTCTTACGCCAGGCCAGCGTTTGAACTCAGACGTCAGCTTCTTACGTTTGAACCACACATACAATTTCAGTGACAAATGACACCGTTATGGCGATATTGCTTTTCATTTGGACCGCTTAAAAGCCACGTGAGGTCTAATCTCTGGGGTAAGTGTTATACTCACAGCCAGGAAAGAAGTCAGTACGTCATATCATTTTAGCAAAAATAGACCAGCCTCATGAATGTAGATAGTGGTCCGTGCGTGTTGTGTCTTGTTACTTTGCATCTTGTCTTTAAATTAGAATTTATGAAAATAACTTAAAAATTGGCCTATTTTGGATGTTTGTCAATAATATGATACTCATAGCGTTATTCAGCATCTGCCAGCTCAGTTCGCGTGCTAATTCCCATGTCGCTTGATTACCACGCAAAATAAATTAAACAAACCCGACAAACGGGAATATTTGAATAAGCAACTGGCAATTGCCAGTCTCTACTCGTAATACGCAAGTCTTTACCCGTATACCAGTCTCAGAAAAAAGTACCAATCTTATTTACCTTACAAGTATCGCTGCATGCGCATTGGTTATGGAAAAAAAGGTTCATGTTATTAGGCACCAAATAAGGAAGGCAAGAGGAGATGGGGATGGATCGGTTGAGGTGTATAAATGAAAGACGTTTTCTTGTATTTCAGTGGAAGGCAGCGTTGATGTAGAAATTAACCAATGAATGGCAACCAAGAGCTGCATAACCTGTGTAGGTGTAGCGCAGTCAAAAGACGAAAGTTTATTTTTATCTTTTTATCCATAAATATGAATAACAATTAACACCATATATATTTTTTTGAATGGGCTCCCATGGTCGGTACAACTGGTAAGCTCTCTATCTTCTAACCATAAAAGGTCCCCAGTTCGATCTCCGACTCTGTCAAGATTTGAATATTTGACACACAAATATTCGAATCTCGGCAAAGCCGATCAATAAAGGTAAAGTTAAATAATTTTGCATTTACTGATACATTCTATGTTTTATATATTTTTGTTTATTAATGTTTAAAAAAAGCCTATCTTTGGGGATGTTTCGATGATACCAGAATAAGTTTCTTTTCAAAATGACTTTCGTCCCAGTATGATGTTAATAATTCGTTCACATGACCCAACCGATTCAGTTTCAAGAAAACCTTACAATGAAAGTGGTGTTGTCGTAAGACATATAAATATCCTTTATCTAAAAAATAAAACATGTTTTCCGTGCCTTCATAGTCGGGTGAAAACCAAGGCGAACGTTTGGGAGAATTCGATAACAGATCAGTGAAAACCCGAGAGGCATTCGAAGGTTTTCAACTGCTGGAGAATTCTCACAAACTTTGCCGAGGTTTTCAACAGGCTATGAAGACACACTGATAACATGTTGTATTTCTTTTAGAAAATTATTATTTTCAGTGTTAACAAAGAAAAAGACGATATACTGTAAATTCTCACAACTCGGAAACAGTCTAACCACATTGCCACGTCATTTTCGTGCTTCATAGCGCTATGAAAAAACACTTGTTGAACCAATCAAAACTCACGTACTATCCAAATTATTTTATCAGTGCTAAAGATTAGGCATTAACGTTTTCATTTCGAAACGGAGCTCGTTTTCAGTTTCTATGATACCAAAGAAAATTCATTACACGGCAAAAGGACTTTCTATATTGTATGAAGTTATACTATTTCATTCACTGGCATGACCCGACTGGTTCAGTTTTTAGAAAACTTCCCAATCAGTTTGTTCTGTCGAAATCCATGCACATCAGTATACCCTACTCACTGTCCATTTTCGTATCCTGAAGACAAGATTTTCCGATTTAAATTGAAAAACCGGAACGAACTTATTCTGGAATTAATTGTACGGGAACGAAAGTTCGGCTCGGTATCATGTAACAAATTCTGAAAAGTATATACAACTGACAAGGATGGAACGAGCGAGCTTGTCATGCCAACAGTTCCTTAGTAATGTGAAGCGGTTACAATTGATTTGATCCACTGGGTAAACATATCATGGGGCCAGAAATCAAAAGCCTTAAGAATTGAGTGCTTTAAATATTTTCAAAGCAGAGTGTCACTTTAAGCTTAAAAGCCTGCAAAAACATTTCGGGTGATAAGAAAGTGATGTTAAAACTTGACCTGTGAGTCCCATGCAATATAAACTTCTGCATGATTGTCGTCGATATATAAAGTTTTTGTTGTGAGATTTTCAGTTAATTATTTTACACGATATAGTTTATCCCGGATGTTTATAGCCGCAAAACACCAACCATTCTCGTCTTGAGCAGAACGGTAAAAAACGACTCAAACGTGCTCGACTCCAATTGACTTCAAGAACGTGCGTGGTGCGCAAGGGATCCTGAATACACTTATGAGGGCAAAAAATCTACCCAGAGTTCCTGCACGCCTAGATTCTTATTCGCAGTTTGCCTTTTTTTAATTAAAACTGCTGTTTTATCGGTCGTTTACGCTAAAGCGAACCGTCGCTGCGACAACAATTATAAACACAAAAATACAATTGAATAGTAGTCTAGTGAGAATAACAGATGCAATCGGGTCAACTTAAGGTTGAAATGTTTGATAATCGCGGTGAGCGTAGTGTAAGGAGCGTTAAGATTTTTGGCAAAGCCAAAAATTCAAAATGGCTAATTAACTTAAGGAGTGGATGAAGGGGGTTTGTGCAGCGGAAAAAGATTCTGATTTTGGCTTTCTACCAATTATTAGGATAACTCATTATTTGTAAGCGCTTTTTGAACCGAGGTTTGTGATTTTCAGTGCCACGTAAAATACTCAAAAGTTGTTTTCGTTTGAATTTAGCGTAAAGTTGGCCCGTCATTTTCAGAGGCGGCGGAGTGTGAGGCTTATTTGATTTATTAAAAAGCGAATAACAAATCAGCCTTCTTCATAATAATGTAATATTTATATTGTGCACTTTCCATAGGAGATACTCAAATGAAATTTTGTGATTGAGGAAATGAATGTTGAAATGTTTTTTGTTTTTATCATTTATAACTACCCTGTTTCTATTTTCGCTGTTCGGTAAAACATGTCACGACGTCATTGTTTAGAACTTGCTTCATTAGCATACTACTATAGTCAGCTAGTAAATTAAAAACATTTAAAACTTGAGTTAGCAAGCGAATAAAGAGATAAACTTCTGGGTCTGGACATTCATGATAGATATCAATGTTCAAAAAATCTCTTTTATAATGGCTGAGCCTGTCGGGCTCAAACTTATTTGGCCAAACGCAATGGAAAATTAGATTTTTGAAACTTATATAATACTGGACAACGTATGATGAAGGGGCCAAAAGATTATTAAAATAAAGGTTTGAATGACTAAACTTTCACATGCCTGAGTAAAATAACATTGAACAGCAGTGCAGTAAGTCATGTTTGACAGATTAGCAGCAGGAATTGGGTGCTTTTAGTTAGATTAATTTTTTGAGCTCCAGGACTCAAGAGCATCATGCAGAGATTTGTTTAAGTCACGGATTTTACAAAAGTTTTCGTTGATGGAAATTACGTTTCAGGATAGATACGTATACATAGCAAAGATTTCAGCACTAGTCTTGAAGATTTTTTTTTACCATTGCTAAGAAGTATAGCTGTACTTTTGAAAACTTTTTAAATCAAATATATTTGAGGATCTCGGCAAACTACAAACACGAGCTATCTTGCTGAGCCAAAACACAAGCTGTCTGTTCCCACTGGGCGACGATTCTCATTCATCAAATATTGTCTGCATGCCACTTAAGTTGGCGGGTATTTCATAAGGCTTTCTCTCCCAGCATCTTCCGTGACAAACAATAATTTAATTTCTTTGTAAAAGAGTTAAAGATGCATGCCAAAACCAGCCTCTCTGTGCTAATCCGTTTTCATTTTTATTTCATGCATGAAGTTGGTCCTAGATTAGATGACGCCGGCAACATAAAAAAAAAAATCAAAATGTGTAGCAATAAAAAACAGAAACGTTCTTGGATTTTTCTCGCTGAAAACACATTAATTGCTGGAACTGAACTTGGCCTGTTTTGGAGCTTTGCTGCGGACTGTAGCGGATCCTTTCACTTTTTTTTGTCTGAGTTTTCACTGCTAACAAAAGTTATTCTGTTCCTTTTTGCTGCTACTACGCATTGTCCGGCAGACACAATCCCGAATCTTCAATTAGCTCAGTTTTGATAGGAAAGTGCTGTGTCATTACTGTAGATTAAAATTTGGAAATTTTAGTTTGTTGTCTTTTAATTTTGCTCTTATTTTTCAGCATTGTTTCAATTGGAATCAAAATAATGAAAATGAAGTATTGTCTATATATAGATAGAACACGCGTGCTAGTAGCTAACTTGAAGCCATTTAATAAATATGGGCATTTAAGACCACTTTGGGAGCAGCCATTACTGACATTACTCTTTTTAAAAGCGTAATACTTCTGAGACTGGTGGTTGGATTGATTAGAAATTCAGCATAGATTTAGCTCGTTTTTGAGTTAATGAGTTTGTTTTCTAACTCAAGGATACTCCATAGTGTAGACGTGATTTAAAGACTTTCTCATAAATTTGCATAAAATTTTGTGCAACAACAGTCAGTGTTAAACTTATAAAATCCTGCTTTGCGTGGTCAAATAGGCCAAAACCAGTCCTAACCTGGTATGCGCTTGGGAGAGTGCACAACGTAGGTAAAGTGATTTTTAAGAATTGCTTTCTTCAAAGTTTTTTTGTATTTATTGTTATTTATGCCTCATTCAAAGGCTGGTTTTGTTTGATTGTCCTCAGTGCATTGTTTACCAGTTTAGGGAAACTTGTTCTTCTACTGACGTCAGTTTGCCGTTTCAGCAATTTTGACTTTGGTTGTTTTATGAAAATTAGTTTAGTTTTTGAGATTCTTATCGCATTATATTTGCTAGGAAATACAAAGGCTGTAAAAAGCAAAGAACAAAAATTGGATAATTATATAAAACTCCCATTCTTTGGCAGAATCAAGCATCACTTACTGCTGGAGTCATTGTACACACTCCAGTATATTTCGCACATGCGCTGTAGGGAAAAGTGAACGCAAAAAAAAAAATAATAATAATAACGAAGCTCAATTTATAACTGGAGCATTTCTTCGAAAGCCCGAGTAATAAATGCAATAATAGATGTATGAATATTTTTGAACATTATAGTTACAATATCCAATTTATAGGTAGCCGGTAGCCTATTGATAGGTACTGAGTAGGTTTGCACTAGTGGCCAACAGGTATGGCTATCTATACTGTGAGGTGAATAATGTAGCGGAGAGTAACTCACAAAATCAAACAGGTAATGTTTCTACACGAGTACCTTGTTTAATTGGAGACGTGCTGATACAGGATACGAGAGTTGTAGTTCTTCTATATGTCTACACGCGTACTTGTTACTTCTACTTGTTACTCGATTTTCTCTTCCAAATAAACTAAATTTCTCAGGAGATATTTATACGCTATCAGCTGAAATATATGTCAAACCTTTTGTTCCTTAATTTCCCTTCTTATTCATGAGTACGTGACTAACTAAACTCGCGTTTTACCCATAAACTGAAGGTTCTAGCATTATAATGAATGGTGTACTCAAAAACTTAGAACAGCACAAGTATTTCTGTGAAAAAACATCTATGAAAGTTTTTCAGAAATTTCAAGAAATCCAGAGCTAAAAGTTGCCCTTAATTAGTATTCAACTGACGCAGTATTTCTCAGCGAACTTTGTACTAAAAGTTTTAGCACTTGAACAATGCAGCTGGAAGCAAGGAAAGATTGTTTCCTTGGACATCTGTGTTGTTCTTGGTTTCTGGTAAAGTTAATGGTTGGTTGTTACGTGCCTGGTATTTTCGGAATAACATAATTTGGCGGTTTCTCTTTAGTTGTCGCCTTTGGCTAATTCCAAATTCATAGGAAGTTTCTTGTCTCGCGTTTAGTCTCTTAGATATCATAGTTTAGATATTAAAAACATAGTGTGTTGCTTTTTATAAAATTAAATATACATAGAAAAATCTGTGTTGCTGTAAAATTCTTTTCGTAGTTAGATAAAAGTCGTACTGCCATTTCTTGGCACGCGTAATTATCTTTGTTCTTTTACCATGCAATTCTTAGTTTTGTGATTATAGCTATTGCTTAAGGGTGAATTTGGGTGAATTGTTTCTTGTCCTATTTGTAACTATAGTTTCTTATCTTCAGTTGTGATTTTTGTTTTTAAGCAAGCAACTTTGATCTGAAATTTAGCTGAATTTGT
>ERZ1740055.29-NODE-29-length-19461-cov-7.484129_pt1 | contig 19461 bp, 13 predicted proteins | sample MGYA00581747_ERZ1740055 | MGnify/ENA primary metagenome ERZ1740055 (study PRJEB43018, sample SAMN04849739) | marine metagenome | isolation source: floating plastic debris | place: Pacific Ocean | collected 2008-08-28 | study: EMG produced TPA metagenomics assembly...
ACATGGCCGCTATGTCTATTGTCTTTTGTGTCTTTTGGGATTGTGTGAAAACCAAGAATATGTTCGTCGTACAACAAATGTTGCCTCAAATGCCATTTAGTGGCATTGACTTCTGAGCTTCTGGCATTGAGTGGCAAATACTAACTATAGCAAACTTCAGGGATCTTGAATTCTTGGCAACTTAAGCCTTCAGTTACTTTCATTTGCGTTGTTTTTTGGAGCGGCAACAACTGCGATAAAAAACGGAAGGCACTGGAGAAAACTTTAAACCTCACCTGAGGCAATGTATAGTTAATACTACATGAAGTAACCGTGAATGGTATTGTAAAATCAAGAATTTCAGTAAAGATATTACGTCTTTATTGCTATCCCTAACTTGTTCTCAAATTTGACAAATTTTAGCCTAGTTTTTTTGTTAAACACAGGATAAACAAAGTTAAGATTGAGGATTTCCGTATACAATCTATTGTGTGAACCTTTTTACATGAACGCGAGGCTGACAACCTCGTACCCAGGCTCATTTTTACACCCAAATTCCACCTGGCAGGTGACCAACCGCAACAAGGTTCTTTCACAGGGGTGTATTAAGGCTGGATAAAAAGTGATTGAAAAATAACAATCTTCTAAGAACTTGCTTTTTAAAAAACATTCACCGAGCGCTAAAATCTCCAGATCATCATGCCATAACTTAGTTTAGATTTTTAACAACAAAGATTGTTTGTGATTTTTGTCTAAAATGTGAAAAGGAACTGCTCTAAAGACGGCTCGCCGATCAATATGAAAAATTCGAAAATTTAAAACAGCAACAAGCAACAAGCAAAGTTTTAGACCCTAATTGTGAGAGAAGAGTTGTTAAGACGGATTGATGAATGCTTTAAAAAACTTAACAAAATTCGCAAAGTTACTTGAGAATGCTAGCATGACATATATTTTGATATTCAACAGCAAAGATTGTCTATGATTCAGCTTGCCCAAATTGTTAAGAGATCAAAAAAATGCGGGTCGTTGAATTCCTTGCAAAACATGAAAAAATGACGAAATTTAAGAACATGCTAAGGACTTGGCAAAGACTGAAAAAGAGAACAGAATGGTAAAGTTTCATACACTTCAGAAAAACATGAAACAATGTTTCTCGGATAACGTTCATCAGATGAAAATCTCCTCTATAGTACTATAGTGCTAGCAATCAAACTGAAATAAAATTTAAAGTTACATGTTTATCAAAAGGCAAACCTCAAGCATTTTTAGATGGTGTTATCAAAACACAAGGTTTTCACAAATTTATAGCTTATTAAAAACTTTTCTGCATTAAATATATAACTCCAATAGTGGCAATTATATTCAAGAACAATAAAAGATCATTTGCGACTGAAATGTTCAAAATGTTCTGATCCTATGTCAAGAATTGGACTTCATAGTTTATTTAGATTTTATTGTGAGGCATACCATCGAGTTCTGAGAATTAGAAAGCGTCGTGGCAACTTAAACGTTTTTGTTGGTCCTACAGACAGCAAGAGACATAAAAGACCCAAATTCGAATTATTTAAAAGTTCCAGTTGTACTTTTACCTGCTTGTCTTGTCTTATTTTAATCATCCCCCCTAGCATGAAAAACTTATTGCAAAAGATCGAATTGTAATGATTTTAATCCGCTCATTGCCCTTATCGCAAACTTCTGGGCGATTTGTTTTATCTAAACAATGCCAAAAGAAACTTTGGTTCTGACTAGCCACAAGCAGACAAAAGTAGAGCAATTAAATTACTGGTTGTTGTTTTATTCACAACTCACTAGGTTGAAACACAAAACAAAGACCTCCCGGACACTTGAATAATTCCGATTTATTCAAAGCGTTTGTTAGCTTTAAAATTGTTGTAAGAGACAACATTGACCGAGAACAGAATTATATTGCATTCAAATGTTCCTGTTTTACTGAAACAACTTTTAATGATTATTTGCGTTTCTTATATCATTTCAAATGTTCTGTTATTAATTTGAGTCCACACCTGCTTTTTGACCAAAGAAGCTGTAGAAAAGTTGCAAAGTTAAACGATTCGAACTAAGACGTTACCTTTTGGCCGCATTGAGGAAGGATGAAAGAAAAATTATCACCCATATGAGGTTTTTTTACCATTGTTATGTGGTACCAATTAAATTTTTCGTATATTTAGTTCCTGTCAGCTCATCTAACTTCCTCCCATGGTAATTTTGAGTTGTAAATGTTTATATCTGCTCAAAGGATTTGTAGATTTAGAACACTGGTTTATACTAATTTTGTTTGCTTACAACAAACATTTCTTGACCATTTTATAGGAAGTATGTATCATTATAAAAGACATTTTAATCAATCTTTGAACAAGGCCAAAACGTCATTGGTTGCCAAATTTATATTGCATGAAAATTTGTGCACTTGCCAAAGCTTTAGACTTAAAGAGAATGCTATATTTAAAGCGAAACCTTATGATGTCCTTGGTATAAAATTCAAACTCTAATTGCGATCAAAACGATCTTTACTAGGAAATATGACTCTAAGTCCTATACAATGTCATCTGGTCTGCAATCAGAAAAAACAAAACTTCAATCGAACTTAGATGTAAAGGTTTTAATATTCGGTGAAACACTTATTATTAACCTTTTCTTGGAACAAAACGTTTTTCGTGCATGTTTGAACCAGCATGATTTCTGGACACAGTGTAACTTAGAAACGCTTTTCAAGAGACTCGCCGAGTACTGCTTTAACAATTTTTAATTTTATCTTTTATTTTCTGATAAGATAATTATAAAAAGTATCTGTTTTCGCCTTGCATGGCTCGGACAGGTGAGCTCAAATTGTCACAACTTAAAGTCAACATTCTTAATTGAGAAGTCAAAAAGAGCGAAGCATTCTAATTATGTTTTTCGCGACGGATCACAAAACCAGTTTGTTTTGGCCACATTTCATCATTTTGTGTATAATAGAAATTGGCATAGTTCCGTTAAAATCAAAATGATAAATAAGTTATTTCATGTTTCAATTTTTATTAACACAGTTACGCAACTACGCACTTTAATATTAAGAACTTTGAAGACGTTAAAGTTTTGTGGTTACAAGTTGATAACGCTTCCAAAACTGAATGTTATAACTTCATAAAAACATATTACGATGTTAGCTTCAAAATTTCAACTTCTCCTGCGAAATGAAAAGAAAACATTTATGTATTTAAGCGCTTTGTATAAAATTAAGAACTACGTAAACTAAAAAGATAAAACATAATTCTTTAGATTCATTCGGGAAACTTCTAAGTCCTATGTTTTGGTTAATATACTTTTATTTTGCTTTTAATGTCATAGTGAAATATAACGTTCAAAACTATCCAGAAATGACCAATTACGGCACCTTTTCAAAAGATTTTTTAAATATTATTTATCTTAATACCGTATCCATATTGTTAGTATGTGTATCGTTCGGTTACTTTGTAAAAGAAAGTCGAAACAATATTCTTTATTAAAAATAAAATTCCTTGATTAGTTTCTTCGTAAAGAATTTATCTCAAAAAACAAAAACAAAAAAACACTGTTTTTGCTTGATGTCGAAATGTTTTGTTTTTTTTATATAGAAAACTGAAGTGCAAGGTGTTTCACAAAAGATTAGCAAGAAAATAAGGTTGAAAATGTGATAGTGGTTCTTCTTTGTTTCATATAGGAAGTCTTATAAGAATTCCCCTTTCTTTTCACAGAATACCAATTAGACACGTTCATATATAATAAAGTTCTTCGCGGAGTAAACCATTTGAAATGCGGCGTAACTGTCACTGCAAAAACTTTCCCATGTGGTTAATTCTTTTATTCTTGTGATTGAGGTATCAAAAATATCTTGTTGTTTAAAGAGCTCGATAAAAGTAGAAGAAACGATTTTATTCAGTGAAAATGTATTTAATGACTGTGATTATTTCCTATAGCAACTCGGCCTCTCAAAAACAGAACAATTTGTCCCTCGACTTAAACATTCAGTTTTGTTAACTTAAATGATTTTTTGTTACTCTTTGTTCATCCGCCAATGCGACTGTTTAGCTCTCTTGAAACCAATTCAAGTCTGGAATTGATACAGTTTAAACTGAGATAACGGTGAATACCTCTTAAATTGCATTTAGCTCGACGGAGAAAAACAAAACTTGTACTTTCGTTTTATTTAACAGTTGATCGTTTTCAAACGAAAAACAATCATAGTGATTAGTTTTTGGTCCATTTGAAATTTGCGTTTCTTGTTTAACAAAGCTATTTTACGCTACGTCAACTAAATACCATGACAAGCGAATGGCCGCTGGTAAAAACTCGAAGCAGAACAAAATAATACAAAAGAATAATAGAGAAACGGCTATTTATTTTTAAACACCCAAATCTGCCTCATTGTTTCATTATGTTTTCATGTGAGCTTTTCGTCTTTTGTTTAAGGCGTTTTTATTTCATATTCACTGACACAAAGCAAACAATTTATTTCTTATAATTTCATTCGGAATAAGAGTAACTTGGTAATTATAAGAAATTCACCGATCTATTAGGATTCCGATCGCTATGTTTCGTTCATTTGACCATTGCTTCATATCTTTTTCTTCATTTCTATGCTGTATATAAAACTTCACCTACCACACATCCAATGAAACCTGTTGAATTATTTTTAATTTTATCGTTGTTTAGCTTCTTGAGACCAGCGTGATGATAAGTTAAACTAGAAATATTAAAATTTCCCAAAGCAATCCTCAGCTTCTTTTAAGTACTTCATCCGCGACTGGATAAAAAGTTTATCTTAGCCAAAGATAACACTTATCTTTACCACACTTTTAAACAAAATCAATAATAAAACTAAAAAAGGTTCCCAGTTGAGTGAAGCTTTCAAGGTATTTTCTCAAATGGCTTCATTAAAAGAAAATTACAAAATGCGCCGCTTTCTTTTCAGTCACCCGTTTTATACATACAATTGTTAAAATGTCTTTAAATTAGAGAATTCTAAAATAAAAACAAAATTATATAAATAAAATAAATATGTTTTGAATATACTTTCTAATGACAAATGATCTTTTGAGACATCTGGTTCCGCTCTGAGCTCAATGTGAATGAAAAGCACACATATCATAACCAGTGTGACATTTCTTTTCTTCTCTTCAAGTGCATATTGATACAAATTTAATTTCTACTGTGACAGCGCCTGCTAATTACAACAAACGCTTCTTCGTTGCTTTGAAAACTAGCTTCAAATCAATTCTTTCCTTAACCGATAACTTTCCAGTCAAAGCGAAAAATGTGAATGAAAATTTACAGAGACTCTCAATTTTAATAACAAAAGCGAAATAGTCAAACTAATCTCGTTCCGGTTGCTTATGGATTCGTCGGAGGAATTTCTTAGCAGCTTTAATAGTGCAATTTACGCCATGTTAGATATAATACCATAGATTTCATAAATATAAAGAGGTTGAATGCGATAAGCTCGGCTGGGTAGAAAGTAAACAAAAGTTGCACTTTACACCATAAGTTTCCTTGGCTTTTAAAGCTTTAGTGAAGATTAGAGTGCGACCAAATTAGCCAAAAAAACTTCACCGAAACTCCAAAAATACGTAATATTTACAGAAATTTTAGCTCACTTTTGTTGAACTTCTAGCGTTTATTGACAATTGGAAGCTGGGAACACCTACTAAAAACAATTAAAACTTGGCTCAAAGCAATAGTGACTGTATTTTCATAGATTTCTTTTAGAATAGCGTTATTTAATCTATGGTTGACGTCCTGCCTTCAGTCGACAGGTGAAGCAATTTATTTTGCGAAACGAAAAAGCTTTGATTTACTTCATATTTGGGATTCCCAGGGTTGTAAAATCGATTAAATTTTCATTGGTGAATATTGATCGCAGGATTGATATCCTGCGGGCTACTTGCTTAGTACGCTTAAAAATGTTATGATTTGGCTTAGAAAGGTTCGTTTTTGGCACCAATTTCATTTATCACTGAAGCCAAATTATTACGCGTGCCATGAATTGTTATTCTGCCTGCTCATTAGACTAAGTATATAACGAATGATGATAATTAAATTTCATGCCGCAATATTAGGATTACTTAGAAAACAACTCGCCTCTCAAAGCCCTCGATAGTGTAATTAAATCTTTACTTTGATTTGAAGAGATCAACCCCTTCAGAAGTACGGCTCACATGAGGGGGTAAAACACAACCCCTAAAATGGGAATTCCCCACGAGACTCTATGAAGTTGTCGTTGTCAACACGTGTCCAGGATATTATGTTTGGAAATATATGCACAATTTAACATTTGAAAGAATTGAAAAAAACTTATTGTTTTGCTGGAGAATGCAAGAGTAAAAGAAGCTGTAAAAACATTTTACCGCCAAAAACAAAAAGTCATTGATAGAAAGATTAAATTGCATTCGCAGCCCTAGACACTGCATTGCCTTCATTTAGGAACGCAATTTAATCATCCTCCTCTGCCAATCACATTGCGTTATTGTCACGTGATAAACCCAGCAGCTGGGCGAGTCAAAAGTGCACAGAGAAAGCTTGGCCAGGACTCAAAAAGCCCTTTGCCAATCGCAAGACTACAAAACGCTCGGAGATCGCGACGCCGGACTTCACCGCTCAACTTCAGACCAATAGTTCATACTACCATCGAAAGCCCTAACTCAACAAAATGGGTAAGTCATGTTGGAAGAATTTATGACAAAATATAGAAAGAGAGAGATTTTTTTTTATTTATTTGGATTTCTTACGAAAAAGAAAATATAAGTTTTGAAGTTCTTTAAGCGTTTTATTTTCAATTAATACCCCATTAACTTGTCCAGTGATATCACAACATTCGTGGGTTCGGCCTTCATATTGTAGTTATTTTTTCTATTTGGCTAACAATTGCTTCTCTCGCGCGCGTTTAAACATAATGCACTGTATATTTTTAGAATGTTGCTACAGAATATTAGAACTATTTTTGGCTAAAGCTGTTTATGAAAAACAGAAAAATGTAAAAGTTAGATACAAGTATGATGAGCGGCACAACTCACTACGCTAAGAAATTTAAAAACTTTTAATATTTAATTTCGTTTTTTATGTTAAAAATAAACGCATTACAAAAGCTTTGATTTTTCGTTAAATATCGTCTTCAGAGAACGAAAATAGCTGCACGATGACGGAGAGAGAAACTTCTTCCCCGAAGAAGCAAGAAGCGGAAAGAAAACAAGAAATCCTTTGCAAAGTTTGCGGTGATATTTCATCTGGGAGACACTATGGAGTTTACACCTGCGATGGTTGTTCGGGGTTCTTCATGAGAAGTGTCCGTCGCGATATGGTTTATACTTGTAAAGGGAATGGAAATTGCATCGTCGATAAAAAAAGAAGAAATCAATGCCAAGCGTGTCGATTCAAAAAGTGTCTGGACGTCAAAATGAACCGATTTGGTAAGGATTCTTCCCTCTTTTGTTGAAAGTTACACAATTTCAGTATAAATTGATGTTTTAAAAACAATTTGAAGCCCAATTTCACATTTTTGATGTCTTTAAAAACAATAGTTACAGACATTTTTGTTATTAGGGAATGTTTTGAAATGTTATTCAGATTAGAAAATGGTGCATTAAGAAATAATTAGACTTCCACGGGTAATTACGCACTTTTTAGTTTATTTTATTTCCGCTGCGTTGCAATTTTTGATACATTGAATGATTTCGCTTTGGCTTCAATTTAAAACTTCATCTTTAGTAAATTTGGTTTTTCTTCTTCACAAGGGTATTTAAATTTACCGTTATTTTCTGTATATTTGTGTTTTATGCCATTTTTAACTTCATTCGTTAAAAATGAAAATTTAATTTGGTCCCAAGCTGTTTACACGCCAAATCCAAAATGTTAAAATTCACTTCTTCTGTGAACAGTTTTTCAAGCTATTCCATATGTTTAGAAAGTTTGGACAATTTCTAACTTTATCCTTGCCAAGCGCACATGGTGTAAAATATTTTCCACGTTTTTTGTGTGAGGTAAATACGAAAAAAAAAAACCCAAACGACTTTTCCAAAGACCAACAAAAATTCGAGTTTCGCATGAGAACATCTCCACAACTTTGTCATATTCTTTAAGTACATTGAATTTCGAAGACATCAATTAGCTTCAATTAATCTTTACAATAAAAGGAAAAAACGTCAAGCTTTCTTTCATTTTTCCTAAGGAACAAATCATTTCTGTGTTTGGGTTGATTGCGGTTAAAAAGACCTCGCAATTAAACTTTATTTACATCAAGCAAAACTTAGACAAGGCTCCAAGAAATTATCGTTTGCAGCAAAATGAGTAAATACATGAGCCCTTAATGAAAAGCTGATGTGATACCTTAGAAAGATTAGAAAAACAGTAAATTGTTTTAAGTGCTAATCGCGGCAGATTCACTGATTCGCAATCCGCAACCAACATATGGTTTCTCAGCCCGCACAGGTGAAAACTTATAACTTACTTGAGAACCAATGAATATCAAATTCTTTTTATAATTTTCCCCTCAGAGACATAGCTCTTTAGAAAGTTTTTACGGTACAAGTTTAAAAAAGATTAACATTTCGTTTTAGAATTGTGAAGGGAGCGAGAGATTTGAATTTTAGTGGTGTACCAAGCCCCTGCCAGGTGTACTAAGGTTTCACTTTCAATACACATTAATTTCATTATAACACAGAAACTGTGATAGCTTTTAAGTCGTAACTTTGACCTATTATTCAGCAAACAATAAACTGTGATACCAACAGAAAAGAAGCAAATTTTAGTTTTGTAGTCTTTCATTACAGTCTCTTTTTTCAAAGCTAGCATACACTCAACTCAAATCACTCGAGGGATGGAAAAAATTCGTCGTGCTAACTAGATTAAAAGATGATTTGAAATAAGTATAATTTAGTGCTCAGAGATCGTTTGTTGGGATAAATACACAAAAGATAACCGCTCCATTGTGAAAAGTGAAAACAGCGGGCACAAAAAATCTATGTAAACATGAGCGCGTGGATCCGAAAAGAATATATAGCATTGTTTTAAAACCATGATGCTTACAACATGGGAGAAATGAAAACCTAGAAGGTCTTTTAAATTATTGTCAAACTTGCCCTGAAAGGTGTTGTCCCTTGCAAAAATCTCGGAATAGTTATAAGAACTGCTTTATGGATATCTCTGAACTAACAGGTCTAGAAAAAGATTTATAAACCATTAGTTTCAAATGAAGCTCAAAAGACCTTTAAGAAACAAGGCTATACCTCAGATTGGTTTATCAAAACTTAATTTTACGACCAAATGAACTTTGATTAAACCAGACAAGAGATGTTTTAACAACTGCTAGACGACAAGTTCGTTTAAAGCATAAGTTTTCGGCCTAGTTTTTTTTTTTTTTTTTACTTTGGTTTATTGTTAGAAGCTTTTCTAAATGTTGAGTATAGTCAGGTTTTCAAAAGTAAGCACGCTTTTCGCCTTTCTGCGTATCATGCGAGCATACATCTGCTCGCCACCTTATCACAACTCTTTCAGGATTGGAGGGTCATGTACAAGCTGATCAAACACTCTTGTAGTGAACGGGTGTTAAGATTTCAATTATGGATTTGAAGATATTGACATATATCGCTTTTAAAGACAGCATAAAAATTGTCTGCGGTCACAAAATGAAATGGATTCCTTAATAACACATTTTCCTACATAATATTAAACTAGCACATCAAAAAAAAAAAGATTTTGTTGCCTAGCTGTTTTAAAAAAATAACAGTTTTAAGTTAAATTGAGTTTAAGAGATCTCTTTTTTAGGCGTTCGATCGAAAGAGTTTACGCCTAAGGCAAATAAGACAGGGATAAGTTAAACAGTAATATTCCATGTCGTGTTTAAGAATACAAAACAAACATTCTTTCTGTCCTTTAAACTCTAGAACAAACTGCAATCGTTTTATGATGCTTCTCAATAGATATTTCTTTAATTAAACCTTTAAAAAAGTTGTGCTTACTTCAATTTTCCATTAAGGAAGTGTTGGTTTCAATTTTTCTTGCGTGTTTTTTAGGCACAAAAAGAGTTTTAGACACCATGCACTCCATAAGTTTCTCTGTCTTCTCTCTATTGTACGTGATTTTTTTAAAAGTCAAAGCGGCTAGAAAGACAACTTGATTTACGACGAAGCTGAATAGAGTTTTCCACTGTCATTTTCCATATATGAATTTTATTTAAAAGTAGCGTTGTAATATTTACATGCCACATTGTAATATATAAACGCCCAAAATATTTTAATATTTCTAAAACATTTCAAAAATCTAAACAACTGGGATTTTTTTTCAAGTTTTGCTTTTAGATTGCTGAGTGATCAATGAGAATTGATATCAAAACACGTTGATAATACTTGTACGCAAAAAGCTGATTTTTCCGAAGTTGTTATTTTTTAGCAAATAGATTCGGTTAGTATGTAAAAATTAATGTTATTTGCCAAAGTAAGTTTCTTTTATGTTAGTTTTTATGTAGCGGTAAAAACGATTTGTTTTTTGTTCAATATTCAACTCTGTTCATAAAAAGTGATGTTGTGTTCCAAAGCGATATAATAATGTAATTAACATTGGCAACCTGCTATAAAATGTCGCACCTTCGCACAGGCAGTGTGTTATTGACTTATAACAAACGACTGCACGGTATTTATTTAGTATTTCTTCATATTTTTTTTTTTGGCAGAAACAAAGCTCACTGCCGCATCGAAGGCCGCGTTGCATTGTAGACAGTCTTTTAAATACGGAATCGATCCCTTCACGACAGAATCACTGACATTATTGCAGAACATCGAAGAAGGTGAAATATTTGAATTGAGTTATCTCCAAAATAAACAAATGAGGTGCCTACTGATACTAAAAACTTTATTGTTACGAAATTGGAAAATGTTTCTAGTATCGAACGATTTATACTTTCTGCGCAGGCTTTTCAAATTCGCTTACTAATACAAGAAATAAAATCTTCAATGAACCATTTTGATTTTTACTGCTTGTATTTACTGTGTAGCGTAATTTTTCATCAAAATCATAAATAAGCATTGTTCCGGAATTGAATTTTTTTGGTTGATTTATCCATCAAAACTTATGATAAACTCTTATTTTATTTTGTATGTGTAATATTCTTATAACATCTTTGCAGTTATAGTTTTACATTCTGAAAGATTACGACTGGATAGGAATTTATCGTTTCAGTTTTATAGAAAGATCTATCATATAACATACTATTCATTTATGCCCGTATTTGTTTTATTTTAATAGCATTGTTGTATATCTTATGAACATTTATTAGTAAAATTACACTTGTTTTCTCTCGCTTTATCTATTCAGCTAACTGCAGGGAAATAATTTGTTTCAACTTCATATCCTCCGTGGTTGTTAGTCTTTTCTGACTTGATTCCTCTTCTTTCGACAGCTGTGCAACAAGAAAGGCAACCGAATTCTGCTCGCATTCTAAAACCGCCAATGGATGAGCTTGGACCAAAATCACCAAATGGAGATTTTCTCACGAGTCTCATCATAGCAGAGCCGTGCCGTGAAACGGTTTATCGACCAGGGCAGTCGGCCTTTCAGTATCATCAACAAGAACTCAACTCATCCCTGTACTGCTCGACCCCGGAGGCAATCTGCGAGAGCGCGGCACGTCTACTTTTCATGTCCGTCAAATGGGCGCGAAACATTCCTTCATTTGTGAACCTGCCATTCCGAGATCAAGTGATACTGTTGGAAGAAGCCTGGAGGGAGTTGTTTGTCCTAGGAGCGGTTCAGTGGTCGATGCCGCTCGAAGTAGCGCCACTTCTAGCATCAGCCGGCATGCATGTTGATAACACGCCAGCAGAAAAAATTGTTGCTACGATGGCGGATATCCGCCTTCTGCAAGAGATTAGCTCCCGCTTCAGAAGTCTACAAGTTAGCGAAGCAGAGTTTGCTTGCCTAAAAGCAATTGTTCTCTTTAAATCAGGTGAGAAAATTTCTTTGCTGGAGAAACTTTTTTTCCCCATGTTTTGAAAGAAGTGCCGCGCGTTTTTTAGGATTCACGAAAGCCGTCTTAAGTTCATTTGAACGTGCCCTTCGAAAATTGATGGCGAAATATGATATACTATATCTATTTCCGGGGAAAGCTTTGTTGGCTTTGATTTTCTTGTTTCGATCAGATGTAGTGTTAGAACAACAAAATTTCCCTGCATGATAGAATAGAACTTTTAAGTGATATTACTTTTTACTAGCCTAGAATGACAAAAGAAAGTGTTTTCCGTCGAAGTTCAACTTTAGGATCAAACTGTTTTCATGTAGAATGAAACAACACTTCCAAGAAAATTTACTTTGATACTTGACACATTTCGACTCCAAGCAGAGGGTATTTTCTTCAAAAACACCTCAAAAATCAACTTCAAAAGCTATTTTTCCTAGCTGTTTTTTTTTTCATTGCTTTGTAATTTTTTTTACCTCTGAAGCGGTGATCAATTTTCATTCATTAATAATTTACAAAAATGTTTAGAAGCTTAAATCTTGCGTGTTTACGGCTAATCAACCTTATCTAAAAAGTCTTAGGACGTTTTCTCAAAATTCTTACAAAGAATAGATTATTTTATTGAAATAAAATGCTATTTCAGTAATTTTTTACATATCTCAGTAAAAGTAAAGAAATGCTTTACTTTCAAATTAAAAAAATTTAATTGATCTTTACTTCTACTGCAGCGAAATTCTTTGTCATCATCCCGATCCTTTAAACTACATTGCAGCAAAAACAACTTTAAGTTGAAACTTCTAATCACAAACAATTACAAGTCATGGTTTTTTGACAAAAACGCATTTACTCAAACATTAACGTGTGAGCTGTGTGCCATGTCCATGTGTTATAAAAGCATTCATAAAAAAAGAGAAATGGCAAAATATTATTTCAATATTTTAAATATGAGTGAAAACGAAATATCGGATTTGAAGGCACTACATCAATATCGTAACTATATCTTAGATTATCGTTTTAATCAACTGCTTCGTAGGCATTATCAAGAAATATACACCGGTATGCCAGATCTGCTCATTCATTATTGAAAGCCCAGATTCATGCATTATTTGTACTAATCAAAGAGTGTGCAAATTTGATTGATATGGGCCTAATTGGCTAGTATCCTTGAGAAGTATTAATACAAATTAAGGAAGAAACTTACACCGCTTCTAGAACTTAATGACACCAAAGTTTGATTCATTAAGTCGAAAAGGTATCATGGCTTCTTCCAAATTGGATTTCGTTTATGCGGCTTTAAAACGATAAGTCTACAAATTGATTTTAAATTAGTTTATGGGATCGAATCACGAGGAGTATGTGTGGGCCTTTATCATATGGTAATCTTTTGTAGTTTTGTGCCATTGATATATTGAACAAGACGGCAACAAATGTTTAATTGTGGAGTATTTCAATGTACTTTCTCCTTTTTTATGAATCTCTTTTTGTGCAAGCTGCTAAGATAAACGAACTGGATGCATTTATCTCGTATACTTTTCAAAGATTTGATGTAAGATTGGCACCTTTGCTAAAAAAAAATTGTTGAATTTTGGTAATTAAAGCTTTCTAAGGATCTTTATTTAACGATGACCCATCTGTTTTGAGTTGAACTTAAAAATTAAATTTGCATGCAAGTTGCACGCAAGCAAAACTGCAAATTGTCGGTCTATATTTTTTGTGTTCAGTTTAGTAAAAAAAACTCAAAAACTTTGAGAAAAACGGACTCTATTCTTTAATACTTATTTTGATTACAAAGAACTCTGTTTAGGTTTATCTATGTCATATTAACCGCTTAAACATTTTGTTTTCTGTAAGGCGTGCTTAAATAGGTAACAAAACTGTTTTAAATTCTTTAAAAAAATATCAGTTACTAAAATTTAAGGTTAGACGCGTATAACATTTCAGAAGAGAGAGAGATGCTATACGGCTTCATACGAGCTCTAGCAGTGACAGATGTTATTGGTTCCATCTTTAAGACTTGTGTAGGTTGCATTAAGCAGATGTAAATGCTGAAAAAACTCGGTTGAACGGTTTTACTTGTGTATATCACACTCTGCTGTGGGTCATTTTTATGTTATCACGCAGTTAACTTTCGGCAAGAATAGGAACACAGTTTTTGTTTGTGTTTGACTATTCTACCACTATCAGCTAGCTTTCGACTAAAAGTTTAGAATCCAAACTTACTTTCAAAATCGAAATCTCAAAATCTAAAACTTCAATTTTGATGGTAAAATTTACTTTTCATTTTTTTTGGCATAAAATGGAATTTTTTGATCAGAAAAAGAAGTAAAGCAAAAAAAGAAATATTTTGACTCCAATCGTTATTTTTACCTAAAAGAAAGAAATTCTTTACTCGCTATACCTGTAACCTACGATGCTATAAAACAAAAACAGAATAGATTTTAAAAGTTTTTCTTTCAAGTCAAAATCTCTTGATTTAAAAATTACTTTAAAGTACGTCTCAGTAACAGATTTTACAGCACACTCTTCAATCATGCATAATTACATTTTAAAAAAGTTTTGTTTTTCATAAAAGGAAATACTGTAGTTTTTGTTGCATCTTTTGAAAGGCAGTCAAGTTTGGTTTTAACTTAACGCTTTGTAATAGTATATATTTCTAACCAAATCTTAGCGATATTCAAAGTAAACCAGACAACGACGGCAAATAACAATAGTAAATACAATAACCGCACGTTGGAATGCATCGAGCTCGGCACGGGCATGTAGTTGTCGCTAAAATTACAACGTGAAAAGATCTTTTTTAGAGTTGTCGAGACTACGAGGACGTAACAGCAAAAACTTTCTCAGTATTTGTTTAGCTTCATGGAAAAACATTTAATCGTTTTTCTTTTCACAAAGTTTAAGGCAGAGAAAACAAAACCCTAATGATCTGCACAAAAAAGTAATGGAGCGAGCCAGATATGTGATTTTTTTCAGCCGTTGTCGTTCGCGTTTCCTCCCTCGTTGCGTAAGGTCCATATTAACTTCGCAGGGACATTTCTTAGTCAGGTAACTGGTCCAAAGTTATGAAGCTATGTTGTTAGAAGTGCTGGAATTTTACATAAGCAGCGGCTCACTTTAGCTGGTGCCATATTCTATGCGCAAATCTTCTTCAAATTCAGTTTAGTGCGAATAGCTCAAGTTTTGGCCAGTAACAATTTAGTGATAAATATGTGAATTCTACACCGTATCTTTCGCCAGTAACTACGACAACATTTTTTTTAAACGATATGTTAATGTCATTAATATCTGACATATATGTGTATAAACAATTTTATTTCTTAAATAACCCTAACCAAGTATGTTCTCACTTTTAATCTCTGATGAATTCCATTTTATTAGACTAAGTTATGTTGAGTTTTTGTTTCATCTTATCCCCAGATCTCCGCGGCTTAAGAGATCCAGGCCAAGTAGAATGCTATCAAGACCAAGCTCAAATTATGTTAGGGGACTACATACGCCGGCATTTTCATGGCCAGCAGGTTCGGTTCGGAAAGTTGCTTCTTATGTTGCCTTCGATGCGCATGATCAATCCCAAGACAATCGAGGAACTGTTCTTCCGACAAACAATCGGAAGCGTGGCCATCGAAAGCCTCTTGTGTGACATGTTCAAGTCAAGTTAACGTGAAGAGTGATTGTGGTTTCAGAATAAACGTGACGCTGACCCAAGGTCAAAGCAGAGAAAGGATACAGTCACGCATCGTGATAAAATAAAAATTGATGGTCACGCTTCTGAAGGAAATAGAATTGCAATATTGAGAACATTCAATTCCTTTAAAAAACGTGAAAACGAGATTTCGATACGCAAGAAAAAGAAGATTCATCGTGTCAGCGAAAACAAAAGACCCCGTTTCAAGTTGCATAATAACTTTCAGCCTTTTATCGACTGAAAAAGCAAACTTTGACATTGATAAACAGTTTCGTGTTTTGTTCAAAGTTTAAACTCTGATGTAGGTTGAATGCAAAACAACTGAAAAGCAATCCTACTTTAGACCTTGGTTTAATATAAAGGTAATGTTGATTGGTAAAGGTAGCGATTTCGTTGACAAAAGTCGCACACACACAAAAACACACAAGTGACGATATACCACAGAATAGATATAATATATGAATCTAACACTATATGTATATAACAGTATCACAAAGACATTCATAAATAATTATATTATTCAAAGATTAACTATTGAAATTAGTTATATTTACATCTAAAAGGCAGCTTCCATATGGCTGGCTCAGTTAATAATATCTAAGCTCGCCTGTTCCAGCCGCATGCTCCTAAAAAGAGATATTTCTCCGGTAAAAAAGTTTTAAAAAAATCCAAAAGCTCTTCTTGATAAATTCTTTTGTACATATTACAAGTATGATCTATCCGTGTAAATTTTGATAAAAAAAATGGAGAAAGCAATAAGCCTAGCGTATTTCCCTTTCTAATAATAATAATAATTATTATTATTATTATTATTATTATTATTATTATTATAATGCTATAAACAATTATCAAGGCTCTAATAAAAGATTTAGAAATGTATTAAAAAACACTACAAAATTGTTTCGGTGTTGGGAAAAAAGTGAAAAAAAAGCTTTTAACTTAATTTTTTATTATTTTTTAAAAACAAAGGAGCTTTGTGCTCCGATGCTGTGTTGCGACACTATGATTCCACAAGCTAACTAGCTCTTTAATGCGATGCCTCTTCTGTTAAACTGGGAGCCAGATTATCAAGAACACTGAAAAATGCTGAGCAAAATTATACTCAAATCGAACGCGAGTCTGGCTATTGCATTTAGCAATACAAAGTTCCAACAATATTTACTTGTGAAACATTTCAAAATACTAACTTCTAGGAGAGAACAAATCTGTATCTTAGCTTGCTTCAGCACATATTCAAAGATCAGTGGGCACTCCTTTTAACTGCCTACAATTACGTTATCGAATACATTCCAGGAAAGAAAGAAAAATGCATAGGTGGATTAGTTATCACGAAAACCAGTTCAAGGAAGACCCTCCCCTACTTTACAGTTTTATTCATTGAAGAAGACTAGATGTAAACCCCTCTATAATTATCATTGAAACCAGAAAGGATCTTATTTTAAGCAAAGTATTGCATTACACGATCGAAAGAAGGCCGGCCGGAAAAAAACTGAACCCGATTTCCTCCCTTTAACAAGCGGTTCGAATGTCTCACAAAGATGCCATTTTGTTGTGGGACTCCCGGGCAGTAATTAATGACACCCTCAGGTCCGTTTTATATAATGGTTTGCATGCTAAGCAGGGGGAAGGGTCCAGAAATTTTGAAAAGGGGAGGGCAGCATCCGAATTCTAGATCCAGTCCCTGAATTCCCTCAAAAACCATTAGCAGCTGCTACAATACATCTTATTTTAATTTACAACGAAAAATTTAATGCACACTTCGGGATCAAAATACAATGTCTGTGTAAACCGAGCTAAAACGGAAAGTGTTCATGGCTATAGTGTAAGTTTATTGAATAATCCGGGTACCAAAAGGGGGGGCCTGGGTCCCTTGTGCCCATTTCCTAAATCCGCCACTGCTAAACGTCAAGGAATTGTAAGAATGAAATGTTTGGCATGACGCTACATGTAGTGACCAAAAATGGACAAAGAAATTGATGAAGTAGCGAGGTCCTGCTTTGCTTGCCAAGAGGCCGCAAAGGCTTCACCTTCCTCACAACAGGCCTCGTGGTTGTGTGCAGGGACCTGAGCACTAACTTGACAGGAGTCCGCCATTAAAGTCACATTTCAAAGTCTATACGGTTACTTTCAAAGTCAAATTTGCTTGTTCCATTGGTTTCCCGAATACTCAACACCACCGCAGGTTAGTTCACAGCAGATGCTAATACTTAATGCTGAGTGAGATTTGACGAAAAAGAATGATATTATTTTAAAATTTGAGTTAGGATAGAATGGCAATGTAATATTTTTATGAAGGGAGCAACACTTTTTCGAATATATCCGCTCAGCGGCCTCAAAATAACAAAAAACCCGGTACAAAACACAAATAAACAACACGTTAGAGATAGATAAAATTTATTTCTAACTAGGTAGTAATTTACACGTTTCTAGAGGGACAACAAATTTCCCATGCATTCTCCTAAACGGAAGCTGTTACTTATGTAGTATCTAACACTAAGTACATCAATCGTTTATACCAAAACTTTAGAAACAAATCGTAGACGCATAAAAAGTAGAATTTTAAGTTTGGGACGGCCTGTGGGAGAACCAGAAACACGCGTAACAAACATGACAGGAGATGGAGTCGAACTTAAAAAGTCTATTACGCACAATCTACGCATGAACATCTTTCATTTGATAAAACTTCAGTTCAGTTCACAGACAATTTTAAATGTTTTCATACAAAATGAATGAAAAGAATCTTCAAAGAACCAATTTTCACACTTATAGAAAGTAATAGCCCAGTTTGTCACTCAACAAATATCTCAGTGCGTGTTTGTTTGTCGCTGCATGCATGAATAAGTACGCAAATTATCCCCAACTTTTCTATGCAGCCTTACATTGACCGAGGGCACAATTTTTCTCAATACGGACCTCCCAGCCGGCAAATAACATTTTTATTTTTATTTATTTTTACTGAAATTTTTGTCGGCTTTGCTTGTCACTATTACGCTATTATCTGCTGGCGGGCAAGATGGTAAAATTCTGCCCACTCACGAAACCCCTAGAAACCAGTCAGATTACAGGATTCTTTTAATCTTGCCCGCTCGCGCGCCCAAAAAAAATAACTAGATTTTGTAATTAATTGTGTAAAAAAGGTACTTCGATACAAGTGTTAGAAATTATCGAAAGAATCGAAATACACTAATCACTATAGACTACGTAGCAACGCATAACTAATCGACCTCATTTGGCCTATTCCTCTACTTGAGAAACATTTTAGGTAATCAATGCGATTCCTATTAAGAACGCAAAACTATTACCATTTGCTTTTCCTAATACTCGGTCATAAAGGTAAAATAAAAGAGTATATCAAAAACAAAACCATGTATTAAGTTATTCAGGATGATCTTGAAATTAATATTCCACACAAAGCTAAGAACTCCACGTTTGCATCACTTGAGACCCAAAGTTCCTAAAAATGGATTTTATATTCGAACACACCGCGCAAAGTACGCAAAGTATGTTTTCTCTCGAGTTCCGATGTTTCCCGAAACGAAGTGGAGGGAACCATCAGGACTCGAGGGAAAACAAAGCTAACTAATTTCCCGAGGTACTCATGCATTAAGAGTTTTGTTATATATTTAGACTTGTCCTTAAACAATCATATGAGCAAACATTTAAGATGGCACAACTTCTTTATTCACACATGAAATACAATACAATACAATAATCTTTATTTAACGAGAGTGACATTATAATCGTATAAACAGTTTTCTAACTAATGGCCCTCAAAAAAAACAATAATTTACAAATACATTTAAAAAAGAAAAAAACT
>ERZ1740055.30-NODE-30-length-19449-cov-7.438899_pt1 | contig 19449 bp, 5 predicted proteins | sample MGYA00581747_ERZ1740055 | MGnify/ENA primary metagenome ERZ1740055 (study PRJEB43018, sample SAMN04849739) | marine metagenome | isolation source: floating plastic debris | place: Pacific Ocean | collected 2008-08-28 | study: EMG produced TPA metagenomics assembly of...
ATATACACCCACTATAGATATACTGTATGAGGAATGATCATTGATCTGATAACAGTTATTTCAACACCATTTGTATTATTGATTTATAAGACAAAGGGTGAGATAGAGAGACATTGTTAAGAAAGATATGGGGAACTAACTCTAGAAGAGGAGGATACCTAGAACAGATCTTATTGGTGACAAAATAACAGAGAAGCCGACCCTAGTTAGGGACCCGGAGGGGTTACTCGGCAGAAGTGGGTGTGCTGCTGGACCACAAACCTGACCCTGTTTAAAACTAAAAATGGCTTGAATTTGATATCCTGTTCTAAACAGGTTAGGCCTATGAATCAGAAAAAACGTCACGTACATCTAAATCCATTCAAACCAATTCTCATCCGGGAAGAATTGTTGCTTCATGTACTAAACAGTTTGTAAATATTGCAACATATAAGACATAAGACACATACTTAAATTATTGCTGTTGAGTAAATGGTTGTGGGACTTTGACCGCCATTTCCAGTGGAACGGATTGTAAAGAACTGGGCTTAACAGATGACAATGCATTATCCGACTGTCAACTCTAGGTGTGTTATTTTGGATAAACCATCCAAACTGAGCTAAACAGTTCGTGTAATGTGGTTTGTGTTTTCACATTTTATACCAGTTGGAGCTCTTAGTCTTAACTGTTCATATAGAAAAGGGAGTTGTCATTAACTTATTCATTTGCTCGTTCATTCATCCAGACCTGTCAACTTTTGGAAATGAAACTGGGTGAAGATATGAACTTGGGGTTTTGACTCCGTGAGGCGCCACAATTACAGTTAGCGCTGAGGGTAACATTTTGCAAATCGGGGTCCTTGGACTGGCTAAAAATGGCTTTCCCTAGCATTTTCTTCAGTAATTTTTGGCCGCTGAAGTTACACTAAAAACTAATTAAACCAAGATTTCCTTGATTTGTTAATATCAGTTCGTAAAACAAAATACAGCTACATAGAAATTGTCACAATTTTTTAAAAATTAAAATTTCTATGTATTTAGTTTAGCGATATATATGTATGATAGAGGAAACTTTGGAGATGCGACGTGTTGAATAGGAATGGAGTGGTCATGTTCTTGGCGAATTCAAATGGGCCAACCAGAGTGAAGGATGAAAAGTGGTTCCTTTTCCACGTGTAACGACTGACCGTTGTCGTAGTCATAGCACAAACACACTTAAGGAAAGCCGAACAGCTGAACTTTACGCAAAATTTCTCCGTTTTCTAAAATCTTTCGACCTCCAAAGCAAGTTAATACAGGGCATTTAGGAAATAGTATTTTTGTTGGGATTTGGGAAATTACTTGGCGAGGAGAGAGCGATTAATTGTGGAGTTAGATCTGACCTGAAGGCGATTAAGTGTGCTGCTAGCGCTTTTAAACTTTTATGAGAGGAGCAACACTTTTTCGAATATATCCTCCCAGCGGTCTCAAAAGCCAAATAAAAAACACGTTAGAGGTAGATGACATTTACTTCAAATTATAGGTATAGTAAAAAATTGTTAGAAATAATGTTCTCCATCAGTCTATGTGTTCAATAAATAATTTCAAAAACAAAACGTTTTCGATCTACTCGATCATCTTCAGTATGATTGAGTAGATGGAATCCAAAACGCTTTGTCAGTCAGTTGTGAAACATTTATCATAAAAAAAAATTTTTTTTACCTTACAGATTTATATTTATAGGTATAGTGATTTACACGTTGTTAGAGAATCAACAAATTTCCAGTACATTCTCTGCCTTCTCTTATACGGAAGCTGTTACTTATGTATTATCTAACACTAAGTACAGCAAATTCCTATATCACAAGTAGAATTTTAAGTTTGAAAAAGCCTGTGATTCAACCGACACTCCTGCTTTCCGTTTTTTTCCTTTATGGATCGCGTGTCGCCAAATGATCGTTTTCACATGACATCTCACGAAACTGATATAAACATCCTCATTCCTAGAGTTCTAATGAATTGAAATTGAACTTACAGGGTTATTTACGTTTTATTTACAATCGGAAATAGTTAATATGTAAAAGTATTTCAAAAATGCATGAAACTAACCTATGAAAACGTACGCGTGGGTGATGCGTGATTGAGAAAAAATGCTTGAAAAACACGCAATTGCAAAATGAGTGAAGTTTGGAAGGTCTTTTTATCTGATTATCTTACTTCTATTTCTACTCATTTGTTTATTTACTTATTTACGTATTTAACTATGTATTAATTTTGCAGTATATATCTATTTATTATATATCATAGATAATAATGGTTATATGTATCAGCCATTTCAGCTTTTCATGCTTCGTGTGTACAAGTACACCTTATGAGAAGGCATCTAGGTTATATACTCGCATACGCGCCACTTTGTTAGAGGACTTTGAAATTACAAAGTAAAGAAACTATCATTTTGGTTTATGCAGGTTTTTTGTGAATTTTATTTTGGGTTCGGTTTTTCTTATTACAAATAGGAAGACTCGTGTGCACTTTATCTGTTGGCATGTCCATATATGGGCAGTAATAGATAATGGGATATAACTTGCTAAATATATACTGCAGATTATCAACCGGGAATATCAAGCGGCTTTTCATGCCTATGATTGGCTGCTTGAGAGAATATACAGTTTACGTGATTTTTTATAATTTGAGAACTGTGTTACTTTTTTAGGCTTTGTTCAAATGTTTCTTCCTTTTAAGCAGGTGCAAACAAAAATAGTATCGCCGCTTTTTGTCTTACTTACATACATACAGAAATATTTTTTGTTGGAAAGTTGTTTTCAGTTTTTGTTATTTTTTATATTTATAATTTAGAAGTTTTGTTTTTAAGTAATAACTTACACAAGCCGTTTCTGTGCCCAAACAAAGTTTATTTATTTAATAACTCAAAACCATGTTTCTAGAATAATGCTTACAAAGTATTTATTTTTTCAATTAAATGTTCATTATACGGTGAACCACAAAAAATGTCCCTACTGTTTTCCGTAGGATATCGATTTCATTACCAGTTGTAGGTGTAATTATAACCAACAGCCATTAGACGTTAAGAAGTGGTCACATCTCAAAAGTTGTGCAAACGTGAAAGAGTAAAAGAGTGAAAGAGTATCTTGTTATCACAAGTGCAGAATAACATATACGTTTTCCATGGCGCGCAGTTGCTAAGATCTCTGCTTTCCGACCACAAGGTTCCCGGTTCGAACCCCGTCTTTTCCGAGATTTGAATATTTGTGTGACCTTCTTTCCTACTTAAGCTAACTCAGCTTTCCGGGTAGGTAAATGAGTACAGGCGTCTGCTGTGGGAGCTAACCAGCGATGGATTAGTGTCCTGGTTAGGGGGAGTTAAACACTCTCATCCGCTTAACATTACAGAAACCGGCTCCATGGGCCACTTGGCTTGTAAAGGATTTAACTTTTAGTTCGCTTTTTCATTCTATCGAAATTAACGTAATTCCTAACTGTAATACGTTTTCAGCCAGGGTTACGTGTATTGCGGTTAACCAACTTCGAGCTAGAGGAGCACATACATTGAAACATAACGTATATACTTCGTGTTGTTGAGATTATATTGCGTCATACCTACTCCTAATGCACAGGATGGTTACGTTACACAAATTGACGTCTCGTAAAAACCAAGAGAATGGCTACTTTGGTAAATATCAGTGTTTAAGCAGCAGTGGTTGAAAAAATATTCACTAATTAATAGAGCAGTCAAGTACTCTGAAAACACCGGTTTCGTGTGGACTTGAATCAACCAAGATAAGTACTGTCCGTGATAAACGCTTCATATCCGTTAAAACAATTAGCTGAATGAGATGCAAGTTTGAACTTTAAGGACTAAACAAGAAACCACGAGTGCATTTAATCTTTATAAATGGAATGCTGTGTCGGTGTTTCTACAGAAACAGTTTTACAAATAGTTAAGTTTTACACCGTAGTGAATTAGTTTTAGTTTTAAAATTCTTTTCACTACGGTATAAAACTGACTATTTGTAAAACATTAAAGCCTTAGAGTATAGTTGTTTTAGAATAAATAAAAGACTAAATAAATAATTTGATCGGTTTAGTGTCAATAAAGACTTTGCTGCGGCAGCAAATGCATGCTATCGGAAGCCGGGACATAGCTAGGCCGGCTAGAGCACAAGATATATTTAGTTTTTTTTTAATAAAAAAGAAAAACTTTTGTGATAGAAATGATTGCATTAACGTGTAATTGTGTTTCCTATCTAACCTGACCTCTACAGTCACCGGAACTTGTTATGGCGACGAGAAAGCGAATAGAAGAAACCGGGAGCTTCTGAATGCTTGAAGCAAATCAGTAATAGTTCTGAATTCTGCCTACGGGAGAAGCGCGATGCTAAACATAGCAAAGCCGGATAAGATAAAAGTTGTTTAAAAACCAAATTTAAACAAATCTTAATCTTAATACATCCAATTAGAGACAAACCTGAGGAAGGTGGGACAACAATAAAGTAACCTTAAGTTAATAAATAGAATGCTGCGTCGGTTTTTCTCCAGAAACAGTTTTACAAATAGTTAAGTTTTACACCACAGTGAAAAAGGATTTTACAACTGACGTTTCGATCTGTAGTCCTTCGCCTGGAGTGGACTCCGACGAAGGACTACAGTCCGAAACGTCAGTTATAAAATTCTTTTTCACTAAGGTGTAAATCTTAACTATTTGTAAAACTGTAACCTTAAGTTAAATTTGATGGTGTTGGATTCCTCGACAGTAAAAGTTAACTCGAACATTTTTGCTAGTTCCTCGAATCAATTTTTAATCACGGATAAATAATTTTATAATTTCGTTATCAGCTCCCGATATTTAAAAAAATGTCATAAATTTTTTAATTCTTGTTGTAAAAAAGATCATAAAGTAAAAGGTTAACAGTCCAGTATATAATTAGTTGACTTTAGGCATCTACTTAGAGAGTAACGTTTTGTTTCATAAATTGAATTGAAGTCCTAAAAGGGATTATCTGGTCACGATAATTTAACTTTCTGGGAAGTTCGGTAGCAAAGAGAGTTTTGATCAGACCTGCCGACACTTGAAGCAACCATCAGCAACTTCCAAGTATTGGCACTGGACGTCACAAGTATGGGTCTATATTGTATTTGTATTTTCCAAGCTTTCATAGTGAAACACGGCGATTGTTCAGTGTATTGTGTTTTCAAGTGGATTAAGAGAGCAAGCTCTTTATATTTATTCATTCTGGGGGTTGCCGCACCGGACTCACATCACGACATTGAGTGGATGGTGCACAGACCCCAAGAGACAAATTGTTCAGTTTTTCTCTTTCTCTATTTGGTTCCAAAATCCAAAGTAGACTGACATTTTAAATTTGTCTAACATTTTACTTGGTGGAGTTTCTTGTATTATTTCCTTGTAACAACAGCAAACCGGAAACCGCGTGATCAACTGTCGAATAACATGGTCATTAGCAGTGCGTAAAAACACCGCTCATGCGTTCATTTTGAAGCACTTAAGATCTAAGTACATTAAAGAGTTTTCCTTACGACAAGCAATTTCGTCATAAAATTCCGAGCCTTGCTATCATTGTTTCACCCACAAATATGTTTTTATTTGGCTACTGCTGGTGTGAAAACTTTCATTTCCTTACGAGTAATGTATTGTAAATATATATATATATATATTTATTTATAAAAAGCCCTAATATATTATGTAACTAAGATTTTTATCTTTGAAAAAAAAACTCATGGTTTTGGCTTTTTTAGATTTATTCAAAAGCCCTTCATCCAGTGTGACTGCTCACAATATTGAAATATCGTTGTTCTATTCTAAGAAATAGAATCAACTTGTGATTCCTAGCACCTAAAACCAAGCTGATGTCATGCAAGCTGCACTGATGTGGGGCTAAAACCGCGGCACATATCCTGTAAACAATCAAACCGCTTTTCTAGTACATATTTATAAGATCGTAAATGACGTACCTGAGTAGAACAGCAATATTTGCGGTCTCTTGAGATGTATTTCATGGTCACTTTTGATGGTTTTGGTCCTTGATATGTGCATGGCTTTCGAAATTGAGTTAAGAAAATTTCACCTTAATAACAGATTTGAAGTGCCTGCTTTAGTAAATTTTAATTGTCCTTGCCATTTTTGTTTGTGATGTAAACCAGACCCTTTCCTGCCCAGTAACAACTTATAACACAGTTTTAAACACTTATAGGAAATACATTTGCTGATTGATGTATTTATTTGATGGCTACTCAAAATGCTTAAATGATATTCATCGATGAAAAAATACAAAATACAAACACGAATTAATTTAAGAGGTGCTGGCTTTATCTTCCAAAGCAAGTGGAAGCAAACTGGCAACTATTATTTTTGGTGCGCAAAAAATAATGCACAATTTTTACTTTGTCAGCTAAAGTATGAACCGAGTACAATGTTATTGAATGTTTTTTATACCACAACAAAATATTCAAGTTCTAGTTTTAACTCATAAACAGGATATCTGAAAAAAATATTACATTCTAAATTAAAACACCTGATTTATTTCGATATCATTTAAAACTAAATTTGCTTTTCAATAGTGAAGCGCTACATTTCAGGGTTAGAAATAATTTTAAAGACTAGCAGTTGCCAATGCATGATTTTTCGGTTGGTAGCTATTTTATGTTTGGATATGATAAGGACTGGGCTCTTCACCAGAATCATTGGATTGTATTATTTACAAGTTTATAAACTTTTAAAATTATATTTGACAAGTAATCTTATGACCGTCACTGATAGGCTTTGTAAATTAGAAAGATTAGTAATTGTAAATATATATACAAATAGCTTCCAAATTACTCAATTTTACGTGTACATACTACATTGCTTTTAATGAATGGAAGTCAAGTGAGCAAAACATATGCTCGTCTACCAGCCGATTCTTATTCAATAGCGATGTTAAGAAGCAGAACAAAAATGTCTTGTAATGGCCAATGTTCACATTGATTTTTCTTTCGTCTGTGAAGGGACAACTCGCGCAGCATGCCATCGACTTTCTGTTTAATTATCCTATTACAGATAATAACAAAACTCAGTCTGGAAACGCTAGCTTTGCATTAACCCCCTAATTATAATATATACAAACTAATCACAAACAATATAGCCTGCATCGCAAACAGACAAAATCGCTTTAAAGTGTTTGCTTGTCTCTATTCTTAGTTCTTGGGAACAATTGCTTTGACCAAACGTACTAGTGACTAATTGTGCCGAATGACAGTCCTTTTAACATATTTTTTACTAAATAGTTTGTCAACTATTTTGCATTTTGTAAAAGATCTGTTTACGCTTAAACAAGAACAATATTGTACTATATATTGCCCATCTATGTTCCCACTAATGTTAAGCTGTTTTGTCAGCTATCAGCAAAACAAACCTTGGCATTGTGTAAGCTCTTTGTTTTGCAGATTCGAGTAACAACCATTAGAAGGCATTGTTTAATTCTGTATTGCTATCGATCCGTAACTATCTTTGAATCACCTTAGCCATTAGCGTGTTAATAAAGTAGAACTTTCAATGGAAAGACATTTAACAAGCCAAATGGTTTACAGATAATAACCCCCGAAAATACGCTTTTAATCGTCTTCAAAAGTGTATTTGCACTTATTTTAAACTTTGCGGGAAATTTCGACTTTGGTGTAACTTGAAAAACAAAACTGAGAAAAGAAAAATAATTTTTCATTTTTGAATAAAAATACTTTCGGCACGTTTTGCCTTATAATTGGGCCACCGGTATAAAAGCATTTTCCTTTCTAGATATGCTAGCCCATAGCATTCATTTAAGAGTGCTTGAAATGTCATGCTGCTATCCATGCGAGTTGGAAATTTCACGATGTTGAAGCTTTCCTTCCTAATAACATGCAAATATCGCATATAGTTAAGAACCATTAAGACAATTAGCTCATTAATTCTGACATGCGGAGGCAATTCACGGCCTCATCATGATTAGAAATCTTTACACATTTTGTTTGAAATACACTAGTTTTAGACAATCAATAATTTTCGTGCAATTTTCACAACGGACAATTATCGTTGCTTAAATACAGGATATGAGACTTTCCAACTATATCACGCCAGCAATCAAACTTTTGCTCCTTTAGTAAGAAAAGTTACATTAAGAGCGTAAGTTTCCTAGAGAACATAGTTAGCGTCAAAACAAAGTGGGACGAATTAACGATGCATACACTGACGTTACTGACTATAAAAAGTTTTTCAAAAAACATTGAACTCAATCTCCTCCCACGTTTCTTCAGGCCATCATTATCAGCAAAATAATCTACTTAAAACAACGTGTACGTTTCTATTCTTATTAGGGCCATGTGCTTGTAGAATAGTTAAGCTTCTTTGTTTTTAGCTTAGATTAGATCACACCTAAATTGCTAACCAAGGTAAAAATGGTTTTAGCGCTAAAAACAGTTTATCATCTCAAACTTTTCACTGAAGCGTCTCTTTATGAAAAAAGAAAAGTCTGTGAACGCCCCTCCCCCCGGTGATGAAGTTGACAGCAGACACTCCTCCTTCAACAAAGACGGTCATTAACAAAATTTTGATCAAAACTTGTCAGATGTGGTTAAACAGGTACATTATGTATAATTAATAGCACGAACTGTTAAAAATACACCAACGAACTCTGCCCGTTGTTTTGAATCTCTCAAAGTATATAATATCTCAAATTTGCTTGTAAGTTCCTCTTAATCTACGGCTTTAGTTCTTAGTGGCAGGAGTTGGATGCACAATTAGAAAACCTGTTAGAATCAGGTGAATCATTATTGTTAATGACTATAATAATGCCATTCCGTTAAGTTATTGTTCGTCATCTTTGCCACAGGCCGATCGGACCAGAACTGTCAGTCATTCCTACTGTTTAGACATGTAAAGAATCTTGCTGTATACGCAAGTTCAATTGAGTTTTCTCCAACGTCATACCTAAGTAGTTTAAGAATTTTTATGACGCGTGCAAAGTTATATTGGAATCAACTTAAAAGACCTCTTGACAGAAATACGTGACTAAGGTCCATTTAAAAATGATACACCATAAAATTTAGAAAACCCGAAAGTCAAATTGGTCAATTTTTAATTTAAAAAAACTTAAATACTACAAAACAAAATAAAGGTTAATGGTCTAACTGAAAAGAAATGCATTTTCTACAAAATTTTTTATACAAGGAGAAAAGAACATCATGCAAAAGATTTGTTTACAGCGACAAGCTTTGAGATTTATTAAATTCTAAAGATTCGTTGTTAGCCAATTCACGTCTCTTGGTAATTATAGTGCGAACCAACATCTGTGTTCCATTCTACTAGAAAGTTGTTAAGGCTGATTACAAACAAGGCTGGTGTACTGTTGAGTAATTATCCGTCACATATAAATGAAAACCGATGCTATCCCATATTAGTAATCTTGCTACCTAATCTCTCAATGAATAAAGCAAAGCTTACAAGACAAAACATAAAGCTTAGAAAAGTGCATATTCCCAATCACAATATTACGAATTCAATGAAAACAAATCTTTTCAAAATTTTCACAGCAAAATAAAAGAGAAATTGCTTGTTTGAAATCGATACTCAACATTTACAATCATTTCAAGTTAAAAGTCATCATGTTTGAGGCAGTTGCCAAGCTAAGAAATAATTAAAAATTTACGATATAATTGTGATACGAAAAAACTAAATGCCATTAAATTTTGCTAGTTAGAATAAATATATTCATCAAAAATACTCATAAATATTTGGTTTTTCCCTTTTGATATATAGAAATATAAAATTGAACAGGTCCAATCAATGTAAAAGCTTAACTCTAATCCGCAGAAAAAATGGCAATAAATATCAAATGCACACTAAATGCTTAAAATTAGTAGCCAGAATTATGTTATATTGAAAATACAGACGCTTGTAATTGGACCTTCCTTTATTATATGATTTAAAGTGTTTTGCGAAATGCCGGCACAAAGGCAAACGGCCATACATATTCACATATGTCTCTATACAAGAAAATATAAACATTGTATTGTTACGAAAAAAACTTTTCAGGCTTTGTAGATTGAGGAAATAAATATATACCTAGTTTCGCGGATGGAAAAACTTTCTATGCAACACCGGAATAAGAAAGCTGACTCTTCTATCAACTAGATTTTCAGGAAATATGCTGTTGCTTCTATGTTTTTTTTTCTAATCTGGGTCTCGTTCCCGTTTCGTTTCTGTTACTGAGCAATTGAGGAAGCCGGAATAAAGCTCTGTGGTTGTTCATTCTACGAGACAAGGTTAACAAGTAATTCTTTCTATCAGAGGTTCTCTGCACAGAAAAGAATACAACACACAAACAAAGATTTGTGCCTACGGCTCAGTACCTATCAATTCTATTTATCTTTAGTGGTCACAACAAAGAATAGAAAAGCACTTCTTTTTTGGCCACTCTGGGCTCCAGTGTGTCTGTTCTTAAGTCAGTATTATCTCAAAATCCCAACCCATCATTTTTCTCCTATTTAAATAAAATTGTTAACAATTTTAAACACATTGGCACCATTACGCTGAACTATAGAGCCATTGAAGTTAACTTCTTGTTTTCAAATGCTAAACTATTCCACAGTTCAGTATCGGACCGTTATCTGTAATATAGATTTATCTAGGTTTATAACAATACCTCTTTCAATGCAGTCTGGCATTTCAATGAACAGGAAATAACAGACTGAAATAGTTAAGAGTTACCAAGAGTTAATATTCAGATGTTAAACGCTTTACGTAGTATCAAAATGTTTTACAACAGCTAAACAAACTAGGTTATACGCATTTCGACACAATTGAAAATCCTAGTATAACTACACATTGGATTCTCCATTCTAGGCATGTGACTAAAATGGTTGAAATAATTCTTTTTATTAAGAATTGAACTCAAAATGTTGAACAAAGATGTTATAAACAATTAACTGTATAACTACCATAAATACTCAATGATCTGGTCGATCTGTATGTCAGGAGGGATTTAAGTAATTGCCTGAACAAGACAAAAACTTCCGAAACTAACTACTTTATGGTTCAATAATTGTATTCTTAACAAAAGAGTTTTAACGATGGAGCTTTATAACTTTTCACAATTCGATTTTCGAACTTTTGAGTTGTCAGTTTATTTTAAAATGAAATATCTTAAATTAAGTTTCCTTACAAATAAATATCATAAACTTTCTTGAAGTTTTTCCCACCTTTTGATAAACGGTTCTGGTTGATAAGATGCTCGGTTATAAGTTTTTTCTCACGAATGTCTAAAACCCTATGTTGGTAGTTCATGGCATTACGCGTTTAACACCACTTAGAGGAAAGTACTTTTGTATCCAGGATGACTTGCGATATAGTGCTAAATGCATTTGATACTCTCTACACTACATCAATCAATCTCTCTGGTTTGCAAGCTAAGAAGGGTTAAAGTATTTACATAATTTTTAAAACATAAATCGTTTTGGCGGCGTTCATAGCAATTTCCAATCAATTGTCCTATTTACAAAGTCAAGAAGATAAAAACATTGTTTTTAGCTTTCTGATAATTTAGTGTAGTATTTGAGGATGCGAAAGTGTCTCCGTTTGGTAACTCTTTACTCCTATACACCAAGGATCAACGTTTGGAAGTTTTGAGTTCGCAATTGAGGGAATATCAATATCTTTACTCGCCAATGAAGAAGTTGTGTTTTGTTCAGACCATGAATCGGAACCTGTCCCTGGAGTATTTGTCTCATCTGTCGAATTATCAGTGTCTTCTTTGCCTTTGAGGTCCTTTTTTTCCTTTGATCTCCGGTTTTGAAACCAAATTTTCACTTGTGTTTGCGTCAAGCCGAGGTAGTTGGCTAGGTCTGCTCGCTCAGGTAGCGCTAGATACTTGGTCTGTTGAAATCTCTTGTTCAGTTCACGAAGTTGGAAGCTGTTGTATATGGTGCGTGGTTTGCGTATCTTTTTACCTTTGCCGTTAAGACGTGGTTCATCTAACGAGCTTTTGTCTGCAAAGAGAATAGAGTTTGAAAAGTGATGATTAGTAATTTATTATGTAAACATTAATCGTTTGCCTCTTTAAGAGGCAGATAATCTTAAAAAGAAGTAGAAATGCCACTCGCTTTACATTATCGAGCGTTTAAAAATCGCAAAACGGCACATTTACTTAATAATTCAAGCATAATTAGCTGAATTCACGAGAGTTGTTGCAGATTGTAGCAGAAAGGAGTTTTAATAATTTTATCATATTTAAGGATAAAGACTATTAAAGGAGTTAGTAATCCATGTGGACTACATGCTAGTTTAATGTTTCTATCAATAACTTAGTTTGGAGAGATAGAGGCGTTAACTGCTATTTGGAAACGAATGTGGATCTCACCTTCGTGCGTTTCATGTCCGCTAGGATAAGATTGAAGCGGCGGTGACAAATAAGGATGATGAGATAAAGGATGATTTATCATTGGCATTGCTGGAAAAGTGTTTCTAGTGTTACAGGAACTGAGTCCATAGTCTGGAGTGGAGGGGCCATGAATGTACCTCATCGCGTAAGGATTATAGTTCACATTATAGTTGTGTGAGACAGGGTTATAGTTGTGATGCGACACTGGTATTGATGGAGCACTCGGTAGTTCCATGAATGCAGACTTGAAACTCACTTGATCAGCTCCGAAGTTCAGATCCTGTTGGAAGTTAACACTCATGTGTGAAGACAATTTACAGCAGCAATTATAAAGACTTTGGTCTTTGAGAAGCTAACAGCAAGTGGCTGTAATCTTGAATGAGCCGTCCCCAGCTCAATTGCCCTTATCAACAATCACACTAGGAGCGCGTGTGACTCTGAATATTTATATGTGCAAATGCGTTATCAAAGAAAAGAATATGCAAATCTAATTGGTCCTTATAATAATAACTGGCTAATTACATTGTATTTTAGTTTCTATTGACCTATACACACAACAATACATATGACTTGCTCAATGCACTGATCATGGCTGTATAATTTTATCATTGTTTTAAGAACCTGTATGTAAGATTAAACGAAAAACAGACTAAATGATTTAACTTGCCTTGAATGTTTCGCTCAAATTTCTCCGCTTTGCCCACGCGTGAGGTAGGAAGTGACACGGGTTTGTGACGTTACGTTAGGCTTCCAGAAATAAAACGGAATATCAAAGATGAACGCTAAACTGATCTCAGGGCGATTAACACATGTCGTTTAATTGGGGCTAAGTGCCGTTTTCATTCTTTTCTTTAGAAAATGTCTTTTCTGTTATGCGTAACAACCTAGCAGAATTAAAATCTTTTGCTAATTACTATTGATAAATGATAGATCCAAATGCAACTTTTGTAAAGAGGAAAATGAGCTGTTTTGCAAAACAAGGTTGTGAGTTTGAAATTTCTCCATTACACCGAAGCTAGCGACTCTAAACTCGGGAAATAAAAGGGGGTTTTAAATAATCCTATATTGAAATAGCCAAACAATGTGATCATAGCTCGCTGTGAATTGATGGTAATAAAAAGTGATTGAACTAGAAGAGATAAAACAAGCAATTAATAGTTCTCCTATTTCAAACATATATCATTTGTATTTTTTTTTATTCTTTGAGCAGACTGAGTTATTTCGGCATTGTTTCTCAGGAGGATTTTCAAATTGAGAGATGAACCAATTGAAAATATATTATTCACAGGAGCTACTGTGGTCACACTTATGAACCGGCATCAAATAAGTTGAGTTAATAAACCCGTTAAAAAATGCTAGAAAGTAGATCTTATTAAAGCAATTTTGTGGTTTGTACCGACATTTTGCCGTCTGAATTTTTTTTTCATTTTTGCTATATGGAGAAATTTATAAACTTGGCCACGATAACAAAGTTTAAACTAATAGTAATACCATTTCCATCTGCTATCTTTTTTAATCTAACTACTGTCATAGAATCGTGTTACTGCAGAACCTTCCCGCGATGCGAAAATGATGCATGGTTTTTCTACTTTTGACGCGTTGTATCTATTAAGCGAATTTCACTCCAATTTAAAAGCTACTTTGAACGTTTTGCGGGTGTTTTAAGAAAAACTATTTTCCATCCGAAAACGATTTAACTGTTAGCAATTGAGACCTTTAAAATGAACTTTCCTAAAATCCTTTTAAGTTCTGAACAATTTGAAAAGCAACTAAACTTTTACGATTAAACTTTTTAAAACACATGCAAAAAAGTGGAAAGGTTATACTTTTTATCAAGAACAAAACTTCTTTAAATATTCAACAGAACAAAATTTTGTCAAATTTAAAGAATTGAAATGTGAAACTTAAACTCAACGTGCAGTTTTCAATTTACTACCTCATTAAACAAGTTAAGTAATTGTAATGAAACTAAACCCAAAACCGAAATGCTGCAGAAACCACCTGTCCACAGCTGCTCAGTGTTCCAGCCATATGATTACAAATTTGAGGAACGGATTGTTGGTTTAGATTTCCAATGAATTTTATTTTCCATTTATTCTACTAATACTTACTATATGGTAAGATCAAGTAGGTAACAGAAAATTATTGCCTGCTCATTTTACATTCAATTTGACTGATATTTTGTTTTGAATTTTGTTTTGTCTGTAATACCAATCGCTCTTTTTACATCATTCTTTTTCTATGCAGTGGAAATTAGTTTAGTTTTAAATGAGGTTAGGACACTTGAGAGTCCATTATTTTTAATCAGATAGCTTCTTTTCATAAGTTGTTCGCGGCGCTACCTAGGCTTAATTTCTTTCTTTGTTCGTGAATATTAAAGAAAGGTTGTTGCTTGTCACTCGCCTTTCTAATAGAGAAATTTTAATAACTTTTTCTATATACTAAGTCCTGCTTTGCAAAAAAGACAAAAAGAATTGAAAACTAATTGCAGTTTTCAAAGACAATACTAGTGCTAAACGTTGTACTTTGTTAGAGTCTGACATACGAATTGGTCGCAAGTTTGAAAATTGAACATTGTTAACTATTTTGTGCCTTACTTAGAGAATTGGGATGGATGATGTTCATGTTGGAATCTCATTCTTACTTTTCCTTATGCTTTTGTTATGCCATTTCTTTTTATTTTTGTTGACGAGATTTGCGCAAAGCTGTTTTTATCAAGCCAACAGCGTGTTTAACATCAATGTACAGAGATACACGGAAAGCGTCAGTGCTAAGCTACAAGCTGCAGTACCGAGCTTAAGATGCTATTAAATGACTTGGGCGTCGCAAACTTTCATAAAAAATTGTTCTACTTTGAAGTTTTTGGGATACCACTCTTGTAGCATACACACGACAGCTTTCTGCACTTCGGGTGGTATGTTATTGGAAAAAGCAAGTATTGAAAATTTAGCGTAACAATTAAAAAGGGAATGATTGTTTACCAATTTTCTCTTTTTGAAGCTTTGCATATTACCTATTGTCGATTTCACAATAATAAAACTGTTGCAGTCTGGAAATTATCTAAAAAAAGTTCTGACTTTTTACTGAAACCGATATTAATTCTGAGCAAGATCAAGATTTTTTAGGTTTTGATGGTGCACTAAATATTAACTAAATTTATTGTTCAACAGAAACTTTTTTTAAAGTACTTTGTTGATCATCATAAGTTGACCATGTAAGAGTTATTGATAAATATTCGTGTTGTAAAGCTATTTTAAAAGCTAAGAACCAACCAACCGAAGTTGTCGGCTTGTGGTTACTGTGGTATATTTATCAGCAAAGTTTTTCCTTGAATGATAGTTTTTAACAATCACAAACAATTTCGTTTAAATGATTTAAAGCAAGTTAGACCCCAAATATCTCTTTTGACTGATAATTGAAAATTTAAGGGGAGGAACATCGACTTAGAAATTTCTGGCTGTCACTGGTTTCATTTTTGCAACTTAAGTAATAAGGCCAGTTTCTTTTGATTTGGATTATCAGTTAGACAACTCATTTACTTACAATCCATGCCTTTTGATCTCTTTAAGTGTTAATTTTGTCTTTTTTAATTTTCATTGACAACCACTATTGAATTCGTATTTGGCCGGGTGACAGAGCAAAGCAAAAAGCCAAAACAAAAATTGACACTCAAGTATTTACAAAGCAACTAACCAGCTTATATTTTAATCTATTTTTCTGTGTTTTTATCCACCATATGTTTAGCCTTTATTTGCACTACATAGATAAAGTAGTTGTTATTAATGTTTTCGTGAAAAACGCGTTGAAATTAGAAAATACGGCTTTCATTGTGCTTTTTGAATCTTTGATCTCAACATCTGGTTAAACCGTTTTCTATTGAGTGTTACAGAAGAAGTTGAACAAGTATGTTATGGAGAAACGGAGTTCCTTGCAATATTTGCGTTATCAGTGCAGCACTTCAGTGTTAGTCTTGATTGAACTCCGCCTTTCAGCTACAAATTCCACATCAGTTAGCAATTCTTACAAGGAATCAAAATGACTGATCCGTTTTTACTCACGAAAGTTAACTTATTATCATTTTTACTGCAATTAATTGCTCAAAATTGTTAGAAAAAAATGAAAGAAGTCATACAGCTTTTTTTGTTTTGTTTTGTTTTTTATTTTTCTCTATTAGAATTGTTTCCGTTATTTCATTGAGCAGACACGAAGTAGCATGTCTCGTAATGTTTGTCTGCTTTACTCTCTTTCACATGGCGTGTTTCAAAGATATAAAACTGAGACAACAAAATGAGTAGTTGGCTCTATTGGTCATCTTTAATCTCATCTAATAACACAATATCATATAAAAATCTTTGATATGACATTGCTCAAGGGTTGTGTTCCAATGTGCGTCAGATTGAGTGTTAAAACATGTAAATCTATTGTGTTCCTTGGTTGGCTTCAGGCACAAAATCGTGCATTGTAGAAGGTGTAAGGTCCAATATCTTATGCAAACAATAAAGTTTTAGTTTATAAGTTTTAGAAAGAATCGTAAAGTCTATTTAAGCTGTTATTTTCACTTTTAAAGTAACCCGCCTAGTGAATAGGCTCTTTGCATATGGACAAGTAAAATTAAACATTTAGCTGAGTGAAAATTTTGAATTGACCGATTCTAATAACATCAGTTAAATACTTTTTTAACTTTCCCATTTGTTTCGAGAAACCTATGATTTTATATCAGAAATTGACTTCGCTATAGTTATGCTTAAAATTGTACAGAAAAGATAAGAAAAAGTAGATAAAGTAGAGACAATTTTAGACTAGTTATTGATCATTTTCGGTTTTTCAACAATAAAATTCTGTGTCTGATTGTTTAACGTATTTTCCGGGTCTTATTAAAAACCGGATGCTGAACTTGGCCTTAGCTAATAGCAGGTATAATGGCAAGACACGGCAGATTTCAAGAATGGCTAGATACAAACCTCCAAAATGAAGGTGTGTATATACTATGTACAAAATAAAATGCATTTCCTTCGTGAAATTTAAGCTGCGGGAGAAAAAGGGGGGAAGGGGGGTGGAGGGGGAGAGGGGTTGCAACAAGTAAGGCATTTTGTTGGGATTGCTCTTTGATAAATAATATGTTGAATGGATACATATATGCACAAACACTAACAACAGATAAAGGTTAAAAATTTATACTTAAGTTTATGCTTATTCTATGTTGCACTTACTAACTGTTTAAATATATAGGTCTCTGTTACATAAGAGTTAAAGCAATCGGTTTCTTCAGAGAAACACAAGAAAATATTGGATTGCGGATGGACACGTCACGCTTTTGGTGCCAAACATATCACACGGGACGATAATCAAAAGGTGAAGGGTTACAAAAAAAAGTGAACCTATTTTTTGAAAAAGAAAAAACACATGGTGGTTAAACCAATCACTAGAAGTTCAGTATTTGTACTGATCTATAGAGGTGATGAAAGGGTTGGTATGTGGAGCAACTAAGAAAATGTTTCTGTTCAGTGGAATCAAGGGCATGATTTATAATACGGCATATATCCGTTGTTCATCCTCAAATTAAAAAATGTGAAATTCAGAGTTTGTTAGCTTGTTAGCTAGCGTTTTAAGATATACTGAGCCGGTCAAAATGAGAATAACTCTGTTTTAAAATGTGTTTGACCAAAAGTACAACAATACTGAAGTAATCATCACAAAATCAACTGAAACACATGCACCAATTTCAGACTATAGATGCATAAAGATAATGACACAGAGAGTAACTATGGCTCCTCAAGGTAAAAGAGGGGATAATTTTTTTGACGTGAAAGTAGTTGCTAGACATTAGTGATTAACAAACCTTACTAAATTGTGATGCAAAGCTTAAGAATATTAAGCTGAAAAAACTGTTGAAGTCAAAAACCTACAGACCATGTTTGTCAAGCCAGTCAGTAGACTGAATTTTTAAAAAAGTTTAATTTCTTTTTTGTAGGTTGATGAGACAAAAACGTCATTGTTTATTGTAAAGTAAGCCAATGGAATAGTCTAACACAGGCTTTTAAAAAGATTACACGCTTGAATACACGTTTTTTTTTAAATGAGAACAACTTTACAAGAACAATGAGGCTCAGATTGACCGAAAATTAAGAAGAAGAAGCTCAGCCTGAGGCTGAAAAAAAATGAAAATGTTTCTAGTTGAAACTTTGTTGAATCTTGCAAAATCGTTGGGCAACAAAAAAGATTATTGACCTCTGCAGCATGTGGGCGATCACTGCGAGCGAGAGAGAACAAAATGCACAGTGGTGGTCAGTAATCTTGGATAAATGTACAGGGTTCTCCCAAAACTACTTAGTTTCTGTGCTAGCCGTGTGTGATTTCTATGTGACCATTCTTTGCCAAGGGCCACTAATTTTGTACTCATTATTGCGAGCGGAAAAACCTTAAAAAGGGAAACTCAAAAAAATATGTAGAAATAAATGTGTATTCTGCAATTCACTGTGTATCTTATAATCGTTTACGATGCCAATCACTTGAAGGTATGTTTCTTAGCTAGTGCATCGAACAAGGGCAGGAATTAATTTGACTGAGAGCGTAAATGTTTTCATTTCAGGAGTAATGTTACTGAACATGTGTAAGCGAGTTTTGTTAATAGGGGAAACTGCTAAATCGAAAGCAATGGAACAAGTGTTTATTCAAAGTTTGGCCGAGGATTGAACTAATAGCGAAACCATCCCATCTTCCGCCCTGTATAGAAAAAGACCTTTCCCAGTCTTAGGTTATCATACAACATGGCGAGGAAGTTTGCCGTTTTTGATAACGGGACATTTTTATTTTGAAAGTGCAAAATTTGAATACTTTTTTTTAAAAAAATCAAGTTTAAGCTTTTGAGAAGCTATAAGGAAGGGGCCGTATGCTTACAAGAAACAATGCATACAAACCTCTCGAATCATTTTGCACTGTTTTCATTCTTATATTTGTGTTGGTAAGAACGTAATAATATAGAAACCACATTGTAATAAACGGGACGCTACGTCGGTGTTTCTACAGAAACAGTTGTAAATAGATTTGTAAATTATATACACCG
>ERZ1740055.31-NODE-31-length-19439-cov-21.752322_pt1 | contig 19439 bp, 6 predicted proteins | sample MGYA00581747_ERZ1740055 | MGnify/ENA primary metagenome ERZ1740055 (study PRJEB43018, sample SAMN04849739) | marine metagenome | isolation source: floating plastic debris | place: Pacific Ocean | collected 2008-08-28 | study: EMG produced TPA metagenomics assembly...
TTTATCGAAAAGCAATGTTGACACCGTCTTCTACCCCCTTTCAAACGTGTTGAAACATACATGTTGAAACAAAGACTAAAGGATGTCGACAGAGTTTAAATGGGTTTGAACTTTGGCTTTGCTTCAACATTTTTTCGACTTTTCTTTTGTTCTCAAAATGTTGAAGGTTGTTGAAGTCGTTTGCGCGGGTCTTTCAACATTATCGAACAAACGCATGCTAACCTAGTAAGCCCGGTACTGAGTACCAGACTTCTCCCGGAGTTTTTTTTAAAAAAACAAAATCGCAACAAATGCTGAAAGCGTTTGCCCACCCAGTGTTTAGCAACGTTCAACTTTCGTGAGCAGCGTTCGATAAATCGAACAGACGTGGAAAGTGAATGCTGCAACCGTTGCGTTAGGCTTTAGTGTTAAAATGAAGCTGTTATAACAAGAGGCTCATTAAGCCTTTACTCGTGGTACGCGTGGGACCGGGGACAAATCCCAAATATGGCAGTCACTGGACCGAATCGCTAATCGCGACATGAAGAAAAAAGAAAAAGAAATCGAACCCGAAAGTTGACTCGTGCTACCACGAGTAAATAGTATTACATTAGTTCCGAGTAACGCATTTTCTTTGAGTTTGACCATAGATTTGAAGAGTGTGGTTTAGGTAAAATATATTTTTTCTATTAAAAAAAAAGGCCATGCAGAATATTCATTTTCTAAAGATGCCAATTGACTGATCCATCGTGATGTTTAGCGCCTTGAAAAAACCTAGACTGCATCATTCAGCAAAACACTCATCTACTGAGCAAGACATTTTTATCCTAAATTAATGTCGATAGCCCAATCCACACCAAGGTTATTCTTCAGTTCTCCTTCCGAATATATTTCGAGGTTCATGTTGGTTAAAGGGGACTTTCTTGTTCACAACTTAGAGGCAGACAACCATATTGCCCACGTCATTTTCGTGCTTCATTGCGTTATGAAAACACATTTGTTGACCAATCAAAACGCACGCATTATCCAAATTATTTTATAAACATATCATACATGGCTTGAATATACACACGTGGCTTTTAAGACTAGGGCGAGTACACAGCGATTAAAATTCTCTCGGGCTTTGCATTGCTACCTGAGGATTATTCCCACAAACTCAAACAAGATCGGTAAACAATGGAGTTGGCTTCGAAGGTTTTTGTCAACATTCAAACCTTTGTTTCTCAGTCAAGTAGTTTTGTAAAAAGTTATGCCAAACGTTTGGTGATTGGAATAGCACTGCAACAGACGCCGAGTCAGCAGCGTGACTGAAGAAGAGGCCGATCTTGCCTTCTTTTCTAACTGACAGACTATCAATCCTTTGAATCGGTAGAAGCAAAACCAGATGCAATTCCCGAGCTAGGAAAATTAATATTTGCGTATCCCTGGAGCTTCTATCCCTTCGGAAAAAGTGTTTTCTAACAGGCAAAAAATGAAAAGTTGAAAGTTATATTAATTTTGACGGTAAAAAAATACGACCTCGACATGGCATTATGAATGAATTTGATGACTTAAGCCACGGGTGAGATTACTCACAAACAGTCCTTTGATTCATTCATACGGTCTCCTTAACTTTCGAATTCCATCCATGCTTTATGAAATGTCAACAAAACAGATCAGTTCACAGGTATATTGGTCTATTACTATATGTTGAATTTGTTGTAACGCTCAGCGTTGCAGCAATTAAAACTACCAACAATAAAACACACTTTATCGGGTATTCCCTATAATATAGTTATGATCAAATCATAATTATCAAGTTTTCGAGAAAAAAAACGTTAGAAATAATTAAGAAATAAAACATATTCTCCCTAGCCTGGTGAAAATAGAGACGAACGTTTAGGAGAATTCGAGAGTAGATCAGTGAAAACCCGAGACGCAGTCGAGGGTTTTCACCTGCTAGAGAATTCTCACAAACTTTGCAGAGGTTTCCACCAGGCTATGAAGGTACAGAGAACATGTTTTATTTGTTTAAAAAAATATATTATTTTCCGTCTTAGCAAAGAGAAAGACGATATACAAAGCGCTTATGCATATTTTAACTTCTTTGATGAAACCGTACTGAAATTCAAACAACTTGGAAACAGTCAATCATGTTGTTCACGTCATTTTTGTGCTTCATAGCGCTATGAAAACACACTTCTAGACCAATCAAAACGCACGTACTATCCAAATCATTTTATTATAAGGAGTAATAAAGCGATTAAAGACGCTTTGTTCTCCCCGCACTACCCCAGTATTTTTTATCGCTAAAAGGACGCTGGGCTTGGACTGACCGCCGAAACGACGGTTTCTTTTCCTTTTCATGAACTAAATTCTATCAACTAAAGTGTACAAGGTGTTTTCTTCAATCAATATGAGTTACCGCTCCGTAGTTACCAGTAGTTCAAATTTCACACCTGAAGAAAGCTGGCTTTTAAAAAAGGAGCAAAGGGTACAATAAAGTAAAACATGTTTGCAAATGTTAAAGATGTTATGTCAGTCAGATTGACGGAAAAAGTTCAGCAAGAATCTCACACTAAAGAAGTGTAAAAATTATTTCAATCTTTTTTTCGTTCAATTCTAATTTAGCTTAGCATCTCTTCAAACTATCGGAGACCTTTTGCACGAAGCACACAGAAGAATTTACAAAGTAATACAATTCTTGTAACTGCATTTTAGAAAATAATTCAATCATTTTCATTCCATTTTAAAATCGAAAGAATCAAGATGTATGACGTACGAGTCCCATACTAACGGCTCTTACTGTTCTAATGAGGTGACAACTTTAATAAAAGTAGCTATCAATGGTAAATTGCGGCTATCCGTAATGTGGTTAAAAAGGTTCCTTTTTCCTCATCGGCCTTGTTTGAACGTTAATCAAACACTTATACACTACTTCTTTTCTTGACGTCAATGGCTGAGTTCTTTTGGAGACCTGTTCAACAAGAACTGGCATGTTAAGGTAAAACAACAACAAATAATTGGTGTGATTATTGTATCCCCTCATTATAGGCTTTAATCGTTGTGGTTTGTGGGCAGTATATCTAGTTATATGTCATTCCATGCCGTCTTCAGCGCCGAAATGATAAGAGTGCGACAACTGGTGTATTACGTAACCAGTCGGACATCCAGGCAAAGTATCTCACTTCAGTGATAAGATTGAGCTGATATGTTCTCGTCGGCCAATCTTTTTAAGAGATATACCAAAATGACGAGAAAATGACATATTTTTGTAATATGCAAAAAAAATGGTAATAAAATTTCAATGCATAAGCACTTTAAAGACAAACAATTGAAAAATAACTCTTGAATACAAATACAAGGCTTGTAGGTTTTCAAATTCAAAATCTTCTCAGTCACATCTGACAATAGTTACCTATTTTGCATAAATTTGATAATGGTGCGTACGAACAAAGTGGTGTTGGTAGAAACCATTAGAATCCAAAGTTTCAAGCGCGTGCACATTAGGTGCTCATCCCAGCTGAAGCGGATGATAAAATAATGGTTATCTTTAATAACTCAATTGATTAGAAATTTAGAAACCATATATTCCAAACACACTTTAAAATGATTCTTCAATTTAGTTTTATTTGATAACTCTCTTCGCATTTCATTAAGTTTTTATTTTTTTTTTGCATTAAGTCTTAGTATCCCAACATGACTGACGGAAAAATCGTGTTCTCGTGTTCTGACTGACGGAAAAATTGTATTTCCGTATTCATTACATAATAAATAGGGTATCGCTTATGACTACCGTAACTAAATATTCAAAGATATAATAATCTATCAGACTTTGTCTGGCCTGGCCAAGCATTCTTCTATATATTAGTACTCTTAAAAAATAATCTTTAATGTGTTTCTGAATTAAGATATTTGCTTAACAAGATACATGTTAAAACAAGCAATTTAAAAAAAATAATCAGAAAGTAATTACAATGCGACCTGCTAAATTTCGATTATTTGAATCAGGTACTCTGAAACTAAAGCGAACATTTGGCAGTTGCATAATAAAACTAACAAAGACAATTAGGTAATTTTCTCTGTGGGAATTTCATTTCGCCGGATTTGTTCACTTTTTTTCAAATCAAAAAATGTTTTAAGCATGCTTGCGTCATTCCGATTTTGTATTGGGTCTTTTGAGCTTCTCCACTCTTCATTGGACATTCAACAATCCGTAGCAACACAGCTCACGGAAGTTTTCTCCATAGACAGCAATTTACTCCTTCATTTTATGATAATTTTAATAATCTTCGCTCAGTAGATAAGATACAATCTTCACTTGAACAGACATGGATCTATAATGACCAACCATGCAATAAATTAATATAAAGTAAATGAACCTGTTTGGTGAAGTGTTACGGATCTTTAAAGAAAAAACAAATAGATAAACTGAGAGTTGCTTTTTCTAAGAATCACAAGACACTTAACAAAAACTTGATGAGTTCTTTATGAAATGTTTGGAGGATTATGGTGACAATGGGTCATGGTTTGGTAAACAGTACCATTGTACTAACCATGCCGCTGTATTGGTTTTAAGTGCTCACAGTTCTCAACGATGTGACTTTTAAGCTCGTCATAAACTAAGACAACTTTTGCACGCTTGCAAGAAAGCGTTAATTGCAGGGCTAAAAGGCAAAAAAACTTATTTTTGGTGCACTTTCTTGTGACAAGTACAGTTAAAAAACCGAGAATATACTCTCAAAAAAATTGCATGTAGACTTGATAATTTTGTTAAGTTTAAATGACGTTTTTGAGGTCAGTAAATTAAAAAAATATATAGCATGAAACTGAAGTAGTTGTCAGAACATTAATTGATTAATAGTAGACTTAATCAGTCAAGCGCGTTTAACGAAACGATAGTCGATATTCTACCAGTAAACTTCGTCAAGGTGATTTGTTAACAGGCTAATAACTGCTTGGGAAGTACATGACCTCACAGTGCCTTTGTATATATAGTATTGACTGAGAATAATGGTAATCTATTAACTGTTTAACACCTCCCCGAAGTGCCATTTCACAACCGCTCGGCAAACATGCAACTTCTTAAAGAACTAGTCGATCTATGCGAGGTGAGTTTAAAGCAATGCATTACTGTCGTTACACTTAATAGTAACAAGTCAGTGTTTCGAAATATTCAGCAGTTACTCTTACAAGCAAATAATATGTTATTAGAACAGTAAATTCGAAGCTTTAAAACGCTGGACAGCCGAGTGTCACCTTGCTACTTTATACCGCAAAACCATACGCATAACCTTAAGTTAGAAAAGTTGACTCTTTGTTTTGTGCTGTGACAGGCCTTCACATAGCCAGGTACGCTAAAAATTAGAAATAAAAATATCGTATTGGTATAATCTCTTCATCTGTAAATATACTAAGTTCTCTTTCTAACTAAAAGGGGGCACTAAAATATTACGTTAGCACAGTGAACAAACGAAATTGTTTATCGGTCCGACCTTCGACCTTCCTCATTCAATATTTTCAAAGCCATTTGGCAAATGGTGTGGCCGTTTAGAAAAGCCGCGTTTTCGGAATTAAAAAGTAAAAAAAAATGATAAAAATGAAAACCGTGAATGCGTGCTGTTGATTGCTAATTGGTTTCTAATTTTTTTTTCTTTTGTCGATATTTTATCACTTTTGTTCTAAAAAAAAAAATTAATTTCTCTGAGGGCTTTGGTAATTCAAGTTAAAAGCTTTTACCGGTTTGATTTCTTAGAAAGACAGCATGACGGAGCAAGTCTGTCTATTACACGAATGACTATGAATTCAATGAGGCGTTTGATTAATTGACAGCTTTTTATACTCGAAACAAAAGTTTTCAGTTTCTAAAAGGATTGAAATGTGTACATTCACTCAACTGGTGAGTTCTTCTTTGAGTATTGATGGGCAGCTGAAGGTTTAAAATTCCACAAAACTTTTGCGCCGTATGCCGCTTCGTAACAATTTTCTCTTTATAACATGAGCGTTCAACACAGCCACAACCACTGCCAGATTACCAGTCACATGTGCAACACAGTATTTCATTGACGTCATTAGGTATTGAAGAGCTTAGCACAAATACAACAAAAAAATTCACCTAAAGCACAAACGAAACTTCACTGGTTTATGAGTAAGTGAATTGAACCATCTCTTATCAACATTTGTCTGAAACCTTTTTTAAAATGCGCAATCTGCAAACAACATTTTGTACTAACTTGAAAACTTGAAAACTCAACATTGGGCTGCCTCAGTTCACACCAACTGAATGAGTTGAAGTGCTAAAATGTTTCCTAGATTTTTTGAGTGAATTTTGGTAATATTCATATTTTATCCTTTCTTAAATGGTCTATTTTGTGAAAATTGTACCTGAATTTTTTGTAAAAAAGATTTATAACAGCGGTTAAGAGAGGTGAAGAATTTAACATAAACTAGAAACTCTAGTACACCAGAAATCAGTTTTCCGTTTAAATGACATTCTCCTAAAATCGCTCAAAAAAGTTTAAAAACTTTAGCATTTTAACAGTCAATTAAATGAAACTTCTTTGAAAAAATAGTATAGTACTTGTACTCTAAAAAGTTTTATACGTAGTAGATTTAACACTAAAGTTGTTTTATAAGATATTGTTTTCGATAGTTTCATCTATTGAAATCTTTCACATTGATTGCGATTTCACGATTTCAAGTTATCATGAGAGAACATATTACTTCTAAAAATACCAAAATATTCTTCCTGATCAAACTCGTAGGCCACACACTTTGTCCACTTGATGCATAAAAACATCTGATCAAATATTGAACTGGGAAAGAAACAATTCTTGATATTTATGTTAATACTTAAAAAATTAACAGAGGTGATTCCGATGAAGTTCAGCAATTCTTTACCAGAGAAACGCCTAAACAGGTTTTTTTTTTTTTATTAAAATCTCATTAGTAATGACATTACTAACTAATGGATTAGACTTTTTTTGTAAATTCATCAGTCAACCATAAACTTTTTGGTGTTAATCTAAGAATTGCTTTAAGATGAAACGGCTAAATATTTATCTTGTGAAGTTTTAAATGCAATACGAAAACGCAAGCTAATTGAAATGTGTCAGCGATCACTGTTCCGTTAGCCAAGTTCCCAGTTTCAAGGAAGTAGTAAATTTCTACAGTTTTTCATTTTTTAAAGTCTATTTTGCGTTTCTTTGCGGTTTTTTATACGAGCGTAGGTGTCATTACAACCTAAGCAGTTTTGAGTGATATTTCATACTTCACAATTTAGTCTTACATGAAATTATTTCTTGACAGCTTTTTGGTTAGACTTTTTTCACAAAAGTGTATCAAATATGTTTAACAAAGCAATTTGGTAATTGTCATCTTGTGCTACTGACTGACGCGGATTAAAACGTTTTTGCAAAATACTTTGTACAAATTAATCATTCTAGTGTTTCGAATGGTTTTAATTTTGCTGTTTTATTAAACTTCAAGGCTGTCGCGTTAATCATACGCTAGAATTTAAAAGATTTACGGAATACACTCAGGATCAAGAGAGCAAAGTCCGTCCTAATCCTGATTTAGCAACGTCAAAACAGGAAATTGCATTAGTGAAGCAAGATGATAGTCGTTAAACCATAAAACGTCGAAACACTGAAATTAAGAAAAAGCACGAAATGTTTCTTTTGTTGGTCTTTTCAGCAATTCAGATGAGAAAGAAAAAAACAACGAGATTAGGATGTGGCTCAAAATCTAAGTCTTTCAAAAAGAAGAAGCAACATTTTCGGATTTTCAAAATACACGGAGGATGTCACGCATGCAACAATTAAAACAAAATGATAATTGTATAACAAAAATATTGTTTTATAATTTCAAAAGAAAGGAAATTGAGCATTTTTGAAGACATAATAGAAGCAGCAATTTAAAAAGAAAATAACCAATTCCGTGCACTGTGAACACGATTGCAATCTGACCAGATGTAGAACCTGTTAATTCTGAAAACACCAATCAGCACCAAGTGATATTTGATAAAAATTCGGACTCCCTACTGTTTGTGGAGCACACTTCTCACGAACAACACTTGCTCTTTCTAAAACAAGGCTTAAAACGAAAAATTAAAAGCTATAACTATAACTTAACAATAAAGAAAGCTACTCTGGTTCAGTATGCAGGTCGAATTATCTATTAATCACACATCTAGAATGTATTGAGCAAGTAGCTCGAATTGTGCGGTTTCCTGTCACTAGACAAAAAAAGGGCGAAATCAGCCTAGCGTATTGAGCGGAGTTTGAAAACTGTTCAGAATTAAACACGATAAATATCGACAAGCCATTATCGACTTCACAAAAGGTAAAATAAAATACGGTATTTTTGTTTGCACAACGAAGTTCCCCTTGTTGCGGAACATTTGGACTTAGTCAAAGCCACTTGTTTCTCAACCTCCTATCACAATAACCAGATGTTAAGTGTTGTTTGTTCAGAAGAAAAGGTCGCGACACTGTTTTGCAGTTGTTTGCCTTCGGTCGTTGGTAGAAACGTAGGATCTGTAGGGAGATTTTTGACGGATGAAAAGACGCGGATTTAAATGAAAAACAGGAAGGAATTGCCTGAAGCAAAATTCTCTCTTCCTGACCCAAAAATAAAACAAGCTTACAAATCATTCGGAAAACATAACTATCGGCACCGCCACAAGCTAGCACGAAGACTGAAAGAGCGCGTCGATGCGAAAAAAAATGATGTAAAATATCCAATCAAAGTTCAATGGAAATAAAATGACGCAGGTATACAAAAATCACCGGAAATGATGTCTTTTTGTTTAAACTGTGAAACTACTGCCAGTTTTAATCAAAAAATTAAGGTTAAAACCGTGATAACCACGTCATGCGGAGTCACCGCAAATTGAAATTGAAATCATTTACTTTGTATATTGATTGACTGCACCAAAAATGTTCTAAATGGCAATCACAGCACTAGCCATCTCATCTTGTTCATTTAATCTCGCTGCAATGAAATATCAGTACCGACAACTTTTTAAAAAAGCAAACGGTCAGGGAAAGAATACTTCTCCGCCTTCGTTCCCTCCGCCACGATGCGATTGGCCTGGCGGTGAAATGTAATAAGTGTTAATCAAAGCTACAGGACGCGCATGTCAATCAAATTGAGCTCCCTGCAGCTCCATCACAAAGGTCAGGTGACAGCCGAGTGCCTCGAGTTTTATAGCTGGCAGTTGCGCCAATTGTAATAAGCTTTCGTGAGCAAAGATAAGCGAAAAACACTTTCCCTTAGAGTGAATTCATTTACATGTTTTTATAAACGATTGTGCGCTCTAGTCAGGCATCTCTTGTGCTCTCGCAAGGGCCCAACACTGTCTAACTTGGTTAAAGTGCTTAACTTAAAGGTGGCAGAGAGTTTTTATGTGATGTTTGTAATTGTGCACCATTTCAAGTGTTTTCGTGTCCTTCTCCTTTTCTCACGCATTTGAGTAAATTTGTTTAATTATGTTTACTTTGCTGTTTGAATGTTACAGGGGAATGCAATGAAAGACGAAAACACGGAATACTTTTTCAACACTCGAGAAAGTAGTGTACCTGGAGACCAGCAATCAAGGCGCCACGCTGTCTCACGAGAAACAGGGGGAACCAACGTTGACCATTGTAGTAACCAAAGCCGCTCTGCAACACCAAATACCCCATTGAGTTCACTTTTTTTGTCAGTCCTCAACGGTAATAACACCGAGAATCTTTATAAAAACGAAGGCGGTGCGTTGTATGACTCTCTGACAAGAGGATGCACATCAGAGAGTCGCGACACGCTCGAGTGCCCAAGCCAGCCCAGAAACCTTAGAATGACTGCATACTCAGATTTCGACTCACTTGTCCAGGATCCAACCGGCGTGCACGACCAATATCACAGCGAGTCTTGTTTCTCTCCTAAGCAGGATCAGAGCATGTACGGTTATTACTATGGTCATCATAATATGCATGTTGGAATGCCAACTAACACTGTTAACTTGAACGTCTTGCAAAATGAACAGTTTGGCCGCAAAGAGACTGCCAATAAGCATTTGTATAATACACCTAATGCCGCAAAGACAATAGTTCCTTCGTCTCACCCACAAGCATCTCATCAAATGACCATGAAAAAGTCGTCGTTACCAATAATCGGCAGTAAACAATTGAGCTGCTTTGTACCTGGTGATTCCTCTAATATCTCCGGTGCCTCGCAGTCTGCTTTAGTGTTCTCACGCGAACAAAACCCTAGTGGATATGCCGTCGCGTACCCAGGCGCCATTAATACAGAATGGAAATCTAGTCGCCAGACTGGCGGGAGCCACGAGCCAACATTAGAAATAAGACAACAACAACAAAAAGCGCCTTTCTCTTCGCATCCATTCAGAAGTCCTTACACAACGGTACAGGACAGCGGGAGTTTGACAAAGCTGAATGTAAATTCAACAGTTTGCTTTGATGGAGAGAAAACTTTTACTGATCTTTCTAATTCCAGAACCAGTCAACCATTAACGCTACATCAGCGACAGTTGAATCCCTTTCACGATTTCAACTCAGAACTCACACATACGCAAGTTCAAAATCAAATCGAGCTTAGGAATTCACAGAATGCGCCACTGAAACCTTTTCCGCCATGGAGTAGAGAAGAATTTGACTGCACACCAAATGTAACTGTTGTCTCCGATGGAAAAGATGGACAGTCGCAGTTTCAATTTCACTCGCGATGGTCAAAAGTAAAAACAGATTCGGAGAAAATTTTCGAGAATCATCTTAAAAAGTTTCAGCATCTCACTTCTACTCAAGAAAGAAAGCCGCGTCGCGATAAATCATTTGATAGCGTTTTAAACGGTAATAATGGCGATCGTGAAAGCAGTAGCAAGAAACTGGAAGTCGCGCGAAAGAACGATAAAATTTGTGAGGAAGAGAGCAAAGACAGCGCGGATGAAGAAAGGGCTTCAGTTTTTAGTTGTAAGTGGTTGGGATGTGACGTTTCGTATTCAGATAGAAACGATTTGGTGAGACATATAGAGAAAGTCCACATAGACCAAAGAAAGGCAGACGATTTGTATATTTGTTATTGGGAGTGTTGTACTCGTCAAACGAAACCATTCAATGCCCGATACAAGCTGGTGATTCACATGAGAGTTCACAGCGGCGAGAAGCCAAATAAATGCACGGTAAGCCAAGATGAATTTGTAAAATCAATATATTTAATATCCTATTCTTTGGTCGTGACAGTTTGTTTTGTTTTTCTTTAGCAATTCATGTGTGCCACATTATGAATAAATGCTTAGAATTGGTTGCGATCAACCCTTTCACTCTCGAACACCTAAACTAAAGATCTTGATATCTGATACATTCAACAATATAAATTTGGATTCAGACGATTGCAAGGCACGAGTTGATAAATCTCTATAAAATTCAAAACGCATTTTAATGTATCAAACGAATCCTCCAGAGAGCCGATATATGAATAAACAGTGATAAGCTGTTTTGTTGTTGCGTCAAGCGATCACTATCAACACTCTTTGAGCAAAGAACAGTACAAAATCAAGTGTTCGCCTTTAAGACTTGACATTAAAGACATTTCATGTTGCACCTACAATTTACTCGAGTTTTGGCATTCGGTTCTCACTAGGGTCTCCAGAAATTTGCATATGTGAAAAAGATGTCTTTGTTCTTTCAATAAAGTATACCGGTGCTAAAATTATTCAAATCTATATTCGATAATGGCAGCGGTCAGGAGACCGAATGTGCTAATTTTGTTTTGTTGGAAGCTTGTCAACAGAAAAAATCACGGACTAATAACAACTTTACTCAAAAAGTTCGTTTTTTTCTTAACAGTTTAAAAACAAAAAGCATACAACAGGAGTGTTTTTAAAATGATATATATGTTCTTAAAACTACAAAATGAAGAGAAAATTTTCGAGTATAAACATATTGATTTGTCTACACACTGCGAGCAGTAGGGAGCTCCCATTTGTTATATAGGCAAATTCATTAATCAATAATGTAGTGATATTTATTTCTGTTATAATAACTTTATTGTCCTAAGTAAAAAAATCAAAAGAAACTTGTCAGCGACGGTCCAAAAGAACTCCGAAGTGCCACTAAGACAACTTCATATACATTCCAATTATTATAAAGAATATTTCGCAGTTCCTAATTCAGGAAGGTTTTTGTCAAGTATACCTTCAGTTCAATTTTCAACGTGTTTTAATCATTTATTTGTTAAAAAGTTCATTGTAAAAGTTGCGTTAAAACGTTGAACTCGACATTTCGTGAATCAGGTTAAGTTAAAGTTAACTCGGAAGTTTTAAAAACAATTTGACAGAACAGAAGCAAAAGTTAAAACGGCCGGATTTAGTGCGTCAACAAACCTAATATAGCATAAATGAATGCAACGTCGATGTTTCTACAGAAACAGTTTTACAATTAGATAAGTTGTACACCGTAATGAAAATAGTTTATGAACTGACGTTTCTAGCTGTAGTTCTTCGTCCGAGTGAATTTTCCTTTATGAGTTGATGAAAACGGTTTTAGGTTTGTTTTCTTTTGAGACATTGCAAATACTTGATTTATATTTGCAAAAAGTAAATTTGGCTTTTCAAAATCCAAATTACATCTACAGTTTCCGTTTCATTTTGAAATTATTGGTTATTCTATGTATAAAACTCGAGGCAAGTATGTACATAGTACATGGAGAAGAATGAAGCCATAGGTGCAATTGGGCATTGAAAAAAGTTGAAGCTAAAAAAACAAAAGAAAACTTAATATTAATGCTTTTGAAACGACAAGAGATGAAATCACTTAGAAATTCATAAATCAGCATTTGTATTGATATTGGTTGCATGTCACCACTGGGTGTGTTTAAACACTTGTAAGTACTGTTGAATAATTGAATAAATTATAGAATTCTAGTTTCAAAACATCAATATCTGTTAACGCATAGATTTCATTCGTAATAGACTCTGAAATTCGCTTTAAAAGTTTGATTCTTAGAAATATCAAAACAGTAACAATTTGTAAAACCTTTTCTTGAAATTAAATTACCTTGCAAAAATTATGCTGTGTCAGATAGTAATTGCAGGAAACACTTCTTCCTTTAGTTGAGTTTAGACTGTTTTACTTCTCTGTTCAGTACTGTGTATTAAATATAAAATCATTGGTAACTGAAATAGATTGCTTTATAAATTTACTCATTACCAATGTTTTAAAAGCTTCCTAAAATTCAATGACTTTGATAAACTCTCAATTACAAAACAGCAACACATTCATAGTGTTCATAAGGAATGTAAAAGAATTGTTAATTTATTGTGACAGGTATCAATCAAAAAGAACAAAGAATGTTTAAAGTTTTACTTGCAAAACGTTTTTGAATTTCATGAAATGCATTCAGTTTATAAAAATGTAAGCTATAAAAATATTGCAAAGTAACACTAGAAATACAACAAGAACAAGAAAAAACCAATCAAACTAAGTAACTTTTCTAAAAGCTTAACTTGAGTTTTTGTAAAATTCTACACTATTCTCTTAGACAATATCCAAATACATATAAACATATAACACATATAATATACATATAATTTTATATCAATGAGCCAAAGAACTGTACATCTGAAAGGTGACAAATTAACAAAAGCTGTTAAACAATAGTTTTCAATGAATAGTTTCTCTTAAGTGTATTTGCAAGCAAGTCAAAAGCAGTTGGCATATTGGCATTCTCAATAGTGTTTGAAAGGAAGTACTTTGTCAGAGCATAGTTAAGGGTTGAATATTACATTATAAATAGGAATGACAAGGTAAAGGTCAAAAAGTATTTGAATTAGAATCTTTCATCAGTTACTCAAGAAACTATGGTTGTCAAGAATTTGAAATTTATGTTCTGTTCCTTTCTTAAAATGGACAAATTATGTTTCTGTTTTGGTCAAAGTTTTTTTTTATTGGATCGAGATATAAGATGATGTGCCACTTGTATATATCAAATCATTCATTTAAGCACCCGTGTTTTTGTAAAACAACTGCAAAGTTTTTCCTGTGGTTGTCTTCATTAAAATGTTTTTGAACTTTGAATTGCTTGCTTCAACATCAATAAAATTTTTGTTGTAATGTTCCTTGTATTTATTTTGAAAACATGAAAGTTAGTAGTATTACTATAGATAATATATTATAAATCTGGGGAGAAAAAACCTGGTATTAATTTTTAAATGATTGTGTACATAACTTTAACCTCTAATGGATTTGTCATCATCATCATTGAAGAAAGATTTAGGTTTACCTTTTGTTTTTGCCAATATTTAATGTCAATTCCATTTCAGTCTTCAAACATAAACATTATCCTGCCATTGCCAGCAGATAATTATATTTTTTGACACAGTTTCAGATTACATTTTCAGCAAATACAGGTATCAGAATTTTTTGCAGTTGAAATAATATAAACCAAATCTCATTGCAATAAATCATAAAAATTGGTGTAATAACATCAAGATCTCAGCTACAGAATTTTAAAATTTTATTGTTCAAAAAGTTTAGAATATTAATCTAATATTTCACATCTGCAGTTTCCAGGATGTACTAAAGCATTTTCAAGACTCGAAAACTTAAAAATTCACATGAGGTCACACACAGGAGAAAAGCCATACATGTGCCAGTTTCCGAGCTGTCCCAAAGCTTTTTCAAACTCATCTGATAGGGCAAAGCATCAACGCACTCATCTGGATACAGTAAGTTAGTTTGTAAAAATGCTGTAGTTTGTTATTGTGAGGTATAAATTTTTAGTCTCAAGGTGATTCTTTTGATGTAGATCTTGCATTTTCACTGCCTGGTTTTTAAGCTCAGCCTCATGATCATATGATCTTCATTTCAACTGATCAAGGCAAACCACATGAAGGATTGTATTAAGAACTCATGACAAGTTCATTTACCATTTTTCTTGGATATTATGAAACCTTAATAGAAAACCCATTCCCTAACACTGTTTTTTGTAAAACTTCATTTGATATTTATTGCCATCTTAGAAACCATATGCTTGTCAAGTACCTGGTTGTCCAAAGCGGTACACAGACCCCAGTTCCCTCCGCAAACACTTCAAACAGCACTTAACTGGAAAAGTACAACAGTCGTCAAATAATAAGGTAAATATAAAGATTTCTGTATGAACTGTATTGTTATTTATTATATAGAACATATTACATGGTGGCCCGAATATATGAAGTTTATCTTTGAGTGAAAAAAATATTTCTCCATTATATTTAGCAGGGTTCCCACTATCTCTGAATATCACATAATATATTTGGATTGTAACACAAAATTGCATTTATTAAAATAACAATCTTTGGCATCATCAATATTAGTAAGTTTTATCAGATTTTAATTCAACTTCTGCCGGTTTCCCCTCATTTTGGTTAATAAACATTGCTGTCATACTTTCTAAAACGGTACAAAATGAAGAAAGTTGTACTTGAATGTAACACGGCTAGATTTGAAAATTATATTTAAGTTCTAAAGTTTTTTGATCACAAAAATCTACAACTTAGGTGCGTGTAGTTGTAGATTTCGACTGCTTTTTTACCACAAGGTAGCCACACTGTCTAGACTGTTTTCAGCAAAAAGAATTATTTTTAGTACATTTAAATGACTTTTTCTTAACACGATAGAGCTCATTTTAGGAATACTTCAACCTTTGAGGGACAACTAAAGATAATTCATAGTTGCCCAATGTACAAATCAAGCCCTGCAGTGATCTGGCATGCATTTTAGCCAAGGGATGCAGATAGTTGATAAGTCATGTGTGTATTTCAAATTTCATGCATCAAATTTATATGCATCAGTGCTTCAATGAGAACCCTGGTTAGGACAGGAAACCCAGCAAGTTCCATTCCTGTTTCACTCCAGCATAAACAGTAAACTAATGTCAACACCTTAGCCTTCATCAATTACATTATAACATTGTCAAAAGAAACATTTTTTCCAACTGAATTTATTTATCCTTGTAGTAATGACTCTGAGACTTTTTCAACATGAATTTTGTCTTCAGCTCTGAAAATAAAGTAAAGAGTTTTAATGAAGGTGTGGATGCTGATACTTTAACAGACAATGTAGCGTTGAATCTTAGGAGTAGTTGCTTAAGCTGGGATACTGTAGTAAACTATGGGTTTGGGCCAGTAACATTTCATAACTACTAGCCATTTGGCTAAATAAGGTTGAATAGGTTTGGAAAACTAAAAGGCTGAGCTACCAGGTGTTAACTATTGGCTTGTAAGTTTCAAACCTCAATAGCCTAAGGATTAGTAAGTTAAACACTGAACAACTTCATCATTTTTGACAACATTTTAAATTTTCAACAAGCATTTTATTAAAGATTTTTGTTAATCATCTTTTTTCTACTTCTCCAGGCAAAACAAAAGCCAAAAGCCAATAAAATGTCAAAACGCGATCTTTTGGGTGAAGGTGTGACAAGACCAATGGACTACAGGCAGAAGGTCCTAGAGTCACTACAACATGGAGTTAACGATAACTCTGTTCCACCACAACATGTTCCACCTGAATACATGACGTCACCATGGTATAACCCAGAGAATGTTGCATTTTATCCATTTGCTCAGGACATGCAATTTCCAATGGCTGAAGCATCAACACCAGAACCTTCAGAAAACACAAATGGAACTTTTACGCAAACACTGAGGTCTATGGAAATACCAACATTTGAGGAACAGCTCAAACCCGTAACAGCAGCTTTTTAAAAATAACATTTTTAAGAATAAACTATAACTCTGATTTTTTTACTGACTTGCAATGCTATTAATGTTGAATCATAATATCAAAACACCTCATATTTCATTATTCAAAAATTTTGTAAAGTTCACAAAAATGAAAATTCTCTTTGAACTGAAGTGTTACAAGGAGAAGTTTGAGTAACTGCTAACTCCATTACATGGAGAAAAGCTGTTTATGATAATTAAACAAGTTTATATAATGTCTTATAAGAATAGATACTGATTTACATTTTACTATAAATGTTTAAATTAGTGAACTACGTTTCAGTGCAATATGCACCATCATCAGGTTACAAACCCAAATATGTCAAAACTTACGATCTAAATAGTCAAAAACATTCAATGAGAGTAATACAATAACGGACGTGAACAAAAGAACAATGGCAAGCATTAGGACAAAACTATGCAAAACAGTGACAATGCTAAACAAAGAAACAAGAAAAAACAAAATGAAAATTATGTAAATAGCTTGGCCTTAGACCGTAAGTTTTGACATATTTTTATTTGTAACCTGATGATTGTGCATGTTGCTCCAAAATGTTGTGCACTAATTTTAACATTTATAGTATTATATAATGTCAATAAGCAAATAAATGGTAGCATGTGATTATTAAGGTTGTTATGACCTAAATACTTTTGTACTAAAGTTTATTAATTTGCACTTTTAATTTTAAAAGTACATTGATTTTTTTTGTAAATATTTGTTGAATTTGGTTTGTATATTGAAAATATAAAATCAAAAATCCTGAAATTGTTACACATCAGTATGAAAACAGAGTGCAATATTTTTAGTCAGATTGAGTTTTTTTTAAAAGGAAATGAAAAATCCTAATGCCAATATTAATATATATAACAATGTTTTTTATTCAATAGATTTTGTTTAATAAGAAGTATTTATAAAGGCAAGTCTTGAAAGATACATTTAGGTGCAAGGGTCAGTTTTTGCAAAACTACAATCCCAACCATTCCTGTGATATGAACACCATCTAGACTGGGATAACATAAAAATTTCATTTTAGAAAAGTTTTAACAGAACCAGTTCATCTAAGTTTCATCTGCAATTCCATCCCAAGAGGTTTTTTTAGGGAAATATCTGACAGTTGCAACAAGATGAAACTTGAAAGAGATTATGTAAATATTTGTATCTTGGATAATGTGAATTACTGGTATTTGTAAAAATCTAAAAGATGAAACATCCAAATGTTAATGAAGGATTGCCAGTTAGCTTTGAGAGTTGGATTAAAATCTTCCATAATGCTAAAGTTCATATTCTGTTTTATATTTTATTTTTTTAAATCAAATAGAGTTAATTTACAAGTGAAATTGCCAAAAGTAATTGTATTTTAGCATAATTTTTAATACCTTTAAAGCATTAAATAGAGATTACCATGTAAAATTTATTTTTTTATTTAAAACACAGTAGTTAAACATACAACTTTGTATGCTGTGAAAATCATTTGTACTTACTTAGCAGATTTTCAATGCTAATGTGTAAAGTTTAGTAGCATAAATTATACATCAGTTACTCAGAATATATACTAATAAACACAGAAATGTATTTGTTATAATATGCAGCTGTTAATAAAGTGTATAATATAACTCTAACTTGTACAGTTCCTGGATATCTTGGATAAGTTAGATTTTTTAAAGCTCTAGAAATCTCTGGAAAAAACCCCTAGACTTATCGTTTCATTTTCTGGAAAATTCTCTTGATTTCTTTTAAAGTAATAAAACTACTATTATCCACTGTTTGGCATTCTCTTATTTGAAAATGACTTAATCTCACAAATTGTGCCAGTGACAACTTACCAATATGGCTTGCTTAGTTCTATCAAACTCAAAGTCAATCGCTCTTGCCACAATTTCTGAATATACCAGTTGTCAACAGCAAGGTAGCCTCAAAAGAATGACATCAGATGTCATCTGCTGCTTTGGTCTAAAGCAGTGTTATGCAAACCTGGCTCTCCTGGTCGTGAAAATTGGTTTGTGATATTGGTGGAATGTTCCCATGTAATACACTATTTAGTCTTGTAGTCTTTTCTGAGAGTGATTCTCAGCTTGTATTAGCAGACATGGATGTATAAGGTAAAGGAATTTATTGCTTTTGAAACTATCAAGGTCTCTCCACAATTAACTGACCAAAGTATTCATAGAATTCATGCAATTTTATAATTGAACAAGAATGTGGCATAAATTTTGCAAGAAGTCCTGAATGAAAAAACTTCACAACATAAGTCTCGTTTAGTTCAGAATTAATAATTTGTAATCCTTTTAAAACCACTTTTTTTGAGTTTTGAGCAAAATTACAGTCATCTTTTCCAGCAGCTGTTTAAAGCAAGGTCAAAATAAAACCAAAACATTGAAATACCACACATGCACTGTATTAATTGTGCCCCAAATTTTAATGAGCATGCTTTAACTGTCAATAGCTGGTCAAAAGAGTGTGGTTAAAGACTTGGAAACAGGAGTCGTAACAAGTTATTGGAAAAACTACAGTGATTTCAAAATTGATATAATAACTATTTCTGGAAAAAAATTTTAGTGTTCTCTACCACATATTTACCTCTATGACTCGCAAAATGGAATTTCAAACCAAATTCTCTACAAGATGGAGCATCTTTTCTTCCAGATTGATAATTGCACAGGTAACTATTCAATAGTTTTCCTTCTTCATCACTGTTGCTCTCATTCTCCATTTCTTTCA
>ERZ1740055.32-NODE-32-length-19407-cov-7.888694_pt1 | contig 19407 bp, 14 predicted proteins | sample MGYA00581747_ERZ1740055 | MGnify/ENA primary metagenome ERZ1740055 (study PRJEB43018, sample SAMN04849739) | marine metagenome | isolation source: floating plastic debris | place: Pacific Ocean | collected 2008-08-28 | study: EMG produced TPA metagenomics assembly...
CCTACAGTGGTGCAATACTTTGGAACAACTTACCTATTCAAGAAAGAAATGCTAAGATTTTTGATTTAACTGATTGAAGTTCTAGTCTCTGATTCCTGATGTCTCCCTTACATTTTAAAGTTATAATTATGTATTACTGTTTTAAATTTATATGAGTAGGCTATTTTATATTTCGTAACATTTTAAATAACAGATGTCTTGTAAAACAGTTTTTAACTGAAGATATTTTACCCTTTTTGAAATAAAGGTTTACTCTACTGACCCCTTCATGATTCCAATTCATTTTTTTCTTAATTTTCTGTATCTTGTTTACAAAATGACATTTTTATTATTAGTTCCGTGCCAACAAAGAAAACTTAGCTGAATATTAAACTTTTAAAAAATCGCGAGCGCTTCAGCTTTGTGTTAAAGAAAATTTAAAGTTTTCACTCATCGTTTCGTTCAAAATTGTTGGAAGTTATGTCGATACAATGCCTTCATTAAACTCGGGGGTGGTGATTAGAGATGGTGTGATTAGGTTGTGAGAAATGGTAAGGTCACACTAAGACATCGTTAACAGATTATTGTGATTATAACTATTAGATGTTATTGATTTATTAATAGTGTAAAGTTCATATTTACCTTTGTTATTTAGCATTTTCAGTTGCTTGTTTTGCATCATTGCAGAAAAGGTATTTAAAATAGGTTTTCTAAAGATTTGTAAACAAACCTTGCAGCAAGAACTGGATTAAGTCTTTTCATCCTTGTACCTCAGTTTTTCCACTAGAGGACAATTCTAGAAAGTCCTTCACTGTTTGTTTTCAAGCGACATCCTATAAATAGCATCTAAAATTGTTAACCAACTCAAAATGTTCTATTTTTGGCATCTTTTCAACAAAAGGGGAGCTTAAAATGTGAAATTTCAAAAACCCATAAGCACTTTATTAAAGAAAATAATTTTGACCCATTGTCTGATTTAGAGCCATTACGGCGAAGTTATGTAAAGAAATGTATGTTCAAATTGGAACGGGTGTGATTAAATCTATTTATAAAACCAACACAAAATGTTCTATTTTTGACATTTTTCAACAAAGGGGAACTTAAAATGTGTGAAATTTCAAAATCCAAGAAGCCTTATATTAAAGCAAATAATTTTGACCCATTGTCTGATTCCTATCAATAGAGCCATTACGGTGAAGTTATGTAATTTATGTTCAAATTGGAAGATGTGATTAGCTTTTTGTGATGATATTTGTATCATCTCGGGCAGCCAGTCTCTTTTTCATCCTTTTCGGAAAATAAATCAACAAAATTTACTTTGATTCAATTTACTCCAGTTCAAGTTGTTTGTAATGGATTTTTTTTGTTGGACTGAAGACGCATATGAAAATTTTTTTTATTGAGACCTTGTTTTAGCATGGGCATTAGAACTCTTTCTCTCAAACATTTAAGGTTTTATTTTCAAACGTTGTTATTGATTCGAAATCAAAAAACAATTTTGATACTGAGTTTTCTTAGCTCTTAGAACTTGAGACACATTCATGTTCACACGAAATTCAAACTACAGCGTTGTAAGATAAGGCATGATGTTAAAACATTTTCTTGATTCTCAGAAACCTGGTGAAGTTGATTGATATATACTCATCCTCGGATCTAAAGGTTTTAATAACCCTTCATGATTCCAATTTTTTTTCTAATTTCTGTATGTTGTTTACCAAATGATATTTTTATTATTAGTTCCTTGTCAACAGAGAGAGCTTAGTTAAATATTAAACTTTTAAAGATCACGAGCGCTTCAGCTTTGTGTTAAAGAAAACTTAAAAAAGCTTTCATTCATCGTTTCGTTTCAAAGTCGTTGGAAGTTATGTCGATACAATGACTTCATTAAACTCAGGGGTGGTGATTAGCGAGCTGGTGTGATTAGGTTGTGAGAAATGGTAAGGTCACACTAAGACATTGTTAACAGATCGTTGTGATTATAACTATTAGATGTTATTGATTTTATTAATAGTGTAAAGTTCATATTTATCTTTGTTATTTAGCATTTTCAGTTGCTTGTTTTGCATCATTGCAGAGAAGGTATTTAAATAGGTTTTCCAAAGATTTGTAAAGAAAGCTTGCAGTAAGAGCTGGATTAACTCTTTTCATCCTTGTACCTCAGTTTTTCCACTAGAGAATAATTCCAGTAAGTCCTTCACTGTTTGTTTTCAAGCGACATCCAATAAATAGCATCTGAAATTGGTTAACCAACTCAAAATGTTCTATTTTCGACATCTTTTCAACAAAGGGGAGCTTAAAATGTGTGAAATTTCAAAACCCATAAGCACTTTAATAAAGAAAATAATTTTGACCCATTGTCTAGGTAAAGTAATATGTTCAAATTGGAACGGGTGTGATTAAATCTATTTATAAAACCAACACAAAATGTTCTATTTTTGACATCTTTCAACAAAGGGGAGCTTAAAGTTTGTGAAATTTCAAATTAAAGAAAATAATTTTGACCCATTGTCTAATTTCTATCAATAGAGCCATTAGGCTGAAGTTAGGTAAAGTAATATGTTCAGATTGGAAGATGTGATAAGCTTTTTGTGATGATATTTGTATCATCTCGGGCAGCCAGTTTCTTTTTCATCCTTTTCGGAAAATAAATCAACAAAATTTACTTTGATTAGATTTACTCCAGTTCAAGTTGTTTGTAATGGATTTTTTATGTTGGAAAAAGACGCATATGATAATTGTTTTTTCTGAGACCTTGTTTTAGCATGGGTATTAGAACTCTTTCTCTCAAAGAAAAAGGTTTTATTTCCAAATGTTGTTATTGAACCAAAAACAAAAAAAATTTTGAAGGAGGAATTAGCAACACTTATTTAAATCCCATGTATGACAGATGGGTTTAAAAAACTAACATTAAAACAGATTACTAACATTTGCAAACAGATATACCTAAGTAGCAGTTGGATTACTCATGACCCTAACAGATTAAATTGAGGATAATTTTGAGGCCGTTTTTGGTTACAGTAATTGGTTATTTTAAATATCGAGGTAGCCCCGCCTAGTTTGATACTATTTTCTCTTTGTTATTAGCATTTTTATATTTTTTTTAAATAACCTTCAAAATTAACTAAGGAAATGAAAAGTTGTTGACAACCTCTAACGATTTATAAAACACTTTTTTTAAACTTGTCAATGATTTGCCCCCTTCCCCCCTCCTTTTACACCAACCCAGCCCAAATTATCAGATAGGTCTTCCTTCAAAATATGCATTTCAAATCGAGACTCGTTCTTGATTTTCGTTCTATTTTGAGCTCAGCAATTTATACATACTGCATACAGTTAAGAGGTTATTTTCTGAAAACTTTTTTTTCACAATTTTTATTAGCTTTCATCCTTCATCCTTCATCCTTCATCTTTTAATCTTTGCTTTCTGGCAACCAACTGCAAAGGCCCGTGGGTCTTTTAAGCGTGCGACTAAGTCACAAATTAATTCAAATTTAACTTTCGCAAAGCATATACTCTAGCTAAGATTGTCGAAAGAGAAAACTATTTTTCCACCGGTCGTTCTGTTAGTGTGATCCCGACAAAATACTCGCATCCGTTTTAGCAACTGACTCATCCTATTGCAATCTATGAAAATGAAGTCGTACAAGAATCGACAAAACACTGTCTTACATATAGTTTGGGACAAGTACTTGGAGTATCGCCAGATAAGATACCCATGATTACCCTCCGATGGACACAGCAGGACAAGCGAATCAAAACCACCTGCAAAAAGACAATCTAGACTGCTCTAGGAAGATTTTTAAAATATCTTTTTGTGGAAGGAAGTGCATGTAATTGGAAAGGACATGCAGACCTCGGTGGAGAAACGATTTTGTAGCTGCCCATATTTACCTCCTATACGGGCCGAAAGGCAGGAGATAAAGAGACAAGCACTTGTAAGCAGATCACGAGAATCGGATTGAATATGCTGGTAATTGTAGCTTTCTTTCATTGTCAGTATTATTATTTTATCATGATTGATTTCATTTTTTCAGAATAGGAACAGAAAGTTTGAAACGTGTTTGGGAAATATTCAATGTTTATAGAAAACTTCAGATCACGTATATAGTGATTTGTAGATCCCTGTTAAACCTAGTTTAATGTTCGTAATTCAGTATTCCTAAATATGCAGATTGCAGGACACGATGGATTACAATCCAAGTAATCCCTTGAAGTCCTTCACTGTTTGCTTTTAAGCCAGCTCTATGAATAGTATACTAATTCTGTTGATAATCTATGATTTTTTTAAAAAACCTTTTTGACAAAGGGAGATTAAGAAGTTCTAATGCCCAGAAAGGGTTTTAAAAGCATTGTATTGAACAAAACAAATTTTGGTCCCTTGTTTCACCTCTATCAATTGCTCGATTAATTAGAAGTTGTGTATAAAGTAAAATCCTCAATTAAGTCTATAGGTTGTGATTAACGCATTGTGTCTGTGTTTTTGACGAAGTAGAAGCGTTCAGAACATGCGTACGTGTATGTAGTACTTGAACATCAAACACGTATGTATAATCAATTCCATTACATAATTTACGTAATTTACCAACTCAAAGAAAGCCACGATTAGTAAGTTTTTTTCCCTCAAAAGCTCTTTAACAATTGTTTTAATTAGGTTTTAGGAAAATAAACAAAGTCTTTCTTTCCTATTACTTTTGTTTGGGCAGCCGCTGTGGCGGTGGACGTGCTCCCATGCAACGTAATCTTTCATACATGTCGATTTATTCCCATAAGGGGTTATACACAGAAATGAAAACAATAGCTAAAAACCAGACCGAATTATTTACACTTACGTAATGCCCATCATCATGATGGACAGACTTTTAAAAAAGAGAAACATTGAAGTAAATTAAGATTTAAAGGAAATCAAAAACTAAACATCTTCGAACGCATTGCATGCATACGTAAAATACGATTTAAAGGCCACTGTAATCTCAATTTCCCCCTTTGTTAAAGATTAAGGAAAGCCCTTGGTTGTGCTTATTGAATGATTACCCTTACAAGGTTGCACTGTTAAAATTTTCAATCCTCAAAAGATACGATTGACTGACTAAAGCTCGACTATCTGACAAAACTTTGTAATCTATTCTATTATCTGTCTCTGTTATTCGCCTATAGACAAGAAACGCACCATCAATTTTGATTAATCATTAACGTAACTTTCAGAAAAAAAGTAAGGCCATTTTGAAAAGATATTTTAGTAGAACTCCTTCCAAAGCTTGATTGGAAATTTTACAAAAAATGTGTCCTAATTCTTTCTAAATCGGGTATTCAATTTGAGTAGCCTTTTTACTTTTAAACTCTCATTTTATCAAATCGAAATTAACACTTTATTTTATAAACTCCATTATTCCTATTTTAGGATTTCCTATCAAAAAGGCAACTCCAAATTTAGAGTTTTAATTTCTTTATATAGCACTCGGAGAAGTCGCTAACAGTATGACAAATTGGTTCAAACTGTGACATAGCGACAGAGCTGCACAGGGGGCGTAAGAGGCCGACTATATTGGGCGATGGTCGTCCGAGCGCTGACGTTATGGAAGTGGGTAAACTTGAACACTAATGCCAACATCGTTTTTATAAATTTATACATCCTGCCGTAATATATGTGAAGTCATCCTGACATACTGGTTACGCATTTGAACGCAAACCACAGACCTCAAAAGATCTAGTCAATTTAAGAACAATCGCGGTCAGAATTAATTATAATGAATATTACTATAATATTATTGTTTTACTGACATTTTATCAACATTATCCTTGCTTTTATTACTGCATTACAGCAAAAGAACCAATTTAAATGAACTGTTCTGGCTAAATTGTTGGCAGTTAAAGCTGTCTTTAATTTGTCTGTTCACTTGCAATAAAACGCTACACTCTGATGGAGAACTCAAAGCACTCTTTCCCAACACAATGGCAACAATATCTACATAAAATCTATATAAATTAAATTTATATCTGTTTTGGTAACTAATGAAATATGGAAATGTTTTGAAGAGGTTATTTTCAGAATGTTGATTTTTATTTGAAAAACGAAAACAAAAACCTGTTTTCTTTAATTCGTTTTAACCGGTTTGAATAGCTCGAAAGTGTGGTTTTGTGCTAAAAAAAAGCCGAATCATGCACGTTTGCGCATCGAAATCATATTTTTATCATGCTTTATAAGCTTTTGAAACCTTTTGTTTGTCAAAGAAATTTAATTCAATAATGAGTTAACTGAGTTAAAAAGCAGAAACAAACCTATGGAACCGAGCTTTGACTAAATTTTGAGTTCTAGATAAGCGCACTCTATTCGCGTGTAACTTTTCTAAACATACAAAATAATAGAATGCATTCCATTCGTTTCTTTTATTTTTGATCTAAATTGAATAAAAAGAAGTAAGGTTCAGTTATAATTGTTGAATAGACATGGTGTTAAGAGAGAAAATCAAAGCAACAAGCCAATATGCAATGTTTTGTCCTGTTAAATGAACGATTCAAGATCCGATCGATATTTCTGTAGATTCTCAGTTCTGAAAAAATCACCCATTAAACCGCACCATTTGTATTTTCGCTTTGTATCCAAAAGATAAACCGTATACTTTGTAGCTTCTATTTTTTACGAGAGGTTTCCTGTGCACAAGTAACAGTAAAGTGTGTCATTTATAAAAAAAACACAAATCTATTTCAGAAAACGGTTCTAGTTATTTTGAGATTGATATGTGTTCTATTGTCTTGTTTGCACTTCGATTATATGAAGTGCGTTCCGTGCATTCTTCTCCATACAAGTTAAGATAATTGTTCATTAATATCACACATCTTTAGCTATAGTAAGACTTTTGTGTTTTCATAATGGGCGGAGCAGTATGGCGCCGTAACAAACCATCCGAGAGAGTTCACTGATGCACATCGAACGAACCTATATCTCGTCGACTTGACTTATAGCTGTTTGTTCTCTGCACAAGCCATTTGAGCTTTTGACAGCGTGCAGCGAAGAAGTCAATAGAGAAATTGTTTGCTCCGATACATTCAAAGATGAAAAGAATGAACCTTTTTGTGTCGCTAGCCCTCCTGATTGGTTTGATCCTATCACTGTTTCCCCAAGACTCACAAGAAGCGAAAGTAATATTTGTCCTGACTCAAGGAAAAGTTAGCGGACTCCCTAAAAGTCATAAAGCAAAAGAAGCTGTCTCTGAGACTGCAGGCAGAGAAAAACCAAAATCAGAAGAGAAAGTGGACGGAGAAGCGGAAGCAAAAAAAAGGAAAAAGAGAAGAAGGAATAAAGCCAAAAAGAATCGAGAACTTTACCGCTGGTTGAGAAAGAAGGGCAAAACTATTGTAAGTATTTTAATCAAAGTTAAGTTTTCGTCTATGGATGACGAACAGTGTGGTGTAATTGCAGTTTTTTTAACACAATACAGGCAGTTCTTTAGGTTGATAGCTAGACTAGTCAAAACGGCCAATTCACTCTTCACTGGAGACTTTTCATTGAGGTAAAAATCACCTTCATTATGTAACTGCATGAATCTCTGATGAAGATATGTTAAAATCATGACGCGCCGTTGAACTGTTTGATTTAAGCTTTGCGAGTTATGTACAAACTCAAATTAAAACTATTCGATGGCGCATGGCGGAAACCTCTTGCTATCGTTAGGAGTAGGAGAATGCTCTTAATGGTTCCGTTTTGAAGTTTTATCGCTCTCATTCCAAAATATACAACTTTTGTTTCGGTTGGTGCGTCTGAGTCCATGCACACTTATTTCATGTACAGGAAGTGACTAATCCTACCTGAGCCATAAAAATAGCAGCTTAGAGTATTTATAAAAGACAGTTTCACACTTTTTTATGTTTCAGATTTTGAAACAACTAAAGGCGTAGACACAACAAGTTAGTTTACAGTTAGTTCACGCGAAGGCAGGATTTACAGCCATGCTGTGTTTTCTTTCCAGTTATCAAATCATTCTGATTTTATTTTTTCTTTGTTACAGGTATTTGATATATATTCGTATTTTGTCTTTTTATGTATCTATTTGTGATCATTCTTTTATTTTTATGCTGCCATGTCATGACATGAGTACACATAGAGATAGATTTCTATTGTAAGAATCAGATGTTGATGTTTCAAAATATTTTTCAAGGAAATACCCTCTTTAATGCATACGCACGTACCCTGACCTCCATTTTTATGTTCTTCTTTTTTGTGTTATTCACAGCCCAAATGGCTCAAGCATTTTATTAGACGGCTGAAGAAACGAAGGAAACAAATGAAAACGAAGCCAATTGCTGTCAATTCTAGACTGAAGTCAATATTTCAAAAACTTGCTAGTAAAAAAACTGAATGAGTCAGTAGCAATCTGATTGAAAAAACATTGGATTTAACTCAAGAATATTCTGTAGACGTCCTTCTAGTAGGAAGATCCACAAAAAGCAAATGTGCGTCTCGATAACCTTCCTTGTCATCACTGAATGATCTGGAGAAAGGCAGACTTCATACGGGTACAGGGATGCACACTTTGCAATAATGACTTTACATTTGTGTTCCCAATTTGTCTGTGTTTCTACCACTGAAATCCAAGCTTGGAGAAGATTTTGGTCAGCATTTACAAAACGTTTGAAAGTTGTGAATGTTTTATAACTTAAAACCGACCAAACTCTCACAAGTACTTGAGAACAACAGTTCTTACAGTGCGTTTGAACAAAATCGTGTTACAGAATAGCTCCAATTCTGTACTTTTAAGAGTACTAGAAATCCTTATTGAAATTTGTTTATTATACATTAACTTCAGAAAAAGACTTGCGAGCTGTAAACATTGTAACGCATGTACCTTTTATAAATCGCTGTCTGTAATAACTAACCCGTTGTTTTTGAATGCATAACAGGAAAACTTAACCATAAGTTAACAGCTGGCGGCCATGTTTATCCTTCACGTTTTCAATGAGATATGTATCATAAATCATTTCTTATCAATTCAAAACGATTTCTTATGAGAACTTTTTCAATTATCCTTAAAGCGGCAACTAACAACATCGTGCGTACATCGTTTTCAATTAGTATATTTGAATAATGCATGAAATTTTAACTCCATTTCCGAGCTAAAGCAAGCAATATATTTAATTTCAAAACGATCTAAAGTATGGACGGCATATACAAACACTGATTCCATTCAAAGAGAAAAGCGTCATTCGCAAACATTTTGAATTTAAATGACAAACAACGAGACGGGGTGCATCATAGTTTGAATATCTTAGGATTTGCGCCACTTCAATTCGAATAAGATTCCACCCACAAAGTACATACTTCTTATTATTTCTATTTCTTCTTGGAATTTTAACGATAAATTATATTATTAAGTTATTTGGTGGTTGAATGTGAGTAAATAAAAACTCCAAGAGAAAGTGTAAATATTACTGTATTTGTACGTCAAGTGACTGGTGGGAAACACACGGCACACACAAACACACACGGCTCACATTGGGCTAAGTGTGACAATGATATTAACGTTTTACTGAAAAAGATTCCTGCTGCAGAATTATAATAAAGACTGTGAACCAATTATTATCTTAATTTAATCAAAATTATTGCACCATGGTTGAAGTTATCTGTATATAAATGAAATTTAACCCGCAACTCAATCAATTTGCGAAAACATATTCATACTTGTATCAACTTGGAATATGTACAAGAACACCTAAAAAGTTGAATAAAAAAGACAACATTAAAGATGGTAGAGTATTTTTGTGTATTCTTGCTTCAGTGCAAACTAGTCGTGCAGAAAATTTACCCAAACCGAAACCGTATTGACAAAATTGGTTTACGGAACCAGCACAACTGATGCCACGCGCACTTGACTTCAGCTACAACCACGACCTGGCGGCTAAATAAAGGGATCGGAAATCCTTTGAATTCAAACTGGCACAGAATTTTTTTCACCTTTCTTCTTCACTGTAAAAGAATAGGTGTTTTACTTTTTGCTCTGAAAAATCGTGAATGAAACTGAACGGCAAGGCACGAAGAGACCAGAACTTTGTTGTCTGTTCAAACTAAAACTGTACTGGGAGAAAAAGGCTTATCATTGAAAGTGTTAGTATTGCCTTTGGTTCTTGTTTGTTATCTATTGGAAGAGAATATCATCCTGCTTATGTTCAACAAAAACTCGGCTGATTTAAAACTGTTAACTAACTAGAAAATTGAAAAAAGCTAAGTATCATTCTGAGCTTTTATGTTTTGCCTGTGGCTGTTTAAAGCACATAGACTTTACAGAGGAATATTTTGAAAATCATACAGTAGATTGTCAATACGAAGTTTGATTACAATAATGAGATTATTTATTACTTCTAGTTTAGTATCAAGTCTTGAAAAGGCATTTTAATTTAATCTTACTAATCTCTTTCTGTTCGTGTGTTTTGTTCTTGATTTTTACCACTTTGAGTAAACTAGTCAAAACATTTCGTTTAGATTTAATAGATAATTCCAGTTCTCCTCCTCCTTGGAAGTAGAGTTTTATTTTTAAATCACAAAACATTCTTCTACAAAGCAAAGAAAATTATGCAATTTGAAAGGATCACGTTCTTCGCTTTGTTTGTGCAACCTAACTTAAGTTTAGACAACTAATGGCCGAAACATTTATTGTTAACGCAGTAAGTAATTTCTTAACGTTGCATTGTTTTGATCCGACGAACCTCTGTAGCATTTTACAAATATCAAAATTTTGAAATTTAATATAGTTTCTCTCGATGACATCTCAAGTAAAGTATAGGCAGAACCAGCTGTTCTTTTTAAATTTTTGTAGTAATTTACAATGCAGCGATTCAATATTATTCTTTGTTGCTTATGATGCGTGGCAATCGGTGCGACTGATTCAGCGCGCGGTTTGGCATTGCACATATGCGGCATGTTGTGGAATTGTATTCAACCAGTTTAACATCAAGTACTTTCTCAGTTCTGGTAAGAAAAAAAAAAACTTAATAATAATAGCAACAGCATTTCCGCTCAAATCGGCCGAAACTTACGAACTCTTTAAGAAAAACCTTGGACTAGATTTCACTAACGTGAATGAATTTCAAGCCGCCGGGCAGTACAAAACAAACCGAAAAACTTTGCTTCCAAATATAGCCGTGCAGTATGGCTTTTTTCTATTTTTTACTTATATTTTCGGTTCAAGCTACTCGTAAAATTTAAAAAAAACAAAAAAACAAACAAAACAAAAAAAAAACAACAACAACAACAAAAACAGTCAGTTAAGGTCGAAGTGTCCACAAATCAAAACATAAATCACATAGAAATTGAGTAGCAAACAGAAGTTGTTTGAAATAGCTATGAACAAGAAACACACGGATGCTTTGCGCGTCTGCATGTTGTGTTTCTTTTACTTTTTAAGACAAATCAATCTTTCAACTTGTAATTAACGCACTTATATATAGTAAGTCATTGTCTCATCTAATATCAATTGAAAATTACCGCGCCATTTCACGTTTAAATAGCCAATAGCCTTATAAAATTGGGTTTAGAGTTGTTCTTTACTCCATTGACTATTTAGTCAATAATAACTTGCAAATAAGGAACGGAAAATTGAACATGGAAGTCATTTAAATGATTCGATCTATTTCCTTTTACTGAATTTGGACACGACTCGTTAATATGACCTCAATGAATCTTCTAAAGAATCACTAGAAACAATTTAAGTTTGTGTTTTTCCTGTTATTGTTCTGTTGTGTAAATAAGAGTGTTATTACCGACTAAATATCAACCCGTTAACCAATTTAGCTCAAGTTTTTTATTGCGGGGGCGAAATGACAGACAAGAACTGAAGCGTATAATGAAATGCGGTGCCCCAGCCGTGGGCGATTTCATTCCAAATCAAAACACTGGTGCAATCTAGAACAAAGTATATTTTAATAGTTCAGAGTGGTTCGACATAAACATTTTGAGCTAGTTTAGTTTACGCCAAAAGAACTTCATATTTCAGTAGAATAAATATATTGACAGTTTGTAAGTTGCTGTGTCAGTAAAAGGTTCTAAGGATCTTCTGCTGATATCCTGATATAATCGTTTTACAAGACTTACTGACTACCGTTTTGAAGGACTGATCGTTTTTATCAATAAAGATATAAACAGTTGGTTTACCTGCCGCATAATCTCGATAAGTTTTTTCAAAAATAAGGAAATGACAATTTATGACAAGGACAACATTTTAAAAGTTATTTTTCATTTCTTTGTTTCCGAAATAACAAGTGGCTGTGCTGCCTGGCATAATCGTTTTCTTTTAAGTCCTCACGTTTTGTTTATAATTGTTTGCCTTTTTATCTTTTTGGGTTTCGTTTTTTGCTTTAACCTCTAAAAAATATTTAAACTATAAACTATACAAAAAACATTTTCACAGTTTATAAACAAACAAAAGTCACGTTTTCGGCAAGGCTTGGTCAATTGTAAAAACAAATATGCTTGGTGATGCGGCTTAAATCAAAGTCTCTATCTTTTCTTCTTTCTTATAAATAAAATTGAAACAATATCATGGACTTAAGTGAGAAATAACAAACCTTGATATTTGCTCTACTGCGGAGAAAACTTCGTGTGATGCTTCACGTGCGGACAAGCTGTGTCAATGGTCGAACCCGGATGACGCTCACGTTAAGAACGGGAGATATACTCGTCTTTTATTCCTTTGAAAATTACTGAAGGAAAAACTACTTTATTAGTAATAGGATGCTGTACCCCCTCACCTCCTCCACACCCCTCCCCCCCAAGTAAACCTCATATTTTTGTATGTTTATAATGCGCTCATGATGACTTCACCGACTCAGCGCATCTAAACACACCTTGTTTATTTGTTTAACTTCTGAGTTTCTTTTCTGTTTTATTTTTACAGTGAAAGTATTTAGAAAATACATTATCAACCTGCTCAGTAGATACTCAACTTGCTCAGACGTCAGGCGTTAGAACGGTTTTAAATCGCGGGCGCAAATATGCGTCCTCCATGGCCATCGATTCTCTCTTCTACAAGGATAATAACACTAGTACTACAAAAGCACTTTTTAAAATATTAATAGATAAAGTTTGACTATATCTATAAGTTGGAGGTAGAGTTTAACATGAATGATCAAAGTCTGCTCCCTTGAATTCATATGAAACCAATGCATCGTGTTATGGTGGCAGAGAGTTAAAATGTATATAACGTGAAAAATTTGAAAGTTTGATGTGTTAGTTGAAAAGACTTTTTTAAGCTTGAAGGATGGCGCTGAAGTTGTTTCAATGTTAAATTTCGGTTTCGTGAGATATTCATGTTCGAATATTTAAATAGATAACTTCATAGGTTGTGTTCTCTGACTTTGTTTAAAATAAAAGTATTATTTTTTATATATTTGTAAAAGATTTGAAGACCTTAGTAGAGAAACTTGGCAAATTGATTATTGAAATGACCGGCTATTCGAATCTGGCATTTATCGGGTACCATTAATCGCAATCAAGTTCTAAAGTTTTTCAACCAAGGCCTTCAAATTGTTTACAAAAACCAATTGAAACTGAGCCGAAAAATTGAACACCATCCTTAAAGTTGTAGAAAGGTCTTTTCGACTAACAAACAAACAAACTGCTTTTGAACTTTTCACTTCATGTGCATTCTTAAAGCAAACACGAAGCCCTAGATTCTCAACCTACGTGACGATTTCGAAGACGTAATCTTGAACCAAATCGCTGTTTTGTGTCACCCTGACTAAGTTGGCGTATTCTTTTTCCTGTGTTTTACTTAAAACCTTTTGCTAGTTAGTTTTAGTTTGACTAATCGTGTACTTATAAATCTGAGTCTTTACTAAAAGCTTGTTATCTACGAGTGCATAATTATATTATCATTTCTGCACGGTTCAAATTTACTACTGGCTACAACGAAAAAATCTTGCTGACTGAAAGCAAGACCAAGAGACTGTTACGCCCTTGTTGAAACAACTGTCTGCAATGACTTCGTAATGATCAGCTTACCTTCAAAGCTCTGCATGGCTCTTTTTTTACCTGCGTTACGTTAGCAATTTGCTAAATACCATTATTATTATTATCATTATTATTATAACAATTATAATTATTATTATTATAACTATCATTATTATTTATTTATTTTTGTTTTATTACTTTAATTTTTGCTTTTAATAGTAGATTTATTATTTGCATATTATACTATAGATAGTCTGTAGTTATTTATTGCTTTTATAACATTTAGCGACTATAAATACATTATCATTGTTAACCCAGAAAAAAATTTAGCTAACTATCATGCCGGCTTATGGTTCAGTCCCTGGCATCACCCACAATTCCTAACCCCAACCCAAGTTTAGGTATTTGTTAAACTATCGCAATCAATATTAAACATATGAACGTGACCCAAGAGTAATTATTGAGCAAATACTTGAACTTCAGTGTACTTTTTTTGTAGTAGAAGACTGTGGGAAATTAAAAATCCGAACAACCACAGAATCTTTACAATCAACCCAGATATTGACCAACTGATTAAACAGTTGTTACAAATAAACAACTGATATAATTTGAGGGAAGTCTTGAGAAAATATTTTAAAACCTGCAATATACCACGTTATAAAGATGGAAATAGTCCGAAATTCAAATGGTAGCAGCTGTAAAAGTTTCGTGACAGGAAATTCCTATCTGACCACAACAAGGTTAATAATTTAGTTTTGCTGAGGAGAAAGCAATCAAAGTTCTAACAACAAGAACCTCAAGATTTGTTTGTTTGCTTAGTTCTTTCATTCGAGTTCAATACTGGTTGTTGACCGTCTGTCGATCCATGAATAAAACCGTCATCAATGAATGATTTCTCTATTTATAGTTCACTTGAACCAGGTGAGACGGTATTTGGTATTTCCCGGAGGGTACACCGATATATTGACTATGTATATGCGGTTATGTGCCGCTTTTCAGGGTATATGGTTTACAGACTATCCAGTCTAGAACAGGGTTTATAAATCACAAATGTTTTTGTCTAGAACAGGAAATAAAAGTTTGCAATATTTACGATCTGTTTAGTACAGGATGCAACAGTTCATCCCGGATGAGCATTGTTTTGAAAGAGTTTTGATGTACACGAATTTTTGCTGATTCACAGGCCTGACCTCTGTTTGTAACTCACTTGCTACTCCGCACTACTTCTTTATCTATGTTCCTGATTGAAATAAAACATCAGAATACAGTCGTAACAATGCAAAGATACCTATAATATTTTTGTGACTAGAATTACTAGTAGGAATTGTGTGTTAGTACTAAGAACTTGTAGCGACCAAAATTTGCATTGCGGCCACGTTGGTAGCGGACATTACATTTTAAATCTATTATAAATACTGGTGAGTCTGAGATAGAAAGTTGTTTAGGGCTAAGCATCAGACTATAAAAACACTGAAAATTCGAAAACACTCCCCAAAGGAAAACCCTGAGAACTAATCGAACTTGCACAGCGCGATGAAAACAACTGTCACTAAGTAAAACCTTTTCTTCAGTTCAGCAGCTCCTGAGGTTAATTAACGCAATTACTTAAAAATGTTCATATTTTCTTTATATAAACAGAAAAATAACAGCAATATCAAGCCAATGCTGCTTCAATCGCCTAACAACAAACATCAGTAGTACAAGGGTTGTAAGAAAAAAGTTGGAAAACGACCTTCACTAACACGTGGTTAACAGAGACTTTCAGTATTAGTTTAAAACATTACATAGGATCATAATTACAAGTATATGCATGGCACTGTTCGTCGGCTATGTCATAAACTGATGGGCCCTAAAAAGTCTAGGGGACTAGCTATGGATAGATATAAGTGGTATAAAGCCCACTACCAATGCAGCCATAGTGACTCATGATTTTTAAATAATGGTTTCAAATAGCCACTATCACGCATGTGCTATCTATACTTGATGTTAATCATTTAAGTACCATCCACAAGCATTACACATTTCAAGTACGAAGACAATAAATAAATTGAATATTCATAATCATGCATATTATTATTAATGTTATTATCATTATTGAATAAAAACCAAACAAATACGCCTTGATTTTTGAAACAAAATATTAAAAGTATCGTGGCGTTAGTATCGTTGGAAAGAGAAGAACCGGGGATGAATAAGTAAGATTCATGCATGGGAAAAAGGATGAAAATTGTAACAAATTGCAAAAACTGAAAAATTACAGTATGGACAAATTCATTCAGAAGCAAAAGTTTACTGCAAAAAAAACTCCCAAACAATTTTCGAATAACTTAACTTAAAAGAACATGACAAGCCTATAAATAGAAAATATTAGCCGCTAGGGGTAGCCTCAAAGACCACAGCAGTAGCGGACATTAGCCTTTCAGTCTACTGTAAACTAAAATGACCACAGTATTAGCCGCTGTGGACAGCGGTTATGGCTTTGTTCGTAAAACTATATATAACCAAATTTCATGCAAGAACTCAGTGTGCTTCTATTAAAAACCGCACAACTCACAGACAGATAAAATCGCTTTTATTTTTGTTGTCGGTCGTACGGTGTTCCGGTTATACATCACACACGGAATGACAATTAATAACTGAAACTAAACAAGTCCTTAGTAGCGTGCAGTTTAAGTACATGCACTTGTTATTTCGCGTCATTGCGCTTTTTAATTCTTTTTTGTCAACTCCATTTTCACCTTCATCATAAAACTTCGAAAATGATGCAACTGTACGTTTTACGATTAGTTTGTCTTAGTAGTCTTGGATATACAACTCCAGCTACTGGTCTCAAAATTATAGTTAGAATGCGATCTTCATAGAAGATACATGTCAGCTTATTGAACTTCAATTAAAGCAAGTTAACCAGATTTTCGGTCTTTTCAACGATCATACTGAACACGACTAACTCTGGTGGGACTAGGAATTGGTGTAAGCCTTTCGCATGCGACATTTTAACTTGCATTCCAATTTTGTTCTGAAGTTGTTGCCGTTTCCTTTGCAACCTCCGTACATGAAACGACTGCATTTCCCAGACTTTTTGTTGAAGTAGTATCTTGGAAGCGGGGCTCTGCAATGGCCAGTAAATTTGGGCAGCTCACAAATGTTCACTTCAAAGAAAGGAAGAACAAGACTTCATTGTAAAAACTAAAAACGCAAGATCTAGGTTTAGCAAAGACTTATTGGTATTACGCATATAAATGCAACTATAAGACAGCTTAGTGAAATGCCGTCAACGATACTTGTAAACACTTCAGGCAAAAGTGGTATTTACTTTTTTCATTTCGGGTTACTAATTATGGTGACACAAGTTACCTCAACTCGGCTCAAGTTAGAGTGGTAAAAGTTTGTAATTTATATCAGAAGCTTTATGAGAAACTCCATTGATAAGGAGCAAAAATTCCATTTGTTTTACTAAACTTGTAAGTTGTATTAATATACTGGTGATAACATGATTCGCGGTATTTGGTATAAATATAACGAGTAATGTATTTAAAGATGTATATATTATTATTCAAAATATCACATGAAAATCATGCAATTAATAGCAAGCTTAACCTTCGTGTTTATTTATACGGCAATAGCAAGACAGATCACGAGATTACAGTTTTCCTTCTGTTGTCTCTGGCTCTTGGAATTTCAACTTGAGAACTAGTGCTTTGGAATACCCCAAGATGTGATTTTCTCCCTTATTTTCTTAGTTCTGTGGTAAAAAGCTTTAAATTTGGAAAATAAGCGTTGTTTTAATTGAGAATAAGATTATATTCAAATGCATTTGATGAATCTTCCTAAAATTTGCATTATACATGAAGTGCGGTACCGGTTTCTCGTTTTGCTTGCTTAAAGTAGAGCATTTTGACGTTATATACACGTTGGATAGCTAAACACAGTCCCATAGGTTTTCTTTTTGCTAACCCCTCACCGCACGTAATTCCTCTTACTAACCTTGGATACAGTTGCAAGTCTTGCAACCTCTTTTATCGACTTGGTAACCTCTTTTACAGGGCTTGCATTTCCTGATGGGACATTCTCTGCCATTTTGCTTAGATGTTTGCGCTATATAGGTTAAAGTGAGAAAAAAAAAGTCAAGTTTACGTGAGCGGGATAAATGTTTTTGGTTTACGAATAATAACACGAGACTTGATAGCACAAGTGGAATAAAATTATAATATCTACCTTATGACATGCACATGAACACAAGTCTAACCTTGTTTCACATCAGTAATATTTTTACCTGTGATTTAGACAACTGGTTCCTCAAAACCCGATTAGTGCTAACCCAGGGTTAATTTTTTAATCCATATTCCTGTTTCCTACCTTCTTTAGCTTGCTTTGGGTAAAAATTTTAGAGTTAACATGTTTCTGTTATTGGTAAAACTGAACAGTATTTTGTAAGTATCACAACGCTTTAATTTTCAAAAAAAATGAATATATGAATTTAGTCTTAACCCAGGATTAAGGGAATAGGAGTTTTGAGGAACCGGGGGCCCTGTAAGTTAAAAGGAACGTGTTGCACTGACGAAGGGCTAACTTACAAAACATTGGCTTTTTACTCTAATCAAGGCAAAGATCGCTAACCTAAGTGTTGAAAAAGCTGACATTTTTGGATGAAAGTGTAGTTCTTAAATAGTTAGTTTGGGATGATCGGTTAGTAATGGAAACTTGACCATCATGCGTTACTGAGCTCAAACTGCCAGCTTTCATTGGTTTTTCAGTAACAACTAAGCAATTTACCAACGTACTCAAAATGTTATACTTTTATAAAAATATTCACAAATAATTCATCCAGTTTTTATTTATTAAACTGATTTAAAATCAGAAACAATTAGAATATTATTTGATATTGCAGACCCTTAAACAGTAAAAACAATGACATAAAATGGGGAACAACAATTCTATGTACGACCTATCAACTGAAACTTGATAAAGCAACAAAAAAACACCTTTTTCAACTGATCGTGGAACGCAGAAACCGCTCTGGCCAATCGTAGTGTTAATATAAGCACACATAAGACCCCGAGGACAGATATCTCTTCCCCGGAATCCTGGAACTAAGCACGGTATTGATGTTCCAGACCCACTGGGCATAGCCTTCTTGCAAGTAGGGTCAGCGGTACAATTCCATCTTCCATGCGCGCACGAACTGTTACAAGGTACAGATACATAAGACGTTTTAGAAGAGGATTTATACATTAACTTATTCTTAGAGGTAGACTTGAAAAATGAATACGAAATATGTGTCACTCATTGATCCACTGTTTTGACAATGTTTCTAATGTTAATTTTGTAAAGTATACGTCCTTCAACATCGGTTCAGTGAAAAGAATCTTTTGAATTATGATTGACCATTTCTTTCAGTTTAACTCTTCGTTTAAATTTTTTTACAAAATGCATTCCTTTTAGAGGGTTCTGAAGGGGGGGGGGGGGGGGGGGGGGAACAGAACAAAAACCCA
>ERZ1740055.33-NODE-33-length-19284-cov-8.383951_pt1 | contig 19284 bp, 6 predicted proteins | sample MGYA00581747_ERZ1740055 | MGnify/ENA primary metagenome ERZ1740055 (study PRJEB43018, sample SAMN04849739) | marine metagenome | isolation source: floating plastic debris | place: Pacific Ocean | collected 2008-08-28 | study: EMG produced TPA metagenomics assembly of...
ACTACTACTACTACTGCTACTACTACTATTACTACTACTACTACTACTATTACTAATAGTATTATTACTACTGCTGCTGCTACTACTACTACTACTATTACTATTACTACTAGCTTTACTCATCTTGCGAGTTTTCAGTTTACCATTTTCTATATCTATAGATGAAGATGATGATTTTGACTTCATTCAGCCGACATTGATCCAGCAACTAAAAAACATCTTGGATGACTACCCCGATGATGGTCAAATTTTGAAGGTATTTAATTGTTCAAAACATTAAAACTTGTTGTATTCTTTATGTTAGGTCAGAGTTAGGTTATCCAAGATGGCTTTCGATCTAAGAATCTAAATTGTCATAATATTAAGTAGAGTCCAGCAGCATAAAAATATTTTTTCTATCATTGAAACCAGCAGATTCAGATAAAGAATTGGGCGCCAGTCTTCAACAGCTCATGCTATAATTCGTATCGTCTAGAATTGGACAAAGGACACCGACGGATTGGCACTACCACAACAATGGCTCTCTTTGATTATACTGATCGTACCTTCTCACCTTTAAACTCGCGACCTTAAACATCCCCAATTACATCAAATATTCAGAGCCGCATGCGCAGGCAACATCTTTTGTCGGGTGGGGGGCAGTTTTGAGGTGCAGGTTTTTTTAGGGAGGGGATAGAGGGATATTTTAGTACGTGATTGCCAATTTTTGAGGTTCTTGTCGCCTTGGCAATTTTGAAATAGCTTTATATTAAGTTTTGATTAGAAAAGTGATTTTTTTAGATATTCAAAGGGAAAAGCCTTACTAGTCTTTTACAACTGCCTGCCTTACCTCTCCCCGCTGATGTTTGACCATAGACTTCTTCAAAGAGAAAGTCGGATAGCAAACTTGTGCACGACTGCAAATGAGAACGGAGAGACATTCAAGCTAGAATCCCCTTGAGGAATAAGCTGGGTCCTATGCTCTTCCTGTTATTGACTGATGTCACAGTTTTACGACCAAACCTTGTCCGAAAATGAATGTATATACCCAAAGCTCAATCTCTTTGTTCCCTTGATGGGTGTATTTCAAATTTTATAATCTATACAGTTATATAGCTACCTAAAGCGGAAGTGGTATCAAAAAGCAATAATTCGACTATAAGTGCAATTCCAAAGAATAACTGTAGTAGTTTTATTCAAATCTTAGTAGTACATCGAAAAGTTAGTGAACATTTCTCACGTTATACAACTGAAAACAACAAAATTTAACATAAGATTCCCTTTTTATAGAGTAATACAATACAAAATATTACTGTCAGAAAAATTACATGTATAAGTGAACATCAGTAAACGAAAATTAACTGTTTTCACAGAACGAAATAACTGAAAACTGAGAAAAAAAAGATGCATACAAGGGTAGACAGAGTACAGCGATATATATGTTATGTTTTAAATTGATACTGTTCTAGATTAGTTCCACTTTTGCCAACAATATTTGAGTATAAAAGTTTTTACGATTGCAGGGCTCCAAGATAATAGGTTATTCTTCATTTGCAACCACGTGTTTTAAAATTTTAAAATAGCGACACCTTAAGTGCCAAATAAAATAAAGAGCTGATAGGCTTGTAGAGCAATTAAACCATCAGTTCTGGGATAAATTTTGGAGCAAATAATCATTTTTTCGCGGAGTTATAGGCAAACAAAATTTTTGAATAATTAGTGCAAATGTATGGCGGCACCTTGTCCACCAACATGGCTGCGATAATTTCAAAGCGAAAATTGAAATATAAGATTGAAAAGTCGCATTATATTTCACTATTTAAACGACACTTTTAGTATATAATAACCAAACCCTTGTGTTTGTCGTACATAAATTGACTGATTTTTATGTGTTTTATGAGACGTGACTGCGTTGTGCAACATATAGTTAAAGTCCTGCATCGCGGTAAAAGAACATCGAGCAAATTTAAAATTTTCTTGAAATAATGTTGAAATATAACTTAAACCGTACTTTTCGCGATCATATCAAATAATACAGTTGATAGCATTCAAAAGTGAATTTTGATTTTAATTTTGGCGACCAAGGACGTAACGTGCAATCGAGGAATTCTGTTTTTCTGTTTTTAACAATAAAGTTCTAAAGCTCTCCCGTTTGCCTATTGGTGATATGTTTTGAAGCCTTGCTAAGAATATAGGAAGATTTGGTTTTATTTTCCTTGCTCTGCAAGTGTATTTGACTTGCCTTCCAATTCCAATAATTGAAGTGTTTTGATGTTTTCGTTATCAAGAATTTCAAATAGAATTGTAGTTTCGATTAAATGCTCGATGTTTAATTGAAAATGTAGTTATTGTACGACGTCTTTTCAGACTAACGTAGAATAGAAACAATTGCGGAAAGTGCATTTGCTTGTGTCAACAAGTACAAGGTTAATTCTGAATAGCAGTTTCTTTGTTTATAAATTATGGTGCATTATTTTTTGTTAAAATTATCGAGTTGTATCTGTTGTAACAATCAGCATGTGAATTTTTTTAGCCATGCGATTGTTTTTATGATTAATTTACGATTGCTTTGTATTTTCTAGGAATTAGTTCAGAACGCTGAAGATGCAGGGGCCAAAGAGGTTAGGTTTCTCTTTGACAATCGCACTTACGGCAAATCGAAGCTGTATTGTCCAGAACTAGAACAGTTCCAGGTAATGTATCTAATAATTATTTACTATATTTCATTGAGAAAATCAATTTTTTTCCAGTTTTCATGGTTTCAAATAAAGGCCGGCGAACGGCGAGTTTCGCCGGTTCTCTCTTGACTTTTGAGAAGTATTCTCCGTAGCTTCACGGGCTTTCGTCAGAGCAATTTCTGGATGCATGGAAGTCGGCTAAATTGTATGGTTAATTGTCAAAATGCAAGCAATTTGCAAACTCATAAATGGACATTTAACCGTATTTGTTTGACCTGCGTGTTTAAGTTTAATAAAATCATAGCGATATGTATTGCTCTGTGTGTCAACGTATCGCTCCATCGCACAACTAATAAAGATTTCTGTTACGGAAAACATTTCCGTATTTCACAGTATTCAATCTTTAATTCAACTGCATTTAAAGGGGACATGTATGTACAAAAACAGTTAGCTGAGACTTTCGATAAGGGCAGCTTTTTAGCCGTCACTTAATTATTTTTGCCACACCCTTAAAAAATTAACTGAAATCCTGGTTCTGAAATTGTAAATATGTTTAGACAATGAGATTACCCATTCAACTGTTGTTAAGCTTGTTATGTTTGAAAACTGCAAGCTAATATTTGATAACAGCTAACATCTTTAACTATTTGTGCACAAGTATTCCAGCCTCGAAACACTTATTTACGCTATCAAGGATAATTTGAGTTTTAAGAGACATCAGTTTGATAAGAGCTTTATTAAGGGCATGGATCAACAACACAGATATTATTTGAATTTTGTTTTATAAAATAATTAATGTTTTATGTTTTGTCACAGTACGTATCTCGAGGTTTGTAAGAAGTGTTTTTAAAATAGTTGTAACTTCTCGGTGCACACATTCCATAGAGATCAGAGTTTTCCACTGCCATTTTCAAGTATACAATTTTTACACTTCTCGTTTGTAACTTGAACTTTTAACGCTTTTAATTTTTTCCCAAAATCAGTTGTTGTATTTACTCACTTAACATATTTTCTTTCAACTGCGGTTGTAAAAGGCGCGCATTTCATTTGATTTTCTCGTTGTTGTAAACCATGTCGACTTCCGGTCGTTTTGCAAAACTGAAATGGGACTGAATGAAAATCTGGGTGTAATTATCAAGTTTCGAAGGTTTAGAAAGATCGTTAAATTAGATATGAGAATGGTTATAGCCAACTCGGCTCTTCGAGCCTCTTGGTTATCTACCATCTCATATCCAACGTGCTCATGCGGAATAATTGTTAAGTAGATGTTACGGGGTAGCCAAGACACACAGTAATTCTTTTTTGCTTTTTATTAACTTTACTTTACAGTTGTACTCCTCACTAGACTCGTAACTCTACCACTAAACTATCATATATCATACAGACCTTCTTTCACCTTCTGTCATTACCCAATCACGTTAGAATAGTGCCCTGTTACACCATGAGACATAGACAAAGGGATATGAAAATCGCCGCCATTTTTTGATAAGGTGTGTGCTTCACAAAAACAACTGTTATAACCGTGGTATATTGATTAAAGTTAGAAAGTTTGCTCTTTGAGACCTTGATTATGATTCGGTCATGATTTTTTTAAAACTTTCACCAAAGGGACCGGCGCTGTACGCATACAATGATGCACAGTTTAAAGCAGAAGACTGGAATGGTGTGCGCATGATCAGTGATAGTATCAAGGCTAAGGATCCAATGAAAGTTGGCCGTTTTGGACTTGGTTTTAAGTCTGTGTTTCATTTGACAGGTAACGCGAGTGCTACGAACCGCATTAGACAGATAGATGATTGATGTAATACTCTCATGTTTTGAAACACATGCACGACACACTGTTTATGATAATGGTAACTATAGTGATAATGGTGATTGTGATGGTACTTGGTTTCAAGTCTGTGTTTCATTTGACAGGTAACACAACTACTACTAACCGCATTAGACAGATACATGATTGATGTAATACTCTCATATTTTCGAAAACATGCACGACACACTGTGTTTATGATAATGTGACGACACACTGTGTTTATGATAAAACACTTAGCATATGGTCGCTATGGTGATGATGATGGTTGTGATCTTATAAGTTTAATGGTGGTAATGAGATGACGACGTTGAATATCTTTAAAGTGATGATGGTAATGATATTTGAGGATCACAGCAACGATAATGTTATTGTATAGATCATGCCTAGATAAAAAAATTATATGCTAGTTTTCACAAAAGTTTAGAATTATACTTCAATTCTGTTTTCTATTGAAAGTAAAAATCATTATACAAACTACAAAAAACTTAGCATATGGTTGCTAATCTTTTTGGAAACAAGAGGAAGTTTTTGTTATAAATTTAGAAATAGCTATTGAAGTTGTCATTGGTGATTATTATATTGACATATTTTTCTCACATTAGATCTTCCAAGCGTCCTTAGTGACAAACAGTTGGCAATGATTGATCCGCACGAAAAATACTTCGGTCGTGGTAGAACTGGTAAGAAGTGGACACTTGGAGGTCAAAATTGTAACATGGAATCCATTTCAGAACAGTTCGATCCCTATAAAGGAATATTCGATTGCTCAGAAGAATCTTTTATTAATGGTCACTATCCTGGAACCCTCTTTCGTTTTCCTTTGAGAGAATGTCCTTCGGAACTATCGGACACAATCTATACCAAAGAGAAAATGATTGGACTCTTTAAGTGCTTTCAAACTGATGCACAGTTGATTCTACTCTTTTTAAAAAGGCTCGAATCCATTGAGCTGTATGTCCGCCATGAAGGAGATATTTCACCGACAAAAATGTTTCAAGTAAGGATTGCGAAAGACTTCATAGAAGAAATCCGATCAAAGCGTAAAGAATTCTTAGAAAAAATTTCTTCACCAAAAGAACTTTCAGAAAGTGTAACTGTTACGTATCCAGTTACCATTGAAACCATAACCTACGCAGAAGAAGAAAACTACCAGATAGAAAAATATTCCTACATTGTTACTGACTACTATTCGGGGGATGAATCATCATACGAACTTAACAAACTCTCAAAAGATGGATCCCTAAGTTATCTTCCTTGGGTTGGCGTTGCTTATCCAGTTCCACCAAAGCCGGATAGAAGCGTTCTGGAAAACGAAGATAAACCTGCAACAGAGCCCTGTGGTCACCTTTTCTGTTTTCTTCCACTGCCGCTTTCAAAACAGAGTCCAACTGGATTACCTGTGCACGTGAACGGTTTTTTTGCGCTGAGCAAAAACCGACGTCATCTTAAATGGCCAAGTGCAGACCAAGACGAGACCCAGACACTGACTGACAAGGCTTTGCTATGGAATAGGTGTCTCCTTCGTGAGGTTATTCCAAAAGCGTATGCTAAACTTCTGCGTGAGACGATTAATCATCCCTCTTGGCGCTTGCAAGATTCTTCAGTAGATGCCGTGTATAGCCTATGGCCCGATATGGAGAAAGTTGATTTGAAGTGGAAAGAGGCAACAGAACTGTTTTACAAGGAGATTCTATACGGTCACATTGTCCATACTGAAGCTGACAAGGGGAAATGGATAGAACTGCAAGAGGCATTACTTGACAATCTTCAAGAAACCAGTGAGGTAAACAAAGCTATCATAAGTACCTTGTGTCTGGCAAATCAAAATGTGGTGACAGCCCCTCCCCATGTCATGGCGGCAATTAAAACCCATTACAACAACTCAACCAGTGAAATCACACCATCACTTGTGCGTCATGTACTGAAGAACATGCACTCAGTGTACAATGGGTTCGAATCCACCATCAAGTTGTGCCTTTTGCAATATATCCTGTCAGACCATAACTTCAGGGATTTGCATGGATTAGAGCTTCTTCCTCTCTCTGACGGAACATTCACAACATTCAAAGAAACTGGTTTAGAAGATGAATCCAAAGTATACATAGCATCACGTGATCATCCACAGACCTTGCTTCCTGGCCTCGAAGAAATGTTCCTTAGCCAACAAATGGACTCAAAGATCTTACATCGGTTGATGAAGGCCGCTGAGACAGGTAAACATTTAAATTTGTAGTATGAAACATTGTAAAAGTACCTAGGACAATGTAACACATTGCTTTTCCTGTCTCATGGCACAATTTAGAAAAACTAAAATATAATAAATCTAAAAAACAACACGACGTATATAAAATTTAACAAAAATTTTATTTTGGATGGCTAAACTAGCCTACTTCAGGTGTAGGAATAAATTCAAATTGGTGTTCAACAGTTTAAATGTAACGGTTACGAAATATGAGCGACAGTTGTTTCAATAACAGGCTTAATAGTTCTGATAATTTTAGTTTCTTATCTATATTAGTAGATTCAGTGTTTCAACCAATTTTTTCAGGTATTTTGGTAGTGTTGTTCTTTATCACATTAATTTTATCTTTTTAAACTTGTTAGTATATTTATGCATTCATGTGGCTTCAACGGTATTTAGAACCTTTGACCTCTTTGATACCGGTGAAGCGCTGTAACTAACTAAGCTATAAAGTCACAATTGGTAGAGTAGATCATTTTATTGAATTCTAGGTTGTACATGGCACGTTAAAATTGATTTTTTACCCCGTCTTAGCAACGATGTTATGAGCGATATTCACTGGCATAACGGTTATTTGTGAATTCTGAAAGTTAATGCATAAATGCGGCTAAGTAATTGCATTGATGGTATGAATTATTTTTTTAACTTTTCAGATTGTCTCCAGCTTCGTCCTTTAAAGGCATCAGACGTCCAAAGGCTCCTTCACAAAGTGTTGCAAAGCAACCAGAATGAATTTTGTCATATCAAGTGGGAAACAAGTGGTTCAGGCCAGCAATATCCACCAGCTGGATGGTTGGAAGAAGTGTGGCTGTACTTATACAAGAACTTTCCCAGCTGTCTCGATCCTTTTCAGGGTCTTCATTTGATTCAAGTTGAAACATCATCAGAGTCCACAATACTTGCACAACTGCAAAAGAGAACAACACTCGTTGTTCGTGAAGTCAACGGCTCTGGACTGAACGAAGCAATGTCAAACATTCTGCGCAAACTGGGGTTAACTATTATTGATGCACTCCCTGACTTTACAATTACTCATCCACAATGCTTCCAGTTTGTTAACAAGCCAACGATACAAGGAATCATCAAAGCTTTTTCAGTGATAGATGAGATGGGAACCAATGATCTTGTCAGAAGAATAGAAGAGAATATTAGTCCCAATGAAAAACGTCAATTTCGTTCATTTTTGGCGCAAGCGAATTCTTTTACAATCAAAGAGGAGCAGCTTGTTAGTCGTTTACCACTGTTTGAAACTTTAGATGGCAGTGGAAAGAAAGACTCGTTCTTTGTTGCTGCAAGTCAGGTTCGGCGTGCAGCGCCAGCAGAAACCTTACCAGTAAGTCCCACAGAGATTTTCATTAATGCCAAAGATTACGATTGCAGAAAATTAGCCAAAGCATTAGAAATCAAACAACTAACAACCATGGAATTGCTGTCCGTTGATGTGTTACCAGGAGTTGCAAGGAATTATTACTTAGTAGATGAACTGGATTGCTTAATGGTGTTTGTTCTTGAACGCTTACCGCAATACAGAAAAGAAAACAAAAACTTTGACCAGTATCTAAGATCACTTCCATTTGTCAGCAGAAGCAGTGATGGTCGTCGTGTCAAACCATCAGATTTGTTTGATCCGAATGTTAAGGTGTTAAGAAATATCTTCCTTTCAGAGGACGAGCATTTTCCATCGAAGACGTACAGAGATGACATCATTTTAGTAGAAATGAGAAAACTGGGATTGAAAACAGTAAAGGAAATTACAGCCAATATGATATTAGAAAGTGTGAAGCAGGTTGAAAGAATGTTAAATAACATCGAGGCTGAATGCAAATCTAAAGCTATTTTGACGTTTTTAAACAAAAATCCTTCCATACTGCGAGACCGTGTTTCTTCGGGTATGTATCTGGCTGATGCAATCCGCTCAATTCGCTGGGTTTCAGGAGTTGCTGTTAAACCCTCTTATTATCCTGATAATCTGCCTTTTTACGCAGATGGAACATCTTCATTTTATAGACCAGATTGCATGGTGGCAAATACAAAGAGACTATTAAGTCTCGTCGGAACAATAAGACCCAGTGTGCAGGCAGATCTTTACCCAAAGCTTAAAGACCACTTCTACTGGGAAAGCGAACCTAAGTTGGAAGATGTTATTGCTCAGTTTAAATCCGTGACATCGACATACCTTCCGCAGTGCAAGGCCAGCTATTTAAGTATTGTTATCGAAATCTACGAATATTTAAGTAGCAAAGACCACAGATGTGTGAACAAAGCCTTAATTACTTCTGGAATTGAAAGATGGATGTGGAACGGGGAAGCATTTTCTTCGCCAGATAAGATCGTTGTAGGAAAACCATTCACTGATCTTTCACCTTATGCTTATTCGTTACCAAGTGAGATGAAAACTTTCAAAACTATGTTTCTCAAGTACGGCGTGAAGGTTAAAGAAGACCAAGAGCTCCTGGTTACCGTGCTACATCAAATGCAGAAAAAATATGAAGACAAGACAAACGTTTCCGAAAAAGATGTCAAGCACGACTTACAGTTATCCATTGACATTCTGAATGAAATAAAGCCATCCAGCGGTAAGGAAATGCCTCGAGAGATCCTTGAAAAGCTTCTACTTCCAATTGATGTTGACAACAATTTCACCTTGAGACTGCATCCAATTAAAGACTGTACTTACTGTGACACAGAATGGCTCAAGCATGACTACGAAACGTATGAAGCTGAGGAGGACGACGATGTAGGGCTTCATTACTTGCATAGGAACGTCCCACCAAGTACGGCTCAACGTCTTGGAGTTCCATCTCTGATGAGTCGAATTCTTGATCCTGACCAACTAGGATTTGGGGAGGAGTACGGCCAGTCGGAACCTCTGACACGAAGACTTAATCGACTGCTGGAAGACTATACGGACGGCTTTGCTGTACCTAAAGAGCTTATCCAAAATGCTGATGATGCTGGAGCTACAGAAGTTAAGATTTTGTATGATGAGCGTTCTAACATGGAAGCAAGAACTTGCTTGATTGATGAAGGTATGCAGGGATGGCAAGGTCAAGCGTTATGGGCATACAATGACGCAGTTTTCACCGACAACGACTTTGAGAACATTACAAAATTAAGTGAAGGTTCAAAAGAGAAAGACTCTGGGAAGATCGGCAGATTCGGCCTCGGTTTCAATGCTGTATACAATCTTACAGATGTGCCGAGTTTTGTTAGTCGCAATAAGATCGTTATTTTCGACCCACACACAACTTACCTTGGTAAAGCTGTAAGAAACAAACAAAAACCGGGAATTAAGATCGACATAATGAAGAACCAGAAAAAACTACGCAAGCTGCGAAACCAATTCAAACCGTACAACGGAATCTTTGGTTGTGACTTGAGCCTGGATGCAGAAGAGACATTCTTTAATGGAACATTGTTCAGGTTTCCGTTACGAAATAGAAGTCAGGCAGACAAAAGCGAGATCAAAAGCCTTTTCTACGATAAAGAGCAGATGACAAAATTGTTGGAGATGGTTGTTAAAGGGGCGGACACCTTACTCTTGTTCACGCAAAATGTACGAAGGGTAACATTGTTCCACCTTCCATCGGACGCAAAAGATCCCTCTGAAGCAATAGAGTTGTTTCAGATCAAAAAGAAGCCAATTAACACTTTATGTGGCCATGGTGTTAACATTAAGTTGTCAGACGCTGCAATTGCTCTTTCGATAGAAGAGCAGAGCTTTATTAAAGAATGCAACTTCTTAAAAGCAACTTCACAGGTAATGCAGAACATCAAGCAAGGGCATCCGATGAATGAGCCTTTTCCACAGTCATCAGTGAACATCAGTGTTGTTAGCTCTTTCACGAAGGCTGGGCATGTGTTCTTTGCAAATGTACCCCACACTTATTCACAACTACAACAGGCGTGGCTTGTTAGTAGCTCTATGGGTCAGGATATGTCATTTGAAAAAGCAAAAGGAGATGAAAGGCTGCGACCTGCTGCTGGCGTTGCGGTGCGTCTTGTAGAGGATAACTATACATCTCTTGTTAGTCACATGAATCCAGCTCAAGTTACTGGCTGCGTGTTCTGCTATCTCCCCTTGCCAATCAACAGCAGACTTTCGGTCCACATCAATGGTGGTTTTGCTGTAACATCTAATAGGCGTTACTTGAAAGAGAGAAGTAATGATGACAAAGATGAATCTGGAGGAGAATGGAATGAAATGCTACTAAAAGATGCAGTTTGTAAAGCCTACTTAAGTGCTATGCAAAATCTTCGCAGGATGATGGATTTAAACAGTTCAGTTCAATCATTTTACGAGCTCTGGCCATTACTGAATACAGCTGAATGTTTGTTTGATCCTCTTGTAAGATCTTTTTACGCTTTCCTAGTACAAAATTCACTCGAGCTTTTCACCGATGGGAAAAGATGGGTAGACATAGAGCATGCTTTGTTTCTAAAACCAGAACTGCGGCAGATTGCAGGGGTGGGAGATGTTGCCCTGGATGTGCTACGTCAAGTTTCAAGCAGTGAAAAAGTTGTCATTGATCTACCCTCCAGTATCGCAGAATCTCTTGACAGATGTGGGTATGGTGCAGTTCTTTCCAGAAACTCCTATGACGTTGTTAGATTTTATAGCGAAATATTCTTTCCTCATATAGAAGCACTAGATCCAGAAGAGCGAGATATCTTGACTTTATATGCCCTTCATGCAAACAGTAAGGACTTAGACGAATTCCTGAAAAAGAGCGGTTGCATCCCTGTAACCCCCGATGGCAAGAAGTTAAAATCACCTGAGGAACTTGTTCATCCTACAGGAGAAATAGCCAGTGTTTTCTTGCCACAAGACGAAAAATTCCCCTATGGATTTCATCACACTTACCTAAATGATGTAATTCTTGCAAAACTGGTCCATCTTGGAATGGCAAAAGATGAGATGAGATGGGATATGATTGTTGAAAGAGCTCAGAGCGGTGTTTCTCTTAATTTAATTGATCACGATGCAGCTGTAAAGCGAGGAGCGGAGATATGCAGGTTATTAGACAGAAAGCTCAGTCGCCGTCACAGCGAGGCAGTGCCAGTCTCTTATGAAGAAGAAAAACATGAAGCACAAGAAAAGCTTCTTGAAATTCCATTTTTGCCAGTTCTTACTCCGCCAAAAAACTTTCCATTTGCATGGAAAACAACTGGATCTCAGTTGTTGGTTTCTGCAAAAGAAGCGTATCCCAGTCATAAACAAAACCTTGTTTGTGCATCAGCTCCACTGATTCGCGAAAATTTGGACGGCAAAAAGTACCTAACTAAAGTTGTAAAAAGGTTTTTAAAGCTTAACGAGAAGACGGTCCCGAAAGATATCGTGTTCAACCAGCTAAAACAAGCAATGTCGCAGGAGAATACTTTTGAGAACAAAATTATTTATAATTACATTCTCAACATATGCACTGACGTTTACGACTATTTGCAATCAAAGTATGATGATCTTAGTGATGAGGAAAAAGCATTTCTCAGACAAGAGAAAGTTATCTTGACACGTGATGGCTTTGTTTCTACAAGTTATGTAGCATGCGAATCCTCCTTCAATTTTTCTCCCTATCTTTATTCTCTTGCTGACACAGCTGCTGCAACTTTCACAAAACTTGGAGTGGAAAATAATTTCAATGAAAGACACTACGTGACAACCTTGCGCAGAATTAAGGAAAACTTTGGAACCATCAGCTTGGATACAGTGTCCTTGAAGCTGGTTGTGGAGCTGTTAGAGGAACTAGCCCGTTGCATTGAGGGTTCGAAAGATAGAGTTCAAGCTGTGGAATTGGGGAGTATTTATTTTCCTGATTCAGAGAGCATTCTTCACATGGCAAGTGATCTCTGCATAAATGATTGTCTGTGGGTTCCAAAGAAGCCGGGAGTTAGGTACACTCATCCAAAAATACCTCCTGAAACTTGCAAGGTACTTGGCGTGAAAACAACGAGGACTGCAAACCTGACTTCTTGTTCAAAAGGTATTCCTTTTGGTCAAAAGGAAAAGTTGACCAATCGGCTTAAAGGCATTCTTGATGCTTATCCATGTGGACAGGACGTTCTGAAAGAACTTCTTCAAAATGCAGATGATGCCCAAGCGACAGAAATATGTTTCATCAGTGACCCAAGACATCACAAGGATCATTTCATTTTTGAAGATAGCTGGAAACCCCTTCAAGGCCCCGCGCTCCTTGTGTACAACAACAAACCTTTCACAAAATCCGATCTCAGTGGAATTCAGAATCTGGGCGAGGGAAGTAAGAGGGATGACCCAAACAAGACAGGGCAATACGGAGTTGGTTTCAACTGCGTTTACCATCTCACTGACGTGCCGTCATTTTTATCAAACGGTGCTGAGATTGGAGAGGTTCTCTGCGCCTTTGATCCACACTGTAGATATGTTCCAGGGGCTACACCAGAAGAACCAGGGAGAATGTTCGACATTGATGAACTCGAAAAACTTTACACAGATGTCTTTCCCTGCTACAAACTCGGAAACAGTTTCCCACTTAAAGAGGCTGTCATGTTTAGATTCCCTTTAAGAACTAACGAAATGGCCGAGACTTCAGATATTAGCTCTTCGGAGATGACTCAAGAAGACCTAAGAGACCTGATGAACAAATTTAAAAACGAAATGTTCGAATATTTGTTGTTTGTTAACAACGTCAAGGAAATATCTTTGTGGGAAGTTGACGAGATCAGCGGTGAACCAGTTGAATGCTATAGAGTTAAGGCGAGCATTGAACCAGAAGACGAGAAGAAACGACAAGAGTTTGGCATGAACGCGAGACGCGTTTCTCAGCAGTTAAAGAAAGGAGAAAAACTCCTTTCCGAAATTGAGATGAAGGAAATCACGTATGTGATGACTATAGAAGATAGTCGTGAACGAAAAGAAGATTGGCTTGTCGTCCAGAGGACAGGGTTTGAAAAAAAGACGGAAATACCAGAATCTGTCTTCACTGCATACGACAAGAAAGAGTTAGGCCTTCTTCCGCGAGGGGGAGTGGCAACTGTTCTTAACAGCACGAGTCCGATGAGCCATCAAATGAAAGCATACTGTTTTCTTCCATTGCCTCAAGAAACAGGACTTCCTGTAAACATTAATGGCCATTTTGCATTGGATCACGAAGCACGAAGAAACCTTTGGCAAGGTGAAGATTCTCGTGGAGAATGGAACAAGGTTCTCCTCCAAGGAGTTATTGCACCTTGCTATGTAACAACTCTTTGCAGAGCTCGTTACTTTCTCCAGCTTGAACCTAATGGAGATCACGTGACACGTTCCACCTGCACAAGACAGGAAATGACCTTAAGATTGACGAAACTCTGCGATCTCCTTCCTGGTATTGAAGAGACTCCTAAAGACTTTTGTTGGAAAAGCGAAAAGGAATTTAAGGCTGGAAGCAATGCAAAGTATCCACCAAGCGATCGTTATTGGATAGCTTTGACTCAATATGTCTACCAATACATAAACCAACATCAGGTGCGAATTCTTCCTGTTCTTCGAGGATTTGATTCAAAGTCAAACACTTCCAGGAATCCTAAAAAAGTTAAACACTCCTTTGCAGTTTACTGGTTTTTTCCATGTGGAAAGGGTAAAGATGAAGCTTTCTTTAACGATTTACAAAATTTTCCGTGCCCTCCGTCGAACATAGATGATGATGAAAAACGGAAATCAAGACAAGAAATGCAAGAAGAAATCCAACTCCTTTTACTTCGTACTGGATTTAACCTAGTTAAATTTCCCTTGTCGGTTTATGAAGCGTTCAGAATGTCGGGTGTCAATGTATCTCTTACCAGCCCTTCCGCTGTGATCGAGTTTTACAAGTCATTTAACAAGGAAGAATCGCCATGCAACATCGGCTGTATTCCTGCTCCTATTGCGTCTACGCCCTTCAAAAATGAGAAATTCTTGTTTTTAGTGCTGCATTATTGCAAAACAGACAACGAATTCAGTAATAAACTGAATGGGCTTCCACTTCTTTTGACGTGCGATAATCAATTACGCTGTTTTAGCGGTCAATCTCCAACGTTTATTTCAAGGTTTTACAACCTTCTTCCAGAGTGCTCCGAAATGTTTGTCCATCCGAAACTTCACGAAATTTTTTGTGAACCAGAATTTCTAACTCATGATGTGTTCAAGGAGTTTGATGTTAAGGAATTTGCAAGTTTGCTAAGCCATACAATCTCTCAAGAGAAGTTTTACGAAAAAAGCTTGTTCAGTGGATGGGTACCCAATCAAAAAACTCTTCCTAATCAGGAGTGGCTTCAAACAGTTTGGAGGTTTCTTAGTGATCAAGTAAAAAATATGCTGAAAGTCAGAATGAAAGAGAAGTTAGAAGACATGGAGAAGGAGAGAAAAAACGAAAATCCTGACTCTGCATGTAGAAAAGCCGCATTGTTAAGTAATAAAGAAGAGAAGCAAGAAATAACAGTTCTTTTTGAACCACTCAAAGACTGGAGTATCCTTCCTGCAAAAGAAGTAAAGTCTCTTGGAGGAAAACAACCTCAAACAAATAACATTCTAGTTCCGTAGAAATTAGGAAAGTGCATCCTGGAGTTTCGCATTCAAGATCAAACAAAGCAATGCTTGTGTAACATTCTTCGTGAGCTAGGTCTGCCAGAGTTAAATAGACAAGCGCTCGAATCGACGTACATGGTGAGTAGCAGTCGTATTGCTCGCAAATTTGTTGCAACTCTTGATGAACCAACAACCGTACTAGAAGCGCTAAATCAGCAAATGAAGCGCTTGTGTATGAAAGGCAAGTTAAAACATGAAAAGGCCAAGTCGATCTTAACTTATTTCAATGATAATGTTGAGAACTTGCGAACGCCAGAGCATATTGAGATCCTCAAACGGCTTCCCCTGCATGAAACTATTCATGGAAGTCTTATCGAAATAGCCGGCCAAACAGCTATTGTTCTTCCACCCTTAATTCCTTCAGACGGAATTGGTGCGGTAGAAAAATGTTCGCGTGTTGCCTTTTTAAAAAAAATGTTTACCTTGCAGAAACTTCACGATTTCATGGGGTGTAAACCAATTTCACCTGTTGATGTGTACTGTGATGTAATTTTCCAGTACTTTCACAAGATTAAAAAACAAGGTAAAATTAATCATCTTAACTACATTCGAAACGATCTTCTCCCAAAACTTCCAAAACAGGATAAAGAAGGTCACAGGGAAAAGCTGATTTCCGGTTTAAGTAATCTTGAGTTTCTTCCAAAGGTGAAGAGTCATTCTTATGGAAAAGTTTCATCATTTTATGACCCAAGAGTTCCTGTTTTTAAAGTAATGCTTTCACCGGAGGTGTTTCCTCCAAAACCTTTTGATGAACCAGAATGGCTTGATTTCCTTTGCGACATCGGTCTCATAAAAAACGTAACCAAAGAAAAGTTTCTCGAGTTTGCAAATGAAGTTGCTCGTGAAGCAAAAGTCTCGAAAACTGAAGAAACAATAGAAAAATCAAAAACTCTTGTTGATCACTTGTTTTCCAGAACGAATTTATCTGAAGATGAAGAAGTCCTTTTTCTTCATAAAGTCTCGTCTATTCCATTTATTACCTCAGAGGAAGCAAGTCAAGAGCTTAGTAGCCTTCACCCTCAATACCAGTTGCGTTCAGATGGTCAACTTCCCTATTCATCTTTTTCAAACGCTGTTGCTTACAAAAGCCAAGAGCTAGTTTGGACAACAGCTCAACTGCTCCCTGAATGGGCTAGTCCTGGGTTTTACTTCAGTATGAAAGACAGAAAACGCGCTATATCACTTATCAAAGGACTGAGTATAGTTGAAAAACCGTCCTTAGAGCAGGTTACACAGCACTGCATAAACCTTTGCAACAAGCTGATTGACGAGAATGACAAGTCTGAAAGCTTTGACGAGAAGAGGTTTGATATTAAGACGAAGGTGATGTCTCAGCTATACAGGTATTTTCAATCAAACATCTCTAGCAATCACAAAAGTGGCCAGACAAGGGACAATCTCCAAAATATTCCTTGCATTCTGGTGGAATCGGGCAAGCGTTTTGTTTATCCACACCAGGTAGTGATCGAGTGTTCAGAGTCTCAAGAGATAAAACCGTATCTCTATGCAATACCAAAAGGACTTGCTCAGTTTCGAAATTTCTTTGAGTTAGTTGGTTCCCCTAGAAAAGTCGGTTGCAGAGAGTATGCAATGGTTTTGCAAATGATTCACCAACTCTGGCCACAGAAGATCTCTGACCCTAATGCCTTAAAGCAACTACTCATTGCTGTAAAAGGTTTCTTCAAGTGTGTAGAAGAATTAGAATCGAGTTTCAGTCCTGAAAGTCTAAAGGTACTTTACCTTCCAGGTTACACAAAAAACGATACTGACGGTTCAAAGCCACTCCCTGTGTTTTTGAGACAGGCAAAATCTCTCATCTATAATGATGCGCCTTGTCACAACGAAAGATTAAAACAGTTTTCGGAGATGCTTCTCCTTGATTTGAAGGATTGTGGCATTAAGAAAGTAAATATTAAAGATGATCTTTTAACCAAGATCCCCGAAAAGCATCGCCCCAAGCTTTTGTCAGAAGTTGTAAAAGAAGAGCTTGTTGCAAGTTCTTGCTCAGCAGTGCCTTTAGGTGGAGACCATTCTTTAAAGAAGACTTTAGTTTCACAAGAATTCTGTCGCGGTATTGTTAGGCTCATTCGCCATGAAAATCACGTCAGTGGGGTTTCTACGATGGAAAACATAGTAACCAGCATCGAACGTAAGCTTCAGAACATCGGGCTTTACGGTATGGAGAAAGTAGTCACTCACCTCGAACATGAAGGTAAGGTCATTCCTGGCAGCCAGAAAGAGGTTCCACATTTCCAAACAGAAGAAATTAAAGGAAATGAAATTATGTGGAAGATTTATTTGAACAAAAGCTTGGAAAAGAGCGAAGAAATGGATTCATTTCTTTCCATTGCTATCACATCTGCAATTGAAACGATTGCGTGTGGTCAGTTGCAAAAAACCACAACAATTGTTTCGAAGATCCTTGAAATTCCAATTCACAAGATTTGGTCTTTTCTAGATCAAATGAAAATACGCCAGGATGACTCTTACGATCCAAGCCAAAGCATGCCTCTGCCAGAGCCAGGCAGCTTTATACCAATCGAGGATCATCACCTCCTTGATAATGCGTTTAACGAATTTGACGTTGGGGATTATGCTGGGCTTGAAGTTTTTGACACAAGCGATTCTGAAGAAGACGATGACGCTACTTTTATTTATGTTATCGTCATGGAAAAGTTCCAGAAGTGTGGAGTCAATGGACCAGCCTTAAACTACAAATACAAGATCAACATTGGTTGTAACCGTGATCCCGAGGTTGTCACCGCTTCGAAGTTGTACAAGTTTCACAAGGTAATTCGTTTTTCTCCGGAAAACTGTGTCGTTTTCACTGACGAAGAAAACCCGCCCAAACCTCAAGATCGACAAGAAATCTTCATGGAAATTACTCAAATACTAGAAGAAGCCTGGAAACTATCCGAAGAAGAACGGAGGAGAATAATCAAGAGGCTGTATTTACGTTGGCATCCTGACAAAAACCTTGGAAACGAAGAGTTCTGTAAAGAAGTATGCCACTACATCCAAAGTGAAATTAATAGACTGTCGTCAAGAACAAGTTGTAGCTACGGTTCCTCCGGTGTATTTTACGGCAATCTGTATACATTTAGTGGTAAGCGAGCATCAAGACACAGAAAATCACGTAATCGATACAGAGATGCATTCGTTCAAAGCTATCCTCGAGGTTCAGTAGTCACAAGTCAGTATGTGCCGCCGTCGTTTCAGAAAGCTAATCCTCAACCCCAAGAAGCAAAGCGTTGGCTTCGTCAAGCAGAAATGGATTTGGAAGCTGCCTCAAACGACAAGCACGTAACAGATGAATATTACGAATGGGCGTGCTTCAAACACCATCAGGTAAGTCTATAATTACGTGAGTTTCTAATGCTAAAAGACAATGCAGCAGTACTGATGGTCAACCGTTGCTGATGTCATTGTGTAAATTCGTTTCATTAGCATGCAACTTAAGGTTGCTGGTGATCAACAGTAAACGAGATTCAAGTTGACAATTTGAGAGAAAAAGATGACAGAAAATTTGAATATATTTATGAAAGCGATGTCAACGGCTTAAAAATCACACAAGTGCCTGGTGCCAAAACGGTAAATGAAAAAAAAAAAAACTTTTTGTTAACCCATTATAAACTTGGGCACTTGTGATAATTAGGATAAAACTGTAATCAAAGATTCATCTATTAGTAAAATTAGAGAACATGGTGAATAAATCCAGTTCTAATATCCTGGAATTCATTATCTGAAGCTGAGTGCAAAATATGCCGTTTTCATGATTGCTTCGAAGAACCAATTGTTTGGAAAAAATGTTATAATTCTTTCTTTTTCTATTATAAGGTAAAATTGGTCAAAAGCGTTTAGTCCAGTCAATCTATAATTTGACCTCAAACAAATTGCAAAAGAAGATTTCTCTTCGGAATTTAGCTCAAATAACTCTTCTAAGCAACATACTAAAAGTCTCCCAAAATCGCTGCATGGGAAGGCCTTCAAATTA
>ERZ1740055.34-NODE-34-length-19268-cov-18.832509_pt1 | contig 19268 bp, 10 predicted proteins | sample MGYA00581747_ERZ1740055 | MGnify/ENA primary metagenome ERZ1740055 (study PRJEB43018, sample SAMN04849739) | marine metagenome | isolation source: floating plastic debris | place: Pacific Ocean | collected 2008-08-28 | study: EMG produced TPA metagenomics assembly...
GGGATACGGGTTCCGGGAAATCACTATTAGCCCAATATCTCGCTTATCAGGTAGGGGGAGAGGTAACGGTTTATGACCCGGACGCTTCACCGGACGAATGGAGGGGGTTAAAAGTCGTAGGGAGGGGAGGAGACTTTAAATCGATTTCCGATGCTATGGCGAGCGATATAACCGAATTACAGAGAAGAATTGAAGTTAGGGGGCAACATGGTGATAGAGCATTAGCTGGATTAGATAGCGTTTCCATTGCTGAGGAATTCCCATTGCTCAAAGATGAGATATCAGAAGCTTCTGACTGGTTGATTAATCACGCTCGTAGGGGGAGGAATCCAAGTCGTTTTATCATTGCTTTGTCCCAATATGATAACGTCGTAACCCTTGGAATTGAGGGACAAGGGGGAGTTAGGAAGTGCTTTAGGATGGTACGCTTGGGTAAGTTCGCGGTAACTCATGCTAAGCGACTAAAAGACAAAGCAATCGAGGAATGGTTAAGCGCTGGAAAATTCCGTTGCATGGTTGATGACCAACCGTGTCAACTCCCCGACCTCTCAAGTTACAAGATGATTACACCTCAGTTACAAGTTACCGGGGGTTCTCAAAACTCGGTAATCACTGAAACCATTACACAGCAAGAATCACAAGCATCGGAACCGCTAAAATTACCGGACAATGAAGCACTAAAAAAAGCCGTAAAAAGCTTAACAGAAGAGGGTTACAGCGATTCAAAGATAATAAAAGAAGTTTTAGGGTATCAAGGTTCCCAATATCAGCAAGGTAAAGAGATGCTTGCAGCAATGAGGCGGGATGATGGCTGATGAGTCCTTAAGCGTTTTAATTAGGCAAGCTTTAGAAGCTTTTTCTAAATACTGCTATTACCGTCAGTTAGCAATAACATCGTGTGATGACTTTGAGAACCAGAAATTTTATCAACACTGCTACGAACAACTGTCAACTCCTTGTCTTGAGAAATTAGAAGACAGTCTAGAAGATATTCGGGAATTGGTTAGTGGTTCCACTATAAAAAACGGCAAAACAATTGATTAGAATTTCTGATGGAATTTGTTCGGGAGCAACAAGTTTAATTAATGCCCACATTTTATATAAGAAGCGCTAAAACTTCTCCAGAACAAGGGAAGTGAATTTTGCATTTGCAGAAATCCATAAATACACAAATCAACTCAGAGAAAACACATAGCCAAATTAGTAGTACCCATGTACAACTTTTGGTCTTTAGTGAATGTATTATTTTCCTTATGTCAAAAGAAAGAAAAAAAGTTTGGGGGGTAAATCTTTCAGAAAGGTCTTTGCTAGGTTTCATCCTTGCGTTATCTGGCAAAACTATGCACGTATTACGTAGTTCATACCAAGATGTACTAACTCTTACCAGGAGTTTAACAGTACACCAAACCAGACTGAGGAGAAAATACCCTCTCCAAAATCCTATATAAGATATCCAAGATTTTACATAGTATGAGCATAGTTTTGTTCAGACAATTCAAGGGTAAGCGGTAAGAAAACAAGCCAAACCCTTGCACGTGCAATATTCTAGTAATTATAAAAATTTGGGGACTGAGCAAGAACCCTCTTCAACAGAAGGGATGCTCAATCTTAATATAAATGTACCATTCCCGGTAGCAGTTGAATTAATAAAAGCCAAAATAATATCGGGAACGTACAACGTTAGAATTCACTCACGGATAGCAAGAAATCCGTGGGCTAGGTTGTGGTACTTGTGTCGAGGTTTAGATAAAGACGGTAGCGGTCTTGTGGAAATTCCGCTGCAAGCTGTGGAAAGTTTCCTAGACTGTGATGAGAAAACAATTTACCGATGGCTGCAAAAAGGTAAACGAGTCGGAGCATTCCAACGCTATCGCGTAAAGCGGGGAATGCTCCGAATTTGTTTAGGTAGCTTTTTTAAAGTTTGTTGGAAACTAAATTTAAAGAATTGGGGGACAGTCGCAACAGTACCGCTGTCAGAATCCAACGCTTATATAAGGTCAGTGGCAACTGGCATCGTTACCCAACAATTTCAACAGAAATCGCGGTACGCCGCTGATAAAAAGCTGAAACCAGAACATCGTAAGTTTTTTGGAACACCTCATCCAAACTCACTATTTGAGAAGAAAGTAAGGCAACCCTCTCTTAAACTCGCTGAGGGGACAGTACCTTGCGTACTTCACATTAGTGAGAAGCGGATATTTGTTTCAAAGAACTTTACGGTATTCGGTACGAGCCAAACTACAATCGCTCGCGAGTTTGACTTACATCCGGTCACAGTTCAACGTCATCAAAAAAATTTGGGCATTGAACACCGCCAATTGTGTCAAAGCAAAGGTGAATATAATCACCTCAAGCAAGCGTTAGAGCATGAGAGTTTGGATTTCAACGCACTTGACCCTATGGGTTCCGGTCAGTATACGGAAGTTGGGTACAAGGTTTTAGATGACAACAAAGCGCTTTTTAGTGATGGTATACCAATTGGAGCAAAGAAGAAAACTCCTAACCGTTACCTCACTTCAGTTGATGGATTGCAGCAACGTATATTTAAAACTGGTAAAGGTCGCACTAAAAAAACTTGGTTAGCCAAGTGCAACATCTACGAGGAAACCTTTACCCTGACTACCATGCGATATGCAAAGCGCAAGTTTAAATACAACTTGTCACATGGAGTATACGACAACTGGCACAGTGACAGTGAACAGCGAACGCGAGCCGGCGAGTGAAATCCCCTGTTTGCGAAAGGGGATTGCCGGACGGGGATATGAATAACATTTTTGAGAATTAATTTAAAGCTCGTTCCGAATTCTAGGGGCGGTCAAAATTAGCAATGGTAGAAACGGTGTTCAAGGTGAAGCTGCTGGTAATGATGCGTGAACTTATATTCGCAGTAGTTAATAACTGAAAGCTAGAAAGCTTTGCAGTTAGGATGTTGGAAGGAATAGTTAAGCGCTAAATTGCAAGATACAGATTGCCGGAAAGGCTTAACCCTTCTAGCAGCAAACAAGAGATTGTGGATACATAATGAGGAAAGTTGGGAAATGAAGTGAACCGGAACCCAACAAAAAGTGTTCGCAGCATCGGTTCTGAACCGTGAGTAATTGCTTACCAACTTCAAACCAAACAAGTCAGAATTGACGTTACCGCAGCTCGTAAAAATAACATCCGTGCTTCAAACCGTTTCTTACTTTTAACTTCCGGTTTTACCCCATATCTGCGTATTTGTAGAAATACGATGTTCACTCTACTGCTAACTCTACACTTGTAACCTTTGCAGTGATTAGCTTTGAGGATATTCAACGTACTTCCACTTTTACATAAAAGTGGAAATTATTTAAACACTTTTTTACATAGTTTTCTGCTGTTTGTAGATTCTTGGATTTTGCTAAAACCCTTGTATAGCAATGATTAGCTTGAAACAGAACACCAAGCCATCACTAATTTTGTAACAAAATTACGCAAATTTGTAGTACTTATTCAATCGCTGTAACCCTAGTAAAACCGCGCTGTTGAGCTACTTTTGACTGTGCGGGCATAAATCCCGCGTAAGAGAGTCAATGTGGTTTCAGCGTTTTTGTAATGCGTGTAATACACGTAGTTAAAAACAAGCCATATTTGGTAACAAAGGCGTAAATATAGCGAAGCTGTCACCAGGGGCAAGATAGCTTGAAAGTGCTGCCAATAGAAGGTTTCAAACAAAGCATTTATTTTTCAGTTTTATTCTTTTTAACAGACGTTTTATAAGCACAGCCACAAACTGGACAAAATCGATGTCTTAACGACAACACCAACTCACCGCAATTCACGCAGTTCGCTCGAATTGGTGTACCGCACAGATAACAAAACTTGGCTTTTACGTTACTCCACATAGGGTCAATCGCCGCTCCAGGATTCCAACACTGGGGACAAAACTTGATACTTTGTTGATAGTCAACTTCTTTACCCTTACTTACAGATTCAAGATAGGACGTTGGTACACCGAGCGCGACCGCTAAACCTTGAAGCGTCCTGCGATTAATTTTGGTCGTCAGCCCCCGCTCAATCTTGCCTACAGAGCGAGAATGAATCCCAGCAGCATCCGCCAACTCAAACTGAGTCATTCTTAAATGTTTACGGATTCTTACTATGTAGTCAGCAAGGGATTCTTGGGGTTGAGGGTTTTTAAAAGTGTCCATAAAAAGCTGTAACTCGATGATAAAAAGATATATAATTTATTCAGAAAAAACCTTGTCATAAATACATATTTTTAAGTGAAATCGGCTGTAACTTTAGCCACCGTAACGACCGAATTTTTAGAACGTCCTGGTCTAGCAACTAGTACTAGAAAAACCTATGAACTTACTTTATTATCCTTACTTCAAAAGTATGGAAGTTGGTCAATAGAAATTATCAGTAAGCAAACATTAGTTGAGTATTTAAATAGTCTTAATCATTTAAAGTACACGACACATCACAAGCATCAAGCAATACTACAAAGTTTGCTTAACTTTGCAGTTGAACAAGGGTATATAAAATCCAACCCTATACGTGGACTAAAACAACGTCTCCCAGAGCGAGAAAAAGGGGAACACAAAACCGACGATATAATCAGATATTTAACACCAGAACAATTGAATATACTATATTCTGCGACAAAAGATGACTTACGCCTCAACGCAATAATTCATTTATTGCATCGCTCAGGATGTAGGATAGGAGAGCTTTTAGCTCTAAATTTAGATTCGCTAGATATCAAGAATCAAAAATTTCAGGTATTGGGTAAAGGGAACAAGCAACGTTGGTGTTTTTACAGTGATGATGCAGCTTTAGTACTTGCTAAATACTTAAAACATTCACGACATCAAAACATAAATGCTCTGTTTACTGCACAACACCCAGTTACCTTAAAAGTAAGTAGAATTAGCTATCATACATTGCATGAATATTGGCGGGGGATAACTAATATATATCCGCAGATTCAAGGAGTCCGTATTCATGATTTACGACATACATTTGCTACAGAACGAGTTGGATTAATCAGTATTGAAGAATTACGTTCGTTAATGGGACATGAAAGCATTCAAACAACTTTACGTTACGCTAAAGTCACCTCGCAGAAAGCTGAATCATCCGCACGTCATGCATTCAATGTTCTTATGGGCGTTAAACCAAAAAGCTGATTAAATAACAACTATATAGAATTCTCGTTGGAAGCATTTTTTATCTAAAAGTGGCATTTTTAACAAAAATAAAAATGTGTACCATAAAGTTGATAGAATACTCTTTGCTTGAAGAGTAAGGCTTAATGAAAAAAACTTGGCTGCCAGAAGAGTTAGTAGAGCATTGGACGCTACTTCCAGACGAATTATCGTTATTAACCCAAAAAAATCAAGAAAATCGATTAGGTTTCGCTATATTGCTCAAGTTTTTTCAAATTTATGCCAGATTTCCTCTCAATCAACATGAAATTTCTCAGGATGTTGTTAATTATATTGCCAAGCTTTTAGATATATTCGCTTCAAAATATTCTGACTATGATTGGCAAGGACGCTCCATAAAATATCATCGCGCTCAAATAAGAGAATTTTTTGGCTTTAGAAAAACTAGAGTTAGCGATGCTAAAGAGTTGAATAATTGGCTAGTCGAACAAGCATTAATTTACGAGCTAAAATTTGAACAATTAAAACTTGCAGCCGTTGCAAGACTACGAGAAAAGAAACTTGAACCACCAACCTATTTTAGATTAGAACGTATCATTCGTTCTGCACTTCGCAATTTTGAATCTAAATTTTTTAATGAAATAACTTTGCAGTTATCTAGCCAATCGAAAGAGCAGATAGATATTTTGTTGAGCGATAAAGCATCTTCTCAAGAATTAAATGATGCCAATCAATCAAATAAAACTCAAGCTGAGAATACCACCGAGGGTGAAGAAATAAACACCGACCCCGAAATATTAACCTGGGCTGAATTGAAAACAGACCCAGGTCGAACTGGTGTAGAAAGTTTTCAAAAAGAAGTTGCTAAATTAAAGATTTTTAGAGAATTAGAATTACCAGCAGATTTATTTAAGAAAATACCAAACAAGGTTCTTCAAATTTATAAAAGTCGAGTAGCTGTTGAACATCCTCGTGATTTACGCCGTCACCCAGATAATGTTCGTTACAGTCTTTTTGCGGCTTTTTGTTGGCTTAGAAGTCAAGAAGTTACAGACAATTTAGTTGAATTAATTATACAAATTGTACATCGCATAAACGCAAAAGCTGAAAAGCGTGTAGATAAAGAACTGATAACAGATTTTAAACGGGTTTATGGGAAGAATAATTTATTATATGAAATAGCTTCTGCTTCTTTAGATAAACCGGATGGTAAAGTTAAAGATGTGATTTTTCCAGTTGTGGGTGAAGCGACTCTCAAGAATCTAGTAAAAGAATATAAATCGACGGGCAATGCTTATCGAGAGAGGGTTTACACGGTTATGCGCTCTTCTTATGCGGGATATTATCGTCGAATTTTACCTTTGATTTTAAATCAATTGGAGTTCCGTTCTAATAATGAAGTTCATCGTCCAGTTATTCAAGCGCTACATTTACTTAACAAGTATGCTGATAAAAAACAGAATTACTATGATGCTGGAGAAGATATACCGATTGAAGGCGTATTGCGTAGTGGTTGGCAAGAAATTATATTAGAAAATAATCCAGACGGCGAAATTAAGGTTAACCGCATAAATTATGAATTAAGTGTACTTCAAGCTTTAAGAGAAAAGCTTAGATGTAAAGAAATATGGGTTGTAGGAGCTAATCGTTATAGAAACCCTGAAGAAGATTTACCTGCTGATTTTGATGCACAAAGATTAGACTACTTTCATGCTTTAAAACAACCATCAGATGTAGAAGTATTTATTTATGAACTACAGCAACAAATGGATGAAGCATTAACTTTATTGGATAAAGGAATACCTAAAAATAAATTTGTCAAAATCAGAAAAAAGGGTAAGGGGAGAATTTCTGTTTCTCCTCTAATTCCTCAAAATGAGCCTGTCAATTTGGCGCGATTAAAAGCAGAAATTAAACGACGTTGGAATATGACTAGTCTTTTAGATATTCTTAAAGAAACTGACTTACGAGTTAATTTTAAGGAACATTTTAAAAGTGTATCAACACGCGAAGTTTTAACCGGAAATACTTTACAGAAACGCTTGTTACTTTGTTTATATGGTTTAGGAACAAATACGGGATTAAAACGCTTATCCGATGAAATTAAAGGCGATAATTATCAAGAGTTACTTCATGTAAAACGTCATTTTATTCATAAAGACCAATTACGTAATGCTATTGGCTGTGTTGCAAATGCAATTTTTAATGCCAGGATATCTGCTATTTGGGGAGAAGGTTCAACAGCTTGTGCAAGTGATTCCAAAAAGTTTGGTGCTTGGGACCAAAATTTGATGACTGAGTGGCATATCCGCTACGGTGGAAGGGGTGTGATGATTTATTGGCACGTCGAGAAGAATTCGGTTTGTATTTATTCGCAGCTAAAAACTTGTTCTTCCTCTGAGGTGGCAGCAATGATAGAAGGTTTATTACGTCATTGCACCGATATGAAGGTGGAGAAGAATTATGTGGATAGTCACGGACAAAACGAAGTCGCTTTTGCTTTCTGCCATTTACTCGGTTTTCAGTTGATGCCGCGTCTCAAACGCATCAATGTTCAGAAATTATACCGCCCATTAACTGGAAATAACGATGCTTATCCAAACTTACAACCGATTTTAACTCGTGCTATTAATTGGGATTTAATTCGCCAGCAGTACGACCAAATGGTAAAGTATGCTACTGCTCTACGTTTAGGTATGGCAGAAACTGAAGCTATCCTAAGACGTTTTAAATCGGGTAATTTATTACACCCTACTTATCAAGCACTGGCGGAATTAGGCAAGGCTGTTAAAACTATATTTTTATGTAAATACTTGCATTCAGTTGAACTGCGACAAGAGATAAATTCCGGATTAAACGTAGTGGAGAACTGGAATAGCGCTAACAGCTTTATTTTTTACGGCAAGAGTGGAGAGATTGCGACTAATCGTTTGTCAGACCAAGAACTAGCTGTCTTATCTCTGCATTTACTACAGATATCTCTGGTATATGTAAATACTTTAATGATTCAGGAAGTTTTGTCTCAATCAAAATGGATGAAGTTGATGAAGGAGGAAGATTTGCGGGCGCTATCGCCTTTAATTTGGGGTCACGTCAATCCATACGGTACTTTTCGGCTGGATTTGAATGAAAGGTTGCCAATCGAGACAGGGTAAATGTATCCAAAAGTCTCGGTATATAATCATAATTTGCTGAAAGTCAATCATAGCAGTACTTTCAGCCTATCTTGCCCCTGGTGACAGCTTCGCTATATTCACCCCAACAAACTCTCTTCGATACTAGGGCCAAAGAAACTACCTTGATATATCTCGCGATTAATTGAGTTGAATTCTTCGACCGTAGCCCCAAAGAAAGTAGCTTCATTCTTGCTTGAGTAATTTGATGAAATAATCGAGCGCTTTACCCGCTGCTGATTGTCTCCCTACTTTCATTTTGTTCAAAGTCTTGGTTCTCAACTGCTCCAAGTCGGGTAATGGGGATTGGGGATTGGGAATTGGGGAATGGTTAACGGATGTTTCTTGTAACTGTCTATGTAACTCTTTATTCTCAGTCTGTAACTTATCAATTTGACTATGTAACTGTTCTATCTTGTTATGTAACTTTTCAATTTCTTCTGTATTGGCTATACTGTTGTCAGAATTGCCATTCTCTTGCCCGGTAAACACCTGTCCGTCTACCGGGCTTGAAGCTTTACCAGCACTTCTTTTACCTCCGAACGTAATGCGGTTAGTTCATCCCGTACCTGGTTTACTTCCTCACTCGTCGCATATGAGGTTACAGAGTTAGTTACATATTTTTCTTTACGTGCTGGTTTAGGAATATCCGATAATAGCTGCTTTTCTTCATTGTCAATGTCTTTGGCTAATTCTTCTAGCTTTTCAACTGTGACGTTCTCAACTACTCCTATGTAACGTCTATGTAACTTTGCTTTACTTTTACGATATGCTACCCAATAACCTGTATTCTCTTTCTTTACGGTAACTGTCTTAATTCCTTGCTGTACGGGTTCGTAGCGAAATGACTCTACTTTGTGAAGCTCCAGGTGAATCACTCCCCCGCTTACTACTGGCTTATTGCTCATATAGTTACATATTAATTATCTATGTAACTAATTATGTAACTATGTATGTAACTTGTCAAGAGGTTACATAACTCATTCCTGACTGCTCCGACCATTCCCATTACCCGACTGTCCCAATAAATATTCCCATATCCGTCGGATTTCTTGTCGGTTCTCCTCTCCCGTTTCTGCTATTTGGCCTATCATGCTTACCAAGTCCGCTACGCTCGCGTTGATTTCTTGCGTTAGTTCCGAGCAAGTAACACTATTCTGTGTCACCGTTTGGGACATCACCTCTACTGCTCTACTCAGCGATTCTTGATTATTTTGTAGCGATATCTGGTTATCTGTTAGCGCTTCTAGCTTTTGCGATACCCGCTCTATGTTCGCTTCTATCCGTTCTAACCGCTCGCTCATGCTGCATTCTCTCCGTCAGCAGTAACGTTATCTTCCTTGTTAATTTCTTCTTTTACAGCTCGCGTAAGTAAAAACGCTGCAAGGTTTGCTAGCGGTCTTCCGTCGTTTGTTGCTCGCTCAACAATCCATTGATAAATTTCATCTTCTAGCGTTACTGCTATTCTCCCTTTCTTTGTAGGCATTGCTCACGCTGCACTCTCTCTGTCAGTATCACCGTTCTCAGTTTCAATTCCCTTGAGTAGCAAATATTTCCCTAAACTTGCTAATGTCCTTGCTTCTTTCTCAGCACGTTCTTCAAGCTGCTCATACAACTCTTTGTCAATCGTGATTGAAATCCGCCATTGCTTCTTGGACATTGCACACTATTATCACACTCATCACCATTAACGATAACAGCACTAATATATAAATTCCTTATATAACGTTATATGTGTTATTAGTGCTAACTACGATATACTCTCTTTAGAGTTAATAGAGCAGTTAGCGCTACTATGACCGAAGTAAGAACAGAGACAAACGGGAGCGTACCCCTAGTAACCACGGGTAAAACTCCGACAACAAGACGATTACGTCAAAACTTCCCCCCACTACCGTCCGCTCCAGGTGCGAGCGAGATGTCCGACGTGGGTTACAGCTGCAAAGTAGACTCATCACCAACCAATTGGGAATCAGTACCTTTGTACTCAGTATTCTCATTGTCCGCTGACGGGAGCTTTCCCAAAGTCAAAGTTACCAGGTCAAAGTTCTGTGACTTGCGGTCGGGTAACTCCTCACCCGCTGGTTCCGGACGTTGCTACCGGGTAATCTTCTAATGCTTACCCAACCGAACCGAACGGCAATCACAATATTAATTTTTGTTACTCTCCTCGTTTGGTCGTTAGCCAAAGGGGGAGAGAACCACCAACCAAAATTGCAAATCGAATTACGGGTTAAATATGACGGCTGATTGGATACACATCAAACTACCGGGATGGCGACACTTTGGGCGCTACCTAGCTTGGGGAGCGGGGAGAATAGTATTTTCGTTCTGGTTGTTTAGCATTACGGGTACAAAAGAACTACTAAAAGTAGGAATAGCCCTATTGAGCATGACAGAACGGGCTACTCATCAAGTGATGGCCGTTTACAACCAATTACCGTACATGGGGGTACATGGTCAACAAGTGATAGACACTACAGCAATTCCAGTGCTTCTAGAACCGGGAAACATTTGTACTAATCTAATGGATTCCCTTAAAGGAAAGCACGCATTAATCGTAGGGGATACGGGTTCCGGGAAATCACTATTAGCCCAATATCTCGCTTATCAGGTAGGGGGAGAGGTAACGGTTTATGACCCGGACGCTTCACCGGACGAATGGAGGGGGTTAAAAGTCGTAGGGAGGGGAGGAGACTTTAAATCGATTTCCGATGCTATGGCGAGCGATATAACCGAATTACAGAGAAGAATTGAAGTTAGGGGGCAACATGGTGATAGAGCATTAGCTGGATTAGATAGCGTTTCCATTGCTGAGGAATTCCCATTGCTCAAAGATGAGATATCAGAAGCTTCTGACTGGTTGATTAATCACGCTCGTAGGGGGAGGAATCCAAGTCGTTTTATCATTGCTTTGTCCCAATATGATAACGTCGTAACCCTTGGAATTGAGGGACAAGGGGGAGTTAGGAAGTGCTTTAGGATGGTACGCTTGGGTAAGTTCGCGGTAACTCATGCTAAGCGACTAAAAGACAAAGCAATCGAGGAATGGTTAAGCGCTGGAAAATTCCGTTGCATGGTTGATGACCAACCGTGTCAACTCCCCGACCTCTCAAGTTACAAGATGATTACACCTCAGTTACAAGTTACCGGGGGTTCTCAAAACTCGGTAATCACTGAAACCATTACACAGCAAGAATCACAAGCATCGGAACCGCTAAAATTACCGGACAATGAAGCACTAAAAAAAGCCGTAAAAAGCTTAACAGAAGAGGGTTACAGCGATTCAAAGATAATAAAAGAAGTTTTAGGGTATCAAGGTTCCCAATATCAGCAAGGTAAAGAGATGCTTGCAGCAATGAGGCGGGATGATGGCTGATGAGTCCTTAAGCGTTTTAATTAGGCAAGCTTTAGAAGCTTTTTCTAAATACTGCTATTACCGTCAGTTAGCAATAACATCGTGTGATGACTTTGAGAACCAGAAATTTTATCAACACTGCTACGAACAACTGTCAACTCCTTGTCTTGAGAAATTAGAAGACAGTCTAGAAGATATTCGGGAATTGGTTAGTGGTTCCACTATAAAAAACGGCAAAACAATTGATTAGAATTTCTGATGGAATTTGTTCGGGAGCAACAAGTTTAATTAATGCCCACATTTTATATAAGAAGCGCTAAAACTTCTCCAGAACAAGGGAAGTGAATTTTGCATTTGCAGAAATCCATAAATACACAAATCAACTCAGAGAAAACACATAGCCAAATTAGTAGTACCCATGTACAACTTTTGGTCTTTAGTGAATGTATTATTTTCCTTATGTCAAAAGAAAGAAAAAAAGTTTGGGGGGTAAATCTTTCAGAAAGGTCTTTGCTAGGTTTCATCCTTGCGTTATCTGGCAAAACTATGCACGTATTACGTAGTTCATACCAAGATGTACTAACTCTTACCAGGAGTTTAACAGTACACCAAACCAGACTGAGGAGAAAATACCCTCTCCAAAATCCTATATAAGATATCCAAGATTTTACATAGTATGAGCATAGTTTTGTTCAGACAATTCAAGGGTAAGCGGTAAGAAAACAAGCCAAACCCTTGCACGTGCAATATTCTAGTAATTATAAAAATTTGGGGACTGAGCAAGAACCCTCTTCAACAGAAGGGATGCTCAATCTTAATATAAATGTACCATTCCCGGTAGCAGTTGAATTAATAAAAGCCAAAATAATATCGGGAACGTACAACGTTAGAATTCACTCACGGATAGCAAGAAATCCGTGGGCTAGGTTGTGGTACTTGTGTCGAGGTTTAGATAAAGACGGTAGCGGTCTTGTGGAAATTCCGCTGCAAGCTGTGGAAAGTTTCCTAGACTGTGATGAGAAAACAATTTACCGATGGCTGCAAAAAGGTAAACGAGTCGGAGCATTCCAACGCTATCGCGTAAAGCGGGGAATGCTCCGAATTTGTTTAGGTAGCTTTTTTAAAGTTTGTTGGAAACTAAATTTAAAGAATTGGGGGACAGTCGCAACAGTACCGCTGTCAGAATCCAACGCTTATATAAGGTCAGTGGCAACTGGCATCGTTACCCAACAATTTCAACAGAAATCGCGGTACGCCGCTGATAAAAAGCTGAAACCAGAACATCGTAAGTTTTTTGGAACACCTCATCCAAACTCACTATTTGAGAAGAAAGTAAGGCAACCCTCTCTTAAACTCGCTGAGGGGACAGTACCTTGCGTACTTCACATTAGTGAGAAGCGGATATTTGTTTCAAAGAACTTTACGGTATTCGGTACGAGCCAAACTACAATCGCTCGCGAGTTTGACTTACATCCGGTCACAGTTCAACGTCATCAAAAAAATTTGGGCATTGAACACCGCCAATTGTGTCAAAGCAAAGGTGAATATAATCACCTCAAGCAAGCGTTAGAGCATGAGAGTTTGGATTTCAACGCACTTGACCCTATGGGTTCCGGTCAGTATACGGAAGTTGGGTACAAGGTTTTAGATGACAACAAAGCGCTTTTTAGTGATGGTATACCAATTGGAGCAAAGAAGAAAACTCCTAACCGTTACCTCACTTCAGTTGATGGATTGCAGCAACGTATATTTAAAACTGGTAAAGGTCGCACTAAAAAAACTTGGTTAGCCAAGTGCAACATCTACGAGGAAACCTTTACCCTGACTACCATGCGATATGCAAAGCGCAAGTTTAAATACAACTTGTCACATGGAGTATACGACAACTGGCACAGTGACAGTGAACAGCGAACGCGAGCCGGCGAGTGAAATCCCCTGTTTGCGAAAGGGGATTGCCGGACGGGGATATGAATAACATTTTTGAGAATTAATTTAAAGCTCGTTCCGAATTCTAGGGGCGGTCAAAATTAGCAATGGTAGAAACGGTGTTCAAGGTGAAGCTGCTGGTAATGATGCGTGAACTTATATTCGCAGTAGTTAATAACTGAAAGCTAGAAAGCTTTGCAGTTAGGATGTTGGAAGGAATAGTTAAGCGCTAAATTGCAAGATACAGATTGCCGGAAAGGCTTAACCCTTCTAGCAGCAAACAAGAGATTGTGGATACATAATGAGGAAAGTTGGGAAATGAAGTGAACCGGAACCCAACAAAAAGTGTTCGCAGCATCGGTTCTGAACCGTGAGTAATTGCTTACCAACTTCAAACCAAACAAGTCAGAATTGACGTTACCGCAGCTCGTAAAAATAACATCCGTGCTTCAAACCGTTTCTTACTTTTAACTTCCGGTTTTACCCCATATCTGCGTATTTGTAGAAATACGATGTTCACTCTACTGCTAACTCTACACTTGTAACCTTTGCAGTGATTAGCTTTGAGGATATTCAACGTACTTCCACTTTTACATAAAAGTGGAAATTATTTAAACACTTTTTTACATAGTTTTCTGCTGTTTGTAGATTCTTGGATTTTGCTAAAACCCTTGTATAGCAATGATTAGCTTGAAACAGAACACCAAGCCATCACTAATTTTGTAACAAAATTACGCAAATTTGTAGTACTTATTCAATCGCTGTAACCCTAGTAAAACCGCGCTGTTGAGCTACTTTTGACTGTGCGGGCATAAATCCCGCGTAAGAGAGTCAATGTGGTTTCAGCGTTTTTGTAATGCGTGTAATACACGTAGTTAAAAACAAGCCATATTTGGTAACAAAGGCGTAAATATAGCGAAGCTGTCACCAGGGGCAAGATAGCTTGAAAGTGCTGCCAATAGAAGGTTTCAAACAAAGCATTTATTTTTCAGTTTTATTCTTTTTAACAGACGTTTTATAAGCACAGCCACAAACTGGACAAAATCGATGTCTTAACGACAACACCAACTCACCGCAATTCACGCAGTTCGCTCGAATTGGTGTACCGCACAGATAACAAAACTTGGCTTTTACGTTACTCCACATAGGGTCAATCGCCGCTCCAGGATTCCAACACTGGGGACAAAACTTGATACTTTGTTGATAGTCAACTTCTTTACCCTTACTTACAGATTCAAGATAGGACGTTGGTACACCGAGCGCGACCGCTAAACCTTGAAGCGTCCTGCGATTAATTTTGGTCGTCAGCCCCCGCTCAATCTTGCCTACAGAGCGAGAATGAATCCCAGCAGCATCCGCCAACTCAAACTGAGTCATTCTTAAATGTTTACGGATTCTTACTATGTAGTCAGCAAGGGATTCTTGGGGTTGAGGGTTTTTAAAAGTGTCCATAAAAAGCTGTAACTCGATGATAAAAAGATATATAATTTATTCAGAAAAAACCTTGTCATAAATACATATTTTTAAGTGAAATCGGCTGTAACTTTAGCCACCGTAACGACCGAATTTTTAGAACGTCCTGGTCTAGCAACTAGTACTAGAAAAACCTATGAACTTACTTTATTATCCTTACTTCAAAAGTATGGAAGTTGGTCAATAGAAATTATCAGTAAGCAAACATTAGTTGAGTATTTAAATAGTCTTAATCATTTAAAGTACACGACACATCACAAGCATCAAGCAATACTACAAAGTTTGCTTAACTTTGCAGTTGAACAAGGGTATATAAAATCCAACCCTATACGTGGACTAAAACAACGTCTCCCAGAGCGAGAAAAAGGGGAACACAAAACCGACGATATAATCAGATATTTAACACCAGAACAATTGAATATACTATATTCTGCGACAAAAGATGACTTACGCCTCAACGCAATAATTCATTTATTGCATCGCTCAGGATGTAGGATAGGAGAGCTTTTAGCTCTAAATTTAGATTCGCTAGATATCAAGAATCAAAAATTTCAGGTATTGGGTAAAGGGAACAAGCAACGTTGGTGTTTTTACAGTGATGATGCAGCTTTAGTACTTGCTAAATACTTAAAACATTCACGACATCAAAACATAAATGCTCTGTTTACTGCACAACACCCAGTTACCTTAAAAGTAAGTAGAATTAGCTATCATACATTGCATGAATATTGGCGGGGGATAACTAATATATATCCGCAGATTCAAGGAGTCCGTATTCATGATTTACGACATACATTTGCTACAGAACGAGTTGGATTAATCAGTATTGAAGAATTACGTTCGTTAATGGGACATGAAAGCATTCAAACAACTTTACGTTACGCTAAAGTCACCTCGCAGAAAGCTGAATCATCCGCACGTCATGCATTCAATGTTCTTATGGGCGTTAAACCAAAAAGCTGATTAAATAACAACTATATAGAATTCTCGTTGGAAGCATTTTTTATCTAAAAGTGGCATTTTTAACAAAAATAAAAATGTGTACCATAAAGTTGATAGAATACTCTTTGCTTGAAGAGTAAGGCTTAATGAAAAAAACTTGGCTGCCAGAAGAGTTAGTAGAGCATTGGACGCTACTTCCAGACGAATTATCGTTATTAACCCAAAAAAATCAAGAAAATCGATTAGGTTTCGCTATATTGCTCAAGTTTTTTCAAATTTATGCCAGATTTCCTCTCAATCAACATGAAATTTCTCAGGATGTTGTTAATTATATTGCCAAGCTTTTAGATATATTCGCTTCAAAATATTCTGACTATGATTGGCAAGGACGCTCCATAAAATATCATCGCGCTCAAATAAGAGAATTTTTTGGCTTTAGAAAAACTAGAGTTAGCGATGCTAAAGAGTTGAATAATTGGCTAGTCGAACAAGCATTAATTTACGAGCTAAAATTTGAACAATTAAAACTTGCAGCCGTTGCAAGACTACGAGAAAAGAAACTTGAACCACCAACCTATTTTAGATTAGAACGTATCATTCGTTCTGCACTTCGCAATTTTGAATCTAAATTTTTTAATGAAATAACTTTGCAGTTATCTAGCCAATCGAAAGAGCAGATAGATATTTTGTTGAGCGATAAAGCATCTTCTCAAGAATTAAATGATGCCAATCAATCAAATAAAACTCAAGCTGAGAATACCACCGAGGGTGAAGAAATAAACACCGACCCCGAAATATTAACCTGGGCTGAATTGAAAACAGACCCAGGTCGAACTGGTGTAGAAAGTTTTCAAAAAGAAGTTGCTAAATTAAAGATTTTTAGAGAATTAGAATTACCAGCAGATTTATTTAAGAAAATACCAAACAAGGTTCTTCAAATTTATAAAAGTCGAGTAGCTGTTGAACATCCTCGTGATTTACGCCGTCACCCAGATAATGTTCGTTACAGTCTTTTTGCGGCTTTTTGTTGGCTTAGAAGTCAAGAAGTTACAGACAATTTAGTTGAATTAATTATACAAATTGTACATCGCATAAACGCAAAAGCTGAAAAGCGTGTAGATAAAGAACTGATAACAGATTTTAAACGGGTTTATGGGAAGAATAATTTATTATATGAAATAGCTTCTGCTTCTTTAGATAAACCGGATGGTAAAGTTAAAGATGTGATTTTTCCAGTTGTGGGTGAAGCGACTCTCAAGAATCTAGTAAAAGAATATAAATCGACGGGCAATGCTTATCGAGAGAGGGTTTACACGGTTATGCGCTCTTCTTATGCGGGATATTATCGTCGAATTTTACCTTTGATTTTAAATCAATTGGAGTTCCGTTCTAATAATGAAGTTCATCGTCCAGTTATTCAAGCGCTACATTTACTTAACAAGTATGCTGATAAAAAACAGAATTACTATGATGCTGGAGAAGATATACCGATTGAAGGCGTATTGCGTAGTGGTTGGCAAGAAATTATATTAGAAAATAATCCAGACGGCGAAATTAAGGTTAACCGCATAAATTATGAATTAAGTGTACTTCAAGCTTTAAGAGAAAAGCTTAGATGTAAAGAAATATGGGTTGTAGGAGCTAATCGTTATAGAAACCCTGAAGAAGATTTACCTGCTGATTTTGATGCACAAAGATTAGACTACTTTCATGCTTTAAAACAACCATCAGATGTAGAAGTATTTATTTATGAACTACAGCAACAAATGGATGAAGCATTAACTTTATTGGATAAAGGAATACCTAAAAATAAATTTGTCAAAATCAGAAAAAAGGGTAAGGGGAGAATTTCTGTTTCTCCTCTAATTCCTCAAAATGAGCCTGTCAATTTGGCGCGATTAAAAGCAGAAATTAAACGACGTTGGAATATGACTAGTCTTTTAGATATTCTTAAAGAAACTGACTTACGAGTTAATTTTAAGGAACATTTTAAAAGTGTATCAACACGCGAAGTTTTAACCGGAAATACTTTACAGAAACGCTTGTTACTTTGTTTATATGGTTTAGGAACAAATACGGGATTAAAACGCTTATCCGATGAAATTAAAGGCGATAATTATCAAGAGTTACTTCATGTAAAACGTCATTTTATTCATAAAGACCAATTACGTAATGCTATTGGCTGTGTTGCAAATGCAATTTTTAATGCCAGGATATCTGCTATTTGGGGAGAAGGTTCAACAGCTTGTGCAAGTGATTCCAAAAAGTTTGGTGCTTGGGACCAAAATTTGATGACTGAGTGGCATATCCGCTACGGTGGAAGGGGTGTGATGATTTATTGGCACGTCGAGAAGAATTCGGTTTGTATTTATTCGCAGCTAAAAACTTGTTCTTCCTCTGAGGTGGCAGCAATGATAGAAGGTTTATTACGTCATTGCACCGATATGAAGGTGGAGAAGAATTATGTGGATAGTCACGGACAAAACGAAGTCGCTTTTGCTTTCTGCCATTTACTCGGTTTTCAGTTGATGCCGCGTCTCAAACGCATCAATGTTCAGAAATTATACCGCCCATTAACTGGAAATAACGATGCTTATCCAAACTTACAACCGATTTTAACTCGTGCTATTAATTGGGATTTAATTCGCCAGCAGTACGACCAAATGGTAAAGTATGCTACTGCTCTACGTTTAGGTATGGCAGAAACTGAAGCTATCCTAAGACGTTTTAAATCGGGTAATTTATTACACCCTACTTATCAAGCACTGGCGGAATTAGGCAAGGCTGTTAAAACTATATTTTTATGTAAATACTTGCATTCAGTTGAACTGCGACAAGAGATAAATTCCGGATTAAACGTAGTGGAGAACTGGAATAGCGCTAACAGCTTTATTTTTTACGGCAAGAGTGGAGAGATTGCGACTAATCGTTTGTCAGACCAAGAACTAGCTGTCTTATCTCTGCATTTACTACAGATATCTCTGGTATATGTAAATACTTTAATGATTCAGGAAGTTTTGTCTCAATCAAAATGGATGAAGTTGATGAAGGAGGAAGATTTGCGGGCGCTATCGCCTTTAATTTGGGGTCACGTCAATCCATACGGTACTTTTCGGCTGGATTTGAATGAAAGGTTGCCAATCGAGACAGGGTAAATGTATCCAAAAGTCTCGGTATATAATCATAATTTGCTGAAAGTCAATCATAGCAGTACTTTCAGCCTATCTTGCCCCTGGTGACAGCTTCGCTATATTCACCCCT
>ERZ1740055.35-NODE-35-length-19011-cov-7.688489_pt1 | contig 19011 bp, 13 predicted proteins | sample MGYA00581747_ERZ1740055 | MGnify/ENA primary metagenome ERZ1740055 (study PRJEB43018, sample SAMN04849739) | marine metagenome | isolation source: floating plastic debris | place: Pacific Ocean | collected 2008-08-28 | study: EMG produced TPA metagenomics assembly...
ATGGTGATGATGAAGATGATGGTGATAATGTTAATAATGATGGTGATGATGGTGACAATGTTAATAATGATGGTGATGATGAAGATGATGAGGAGGAGGATACAAGTGATGATGGCGACCACAAATGATAACGGTTATGAAGATTATAATGATGATAATGAAGAAGATTGTGATGCTACTGTTGATGATGATGGTGATGATGTTAATGATGAAGATGATGATGATGATGATGAAGAGAATGATAATGATGATGATGGTGATGATAAAGAAAATGAAGATTTGTTTTGATTTTTGTTTTTTATTTTTTTTTTAATTTTATTTTTTTTTTTTTGTTTTTTTTGTTTGTTGATAATTTTAATGATGGTGATGAAGATGATGGTAACGATGGTGACGAGGATGGTACAAGTGATGATGGCGATCACTGATGATAACAGTTATGAAGATGATAGTGATGATGGAGATTGTGATGCTGCTGCTGTTGATGATGGTGGTGTTGTTAATGATGACGGTGATGAAGATGATGATGAAGATGATTGTGGTGAATGATGATTGTAGTAATGTTAATGATGATGGTGATAAAGATGATGATGATGATGATGATGATGATGGTGATGATGATGGTGATGGTGATGGTGATGGTGATGATATAGATGATGTAAATATTGTCGATAATGATGGTGGTGATAATGGTGATGGTTAGGTAATAATGGTCTCCATGATGTTAGAAAACACGATAATGATTATAATCATCACAATAAACGGATGGTGACTGTGATGATGACGAAGCCGTAAGCTTTGATCCTTCTATTAACGTTTTTTTAAATTTAATCTTTGTAGTGCCGTTGTTGAAATAAACGGAAAAATGGGCGTCGACTTTTGGTATGCGCAGTCGGGAATTATGGTGAACAGTTCCTTATACTCATCAACTGAGGTCACTGGAAACGCAACTTACAAGCAAGGCGAAACCCTACGGTTCGAGATTGGAGTTCCTCAAAAGCCAATCCAGATTATTAACATCACGTATGTATTTGGTTTTGTTTTTTGAAATTTATTAAATGATCTTAAAAGTAGAAAAATCTCGGTTTTATCTGAGTACGCCAGAGAAGTGTGGGAGGCTGGTAAATCATTTGCCATTAAGATAGGTATTCACTCCGATACAAAGATAGCTTGGGATGCCTGTGTAACAACAGGCTTTACTGTCGTGACCTCGATTCTTGGTATGCCCACTCATTGTTTTTTTTGTTTTTTGTTTTTTTGCTCACTAAATAGTCTTTCTCCCAAAAAGAAATTACTATCTTCTTGTTTCTTCTTTACTACTCACTTTACGAAAGTATAACAATTAAGATATTTTCCTTTATGCGTTTACAGGTTTGACAGACATGCGAAACGTTGTTCAGAATTCTTACACGAAACTCAATGTTTTTTCCCTTATAAATTTTATCACTGCCCGATTTTCTTATGATGTAATAAATATTACCATTTATGTTTCTTTCAACAATGTTTCGTTCTCAATAACAGAAAAGAATCTACTTTTCCACATGTAGATAAATTGACAATAAAGATGGTTCGGATTGAATTTTTTTTTCATTACTAAACCGGCAAAAATCGCCGTACTAATACAAGGCCAACACATTCTTCCCTACAGTAAATTAATTACTTGTAAATTAAAATACTAATATTTAATTTGCTGATTTGGAGTCATTGACTAACAAGTCTTTTTAAAATGTGTAGATGTTTATGTTTAATGTTGAAACAAAATTGGTAAGTTGACAATTAAGTTCTATTTTTATTAATTTTTTTGTTTTCGCATTAGATCATCTCTTTACACCACGCTGAATGACCAAGTACAAAAAATTGAGGGAGCTGCAAGGCGAATTTCGGTAAGTTTAAAATCTCTTACGATATTCTCTTGGTCTCCTTAAAAATCTGTATTTGTGGTCAAAAAACCTATTGCACCTGTTATTGTTGAATTAATTCAAGGTCGTTTATTTAAATCAGTATGCCTGACCATGGTATTCGTTTCATTTTTATTATCAATTAATTCTGCTCTGCAAATTTTTAAACAGTTACGAATAGAATCCTTTATAATACCGGTAACTTATGGATTTTGATTTTATATTTTATTTAGCCTTCGCCTTGCCTTAACGCAACACGTGTCCTTGGAATCAAGATTTGTGGACGCATGTCCCTTCCAATTGGTATCCGGGAATTGGAGTCTCCATTCTTCCCGCTCAGCGGTCCCGCCACCATGAGCCTCGTTCTGACACCAACCGACAAAAAACTGACCAAGTATCAACTTCTTGCCAGACGAATCTCGACGAAAGACGATAACGAGTTCGTGTTTGTTTCAAGACTTTCTACTCCTGGAGCAACCTGGGAACGAGAATTTGAAGCCAATGGAACTCTCTGGTTGAAGAAGGAAATTAAATACCTGAGTGTATCAACAGGAGCTCTTGGATACAAGTTCGGTAAGTTTGAAGGAAGTTACAACAACGTGTCTCATGCTGTCAACGTAACGTTCTTGTCACGTGATGTGGTCTACGGACATCCAATCGTCTTTAGCGCTCAGTATTTTAATCAGACCAAGGGACCGCAACGTGAACTCGGATTGAAATGGGCGGCCTCTTATAGAAACTACACCGTGAGTCAACTACATATGGTCTACAACAGATCGCGTACATATGGTGTTTTTACCAACACAACATACTGGCCACAAAGACATCTTGTCGCTGAGGCAGAATTGTCTATACCCAAGAAACACGTATTTGTAAACGCAAACCATACCTGCACTAAGACTTCGATCAGGTTCCAAGGCAACCTAGGAAAAGAGCACAACATATTTCACTTCAATTTCACAAATGAACCAACAAAAGTAGGCGTTCTAATCGATGGTAAACATCTAAAGATCAGAAATGAAGCTTCAGTGAAAATGAACATCCAACCTTGGAACCAAAGATTTACACTTAATGGCTCGTATGTGAAAGTAGGACAAGAGAAGGGAGTGTACTTTAAGGCAAGCCACGACAACAAAAAGCGAAATTTCTCATGGTACACAGGCATTGTGAACAGAACAACCGAAAAAACACTCAAGACCAACGCAACCGTGCTTGGCAGACGAGTGCAAGCGGCTTGGACCTACTTCAACTTAACTGACGAGAAGGGAATGAAGTTTAGTGCCTTTGCCATGAACAAAACTTTGGAGACCGTATGGAGCTACCTCAAAGTTGGAAAGCAGAGAAGTTTGAAATTTAACGCGACTGGTTTGAACAAGACCGTTTATGCTGGCTTCAGTTTCTTAAACCTAACCAACGAAAAGGTGCTGCTGTTCAACGCTACTGCCATCAACAAGACTATCAAAGCAATGTGGAGCTACGCAAAGTTACAAAACGAGAGAGTTGTGAAATTCAATCTGACTGCGTTTAAAAAGGCCGTTGAAACAAAATTGAGCTTCATCAACAACACAAAGGAGCTTGCGCTGAAATTCAATGCTACTGCACTGAGCAAGTCCTTTGTAGCGATGTGGTCATATTATTCACAAAAACATCACCATCATCATCACCATCACCGACACCATCATATCAAGTTCAACGCTACAACTCTTGGAAAGAAAGTTGAAATGATGTGGGCGTATGATAACATGGGCCACGCAAGATCATTGAAATTTAACGCAACAGCTCTGAACAGAAGTTTGGAAACGATAATGAGCTATAACAAAAACAACAACCTGAGAACACTGGACTTCAATGCCACAGTGTTGAACAAGACAGTAAACGTTATTTGGAGTCTCGCTGACCTTGCCACCGAGAAAGAACTGAAATTGAATGTGACAGGTGCCAACAGAACTTTACTTGCCATGTGGAACATTGTGAACCGGGCTGATTTGAAGGCTATTAAATTCAACGGGACTGCATACAATAGATCAATCGTTGCAACCTGGAGCTTTTTCAATCGCACCACGGAGAAATCCATTAGGTTTCAAGGCAGAGCATTCAACAAAACCATTGTAGCCTCAATGAGCTTTGTTAATTTAACCAACCTAAAAGCAATCCGCTTGAATGGCACAGCATTCAACCAATCAATCGAAGCAATGTGGACATACGACCATCCTCATCATCATCATCATCGTCCTCACCATTTCAAATTCAACGTCACTGCATTTGGCAAAAATATTGACATGATTCTTGCTTACGATAAAACCGGCAAAGAAAGAGCAATCAGGTTTAATGTAACTGGTCTCAACAAAACGTTCGAACTTGCATCAAGAATGAAATTGCACAACAAAGTCGGAAATTTGTCGCTGTTGGCCGGTTTCCAGAACTACTCTGTTGCTTTAGAAGGGGATTTCTTAAACAAAACCAGCAGTAAGATAGCTTGTCTCAGCACCAAGTACCTTAATCGAGTCTACGGAACAAGTTGTGTCCGATTTGTCAACACAACAATGGAGAAGAGTCTTGCATTCAACTTAAACGCCTTAAACCGATCATTGGAGATGAAGTCCCAGTGGTATAAAACAAAAGCAAAATGCAGCAACCGATTCACAGTGAACTACAACAAAGTAAAAAAATGGGAGTCGTGGACGAACTTGTTTTACTCACACGAGCTCAAAGGCTTAAGTATAAATGCCACAATAGCAAAGAAATCTCTCGGTGCAGCATGGTTCTTTGAAAATCGAACCAATGAGAAGGGACTAGGATTCAACATGACTGGCTTTTCAAAGCAAGGTGCTATCAAAGGAACGTGGTACAACATAAATTCACTTAAAGAACTAAAATTAGACATGATTTGGAATGAAGCAAAGATTTCGAGCTTGTCTACAATTCTATTCTTGAATAAACACAAGAAAGCCTTGATTCTTAAAGCACGCGCTTTTAATTGGGTTGTGGAACAAAAAGTTGAAAGTTTGCTTCTTGAAAACGGCCGAAGACGAGATTTGCATTTATCTCATTTCTTGCGAAACGGTTCAAAACTGCTGCTCCTGAATCACCACACATTAATCTATAGAAATATGGGAAATACCAAGGAGCTGATTTACAACCTCAACACAAAAGCGATGGGACGTCATTATGCGTATGGATGGGAAGTCAAGTATCGCAACAACTCCAACAAAGTTAGTTGCAAGCATGAGATGAAATTGTCTGTGATGTATTCCCTAAACAGAAAAGTTTCACTAACTACAGTGCTACACAACGATACTAACCAACTGTCCAGTAAGTTCATTGTGGAATATCTGCCAAAGAAGATCATGGAACACAGTCTAGTGTGGGAAAAACAAAGGAGGTTGATTACGTTAACGTTAGAAGCTCTTCCCAAAATTCCAATAGTCTATCGTTTGTATTGGAAAACTGCTAAAGTCTTTTCTATTGAATCCGAACTAATTGCTTTCAACAAGATAATGGTTAGCTACTTGAGATATTACAAGGAGAATGGATATTTTGATGGCCAAGTTAACATCTACCCTAAGTATCCCGTGAAATTCAGTGGAAAGTACCTGAGAGAAAATGGTCTTGATCTTCAAATTCAGATCGACGTATTCAGTAAATCTTGGAAGCACAAGATTGTAGTAAATAAGAACCGGTTTTATCTTTCGGTCGAATTCATTCCAAAGGCTCCGATTGTTTTAGATGCAAATTACAATTTCTCTGAAGGTCTCAAAGTTACCACAGAACTGAGTGCTTTTAAAAAGTCAATCCAGTGGGAGGCTCTGTACCAAAACATTAGCAGGAGTTTGACCTCAGAACTGACTTTCCTAAACCAAAGAGTCTTTTTCTTAGAGCGCTTAGATCTGGCAAGGAAAAGTGTTGTATTCCAGTTAAATGTCTTGAACCGCACTGTGGGATTCGTTGGACGATTTGACTGGAGAAATTATGCCGCTAGTGCACATGTTCAGTACCAGAAGAACCTTGCTGGGTGGTCACTCATTTTGAATAAGGATGCCAGGAACATCATATTTAACGTTACACTGTCACCACGACTTTCAGGACAGGTTGCAGCAGAGATGCCGACTGATAGGCGTCTCCAAGTCACAGTTCAGCGCAAATTTGGTGTAGATATCGTCAATGAATCCCGAGTCATCTATGAACTAGAACCAACAATGAGCCGAGTCATTTTCTCGTACAATACTACCACCTTTGATAAACTAGCTGCTTTGGTCAACTCTACCAAGATGAGGCTTTTCAACATGACCATTAAGTGTTACAATATGACACAACTAAAAATTCGAAACCTCACCAAGGAATTCCAAGTCATCTTGAAAAAACTTGAGAATAGAATCAAACCTCATACATTAAAGCTGTACCAGCAAGTAAAGAACTTCAACTATACAGAGCTGTTAAAGAATGCATCCATTATGGCCAAGAATGTAACTGTTAAGGCACTGAATATGTCTCGAAGTGTGTTTAACCTGACAATTAAGAACTTTCCAGTGTTGATTCGTAATGCAACCATGTTATATAAAAGACTACGTGCTGACCTGGCAATCAAAATCCCCCTTATTGCAAGTAATGCTACTTACCACGTGAAAAACATTACTCTTCGACTCCGCAACATTACCATTCACCTTAAAAACGTTAGTCTTGTTGTTGTAGATCACATCCGAAACGTCAGCAGTGATTTAAGATTATGGGTAAAGAATGTTTCCACAATGTTAGGAGGTATCACTGTCCGCAATCAAAAAGTTGGTGACGTGCTTAGCATTCTTGTACAAAACGTTTCTGTCCATTACAACCGAATGGCGGCAAGGGTTCAAAGACTGACCAGAAAGCTGGAACTTTTACGACAAGAACTTCAGAAAAACGTCAGTATTCATTTCAAGAATCTGACAGCACAATTGAACAAAACCTACAACATTGTGTACCAAAATGTTTCAAAGCAAATGAAGCTGTTTTACAGAAACGTCACCGAAGAACTGAAAAAGGTGTACAAGAAACTTAGAGAGATGGAAATTCAAAAGCAAAATGTCGGTCCAATGATTGATAAGATTAATCTCCATATCAGAAACTTAACGTGCAATTTTAACGTTTCCTGCACGCTGAGGAATTTCACAAAGTTTGCGCTCATTCTGAATAGGAAAGTACGTAACTTTACCATCCTCAACAAGACCCTGGAACAGCACGCTATTTTCATACACCACACGGCTCTAAATCTAACAAGGAACATCACAACAACTGTTCCTCGAGCTCTCCGTAACTACACAATCAAGGTCATCTATTTAACTCGTAATTTCTCTTATGACATTAAAAATATTTCGTACCTCCTAAGCATCAGAGTGAAAGAAATCGTTCGCCCATGGTCCATCAAGATATTGAAAATCACCACTCCACTTACAAGTCACGTTATTAAGGTAAGCGTGTCGGTGTACAACAAAGCCCTCCCACACATCAAGAAAGGAATGGTAGCAGTTAACACGATTGTGAAGGACTTGCAGACAAAAGCTTCTGCCCAGGTCACACCCATAGTTGAACCTTTAACACCTCTGGCGTATAGTCTTCTGTATCAGGTGCGTAACATTACGGTTAGACACGTTCCTATTGGTAAAGCCATGGACAACCTGATTGTGCGTGCCATTGAGATGTTGAGGAGCTTGAACCACACAGTTGCAACAAACATGACAGTCGCTCTGAAATTCCTAAACGAAACATCAATGAAGAGTGCGGAGGAAATAGTGGACATTACAGTGCTCAAAACAAAGCACCTCGTAAACTACACAGTCTTTGTCCTGAACAGTACCTTCGAGTTAAGTCGTAACATGACCAAAGGTGCCATCCTAACCTTGAACAAAACTCTCACCTCGATGCCTGCAGATAAGTTGATCAAGAAGTACTTTATAATGTTGCAGAATTTCACACGCAATGTCTCTGCAGAAGTGTTGAACATAACTCGCCAGATTAGACGCCTAGAAATGATGAAGCATTTGAAGGCAGCTTGGGTAAAGGCAGATATCGTTAATAGAGTGAGAGCTCTAGATCTTGATGCTCGTTGGCAGAAGGTTGTTGCTTCAGTTAAGTCACTAAAGAATTTCGACATCAAGAGCCGCCTAATGATTGTCAGATACCACATTTCTAATGTGACCAGACATATTGTAAATGTAAGCATTCGTGCATTCAATTTCACTCGAAGACTTGCACGCATGGAAATCACCAAAGAAGCCATAGTTAAAGAACTGGTGACAGTCTGCAACAATACAAAGAATGCGGCTGTGCAATGTTTCTATCTTGTCAAGAACCTCACGATGAACGTGCACAAAAAATACTGGAACAGCACGCTTTCAAAGGCACGGCTTTATGCCAACGTGACTCTAAACAAAACATTAGAAGTCTATGGTATAATCAGAAAACATGGTTTGGCTCTTTATAAAGAACACGAGAAGGACAGACTAAAGGTAAGTTGAAGAATATGTTGCATATACAAAGTAGCATATTGATAAAAGCAATGAGAAACGTTTTTGTTTGGTACGGCAAGAATCTTAACAAAAGATCCTTTACACCTAGTGAATGATGAGTGGTCGAACTGTGACTGCCATCAACGTCTGGACACTTTAGGTCGCGGGAAATGACCTTATGCTCCGTGGGATGTACTTGAAAAAGTACTGTGATTTACTATTGAAAAACAAAACAATCCCTCTTACGTATAGAAATAAAGGATGGGAACCGGGTGGGAACCGGGTGGGAACCATGGCGGGGAAGGGAAGCCAGATCACTATATCTCCGTTCATTCTCATTATTTTACAATGGAAGATAATTATCCTCCATTAAAATCGGATTTCTAAAATTAATATTTTACGAAACAAACTTTGGCATGTTTGAACGCTTTATTGAACAAATAAAGAATTTTAAGCCGTGTATTAGACTGATAAAACACGACGGGCATTTCAGAACACTCGAGAAATGTAGAAAGCACGAGCCGTAGGCGAGTGTTTTTTTTTTACATTTCTTGAGTGTTTTCAAAAGCCCGTCGTGTTTTATCATAGTCTAATACACGGCTTGTGATTCTTTATTTGCTTTATAATATAGATTCTACACACCGCAAATAGTAAAAGCAACAAAACTCGGTTTTTCTATGTTTTATACTCAGTTAAAACATAGGCTTTCAACCAATCAGAGCGCGCGTAGGGTTTTATCTATATTATAATCATCTATAAAGCGTTCTGTTTGGTCAAAAACCCAGGACAGGCATTTGAGAACACTCATTACATTTTTTACATTTCTCGAGTGTTCTCAGATGCCCGTCGTGTTTTATCACAGTCCTCTAATACACGGCTGAGGCTTCTTTATTTGTTTATTGCATATTTAATTTTTCTTGTTCTATTAACTCATGAGTTTCAAACTACAACAATTTCTTTAACAGGTTTATGGCTTTTACAAAGATCTAACTACTGAATTGTATAAAGATGTGAAAGGAAGAGTGATGAATCACGCCAAGATATGCTTGAAAAAGATAAACGACACTGCTCAAAAATATTTCAGGGAAATCCGAAAGTTTGAGAACATGACTTACAACCAGTTAGCCATGAAGACATTCAACATGACAATAGAAGTTTACAATCTTACTCGTGATTTTGGTGTTGCCCTTTACAAGAACTACTCCGTTAAAGTTATAAGGTACGTTTTTGCTGGAACTAATAATGTCGAAATGCAAAATTTTCACACAGTTATGAAATAAACTCACAAGTATATAGGTACCATATGCGTCAAAAATAAACACTAAGGCCACGTTGGTAAGCTAACATAGGTAACGCTGAGCGTGATTGCCATGGACTGCTGATAGACTGATACTCTAAGTGGTAGTTTGAATTAATGATTTAGTTTTACGAAATTAAGGCTTTAGTTGCGGCGATACTTAATTATAAGTTGTTAAATCACTTATTTGTAAATACTCGCCGACCAACTTCAAAGGTACTTTCTTTTATTTAAACTGTTCAAAGTGACTGTTAACAAGAGTTTGGTTTGATGAACGAAGTAGTGTTGGAATTCGCTTGCATTTTTGTCAAAGAAACAAAACAGAAAGCCGGAAATTTCTACGTAAATTAAACTTTTACACTGGAGGCAACTTTCTTTTAGAAAACTCGCAAAATAGAATCACTTTGCAAACTTAAAGACAGAAATTTTCACCCGTCCCATGTTATCGAAAGAGGAGTTTGTAATTGTGGTGTGGAATACTTAAGCGAAACAGTAAGAAATGTAGAAGTTAAAGTACAAGAACACGAAGACAAATCAAAACAAACCGAGCCAGCCAGACACCTTAAAACAAATAAAACTCATTTTTTTCTCTTGGAAGCCTTTGAGAACTGTTCATTCTTTCATTAAAAGACCCATTGTTGAGGTACTTTTCATCGTAGTCACTAATCCGGAACTTAAACAAATACAATCCTATGAACTTATTCTTTTCCCAAAGGGAATCGGAGTGACTTAATTTTTGCAAACTCTTATATATTTTAACAAAGACGCGGCAGTTTTAATCAGTTTTAACTCTGAAGATGATCTTCATGGTCGAAAACGTTTTATCATAACAGTTAAACAGTTTGTTTAGCAAAAATGATTTTTTTTTATAAGCAGGCAAAGACAATTTCTGTATGCACAATTTCTTTAATATTACATTGTAGGTATCCCGCATTGATTTAGTTTTTCAACAATTCCTCTTTTTACCAAATTCCTTTTACAGGTTCTACAACCAAACTCGCAACTTGACTCTAGTAGCATGCAACCACACTTTAGCAGTGGTCAATCGTACCCGGATGCTAGCTGTAAAATATTACAACCACTCCAGAGTCCTGGCCTTTGTCTATTACAACTCTTCACGCGCTGTAGCCATCAAGTACTACAACCGTTCCCGCTTGATTGCAATAAAGTTTTACAATCGGTCGCGCCTCGCTGTGATCAAGTACTACAACCAAACCCTTCACAAGGTGGTTTGCTATTACAACATGTCGCGTAACTACACAGTTCAGGCTTACCTCCGAGCTCGCAATATTACTTTGCATGCTTACAACGTCACCAGGAACTACACCATCAAGGTATTACTTTTTTTTTGATTGATTTGTTCGTTTTTATAATCAGTAACAATATTTGATAATGTTTAAAAGTTAAAAAAAAACTTCATATGGACCTGGGATTTCTAGATAATCCTGGAATTTTTTGTTTTTTCAGATCCTGGAAACCTCTTGAAAATTCTTTGTTTAGCTCTAAAAAAAACTACATAAGCATAATTTGAAAACAACTAAGTTACTTAAAGTTACAAAGAATATTTTTATTTTGTTTACACCTTGTACTTGTCATCTCACACAATTATTCGTTGTTGTAGAGTATCCGATACCTAAACAAGACCGTCATTCCAAAAGTTCTGGAACACTACAACAAGTCTAAGCTCTTGATCGAAAAAGTTATCAACCAAAGCATCGAGCTGAAACAATCTGGAATTCAGAAAGTAAAAGTTTGGTACTCGGCAAACAAAGAAAAGACCATTGAAGAACTTTATCATGAAGCTTATGGGTTTGTCAACACCAGCGTTTACAGCGCTGTTTATCAGCTGGATTTGCGATCCAAGGGTTTAAACCAAAAACTCAAGGACTTTAAACTGAAAATTATGGAGCTAAAAGAGAATCTCACGCAAAAGTTCAATTTGAAAATCAAGATGTGGAATTCTACTCTCCTGAAGAATGTTAAGATTTGGAACACCACCGCTATGGCCATCGCTGAGGAGCTGGTATCTGTGTACAACCAAACTGCAAAGGTCACCTCCATTGCCGGTAGACAGCTGGTACTTATCCTCCGTCCAACCTTCAAGATTCTAAAGAACAGAACTGTAGTGTATCTTGTGCAAATGAAGAATGTCACTCTTCCACTTGTTTTGAAGGCTCAAAACTTCACCCTATTACAACTGGAGAAAGCTAAGAATTACTCTGTTGCTGTATACAATAACATAACCAGCAGCCGAAAGTTCAAGGAATTTGTTGTTAAGTATGAAGTAAGGCAGAAAGTCAACAAGAGCGTTGAGTACGTAAAGAAGATATGCGAGAGAGCTGTTAAATTCGTCGAGGAATTCCGACCAATCGATGCCATTCTCTTCGTAAATGTTACACTTCCAAAGCTTGTGAGGGAGAAATTTGCCATATACAAATTAAAACTTCTTCTGCTTCGGCAAAAATGCCAAACCAAGTTCCAGGAGTTGAAGCAGTCGTGCCTGGTGAGATATGAAAGTTTGAAACAAAAATACCAAGAAATAGCTTCAAATCCCAAAGCCTACGCTGCGAAAATGTACAGAAAGGTAAATAACATTATCTTTATTTAGCAGCAGTTATTGTTTGTCTGTAAAAGCGTTTCTATTTAAATCGGCCGTCGTTAAAATTGTTTTTTCTAAACCATACACCGATTAAAAATAGTTAAAAATTATGTCGTTGAGATGGTGTTTGTATTGTTTTAATGGGTTTGGAAACGAGAGAATTCTTAAGGTAATTGCTTGAACTCATGGAGGTAAGCCAGATCTTTCCATTTGTCAGCGATCATTATACAATGTATTGTTCCGAGGGAAGCGGTTAGTTTTGTTTTTCCCCAGAGTCTTGATGTTTCCCTAGATCAAGTCAAGGGAAACATCAAAAGTTGAGGGAAAACAAAACTATTTTCCCGAGGGACTATACATTAAGTTCTTTGTTCTATAATTAGACTTTCCCTTAAACACAACTTCGATCATCGTTGGAAGAAACTGAAAACTGGCAGTGTTCTCAAGTCCGCCCCCATCAATCAAGCTGATGTAAGCATGTGCTGAAGAAATTTAGTCATGCGCTGATCACATGCTGTTGTAATCAGCGCGCAGGCAACAACCAACTGAGCAATTGTATCCCGGAATATATTTCAATTGACCAGGAACACGTGATCAAAAATCAACCACTCACAATGCTCGTTTTGTTGTTTGAAAGTCTAGGCATATAACAATTTTAAAAGTTGTTTTTGTTATTGTATTCACAGTTGTACAGTTCGACCATCGCCAAAATCTTCTTGGCTGTTAAGAATACACCTGTTGAACAAATGATCAAGCATGAAATCTGGAACGAGTTTGTCGAAGAGTTCAAACGACACGAATTTTTTGTGCTGTCCAAGAATTTAACAATGTACTCTAAAGTTCGGCTGGATGTTGTTTACAACCGCACCATCAATGCAACACAAAAGGTCGTACTGAAATTAAAGAAACTTCTTGAGAAAACAAACAGAACCATAGTTCAGAGCCTCGTAGACATGAAAGAAAAGTTAGGAAAAGTAAAGGACATGAAGTTACGAGAAATTGTGGAACATGAATATATTTTCAAGACATTGGTACTTGTTAAGAATGCGACTGCTAGAGCCAAAAACTACACACTTGTTGCAAGAAACATGACGCTTAAATGGATTTGCCTTGGAAAGCGGCATTACAAGAATCTCACCATTCTTGTACGGGGACACTATGAGAATTTGACGATACTTTTTAGAGGTCACTACAACAATTTGACAAAGCTCGTTAAGGGACACTGCAAAAACTTGACAATGCTCGTTAAGGGACATTACAAGAATTTTACCATTCAAGCAAAAGGACATTACAAGAACTTGACTTTTCTTATGAAGAACTACACCTTGATTGCAAAAGCTTATTACAAGAACGCAACCCTACTGGCAAGAAACTACACTCTGCAGGTCAGAAATTTAACTCTTCATTACTGGAACAAAACCGTTGCATGTCTCCAAATGAGGTTGAACGCGTCTAAGCTCTTCCTGAACAAAACTTTGAAAGAAGGTATGGAGATTTATAAGATCCAAATTCGTCCTGTAGTGGATAGGCTCGTCCCGTTGTATCTGAACTACAGCGAGATGATGTTAAAGATAAGTAAAGAGCTTCCAGGGCGTATCTTCAATTACACCATCCATAGTCGTCCGTATATGTTGTTGAGGGATGGTTTTGTTCTCTTCCGTGTTGGCACAAAAATGACCATCCGTCAATCAATCGCTGAAGCTCACCGTGCACTGATCAAAGCGTACAACCACTCGGTTAACGTGACGTGGAGAGCCCTGAACCTCACGCGTCATTCGCTGAACATCACCATTCAGAAGCTCAACTTCACTAAGGTAAATTTTGGAAGCACTGTGTTCCACTTAAGTAAAAAATTATAATTACTAAAACTGGGTAGCTCATTATGCTATACATTTGCTCTCCATTTGGGCGGGCATGGTTGGCGCAGTTGCTAAGATCTCTGCTTTCCAACCAAAAGGTCCCCAGTTTGATCCTAGCTCTGCCGAGGTTTGAATCTTCTTGTGACCTTCTTTTCCGCCTAAGCTAATTCACCTTTCCATCTTTCCGGGGTAGGTAAACGAGTACCAGCATTTGCTGGGAGCTAACCTATATATCTATCTATCTTGGTAGGTGGCCTGTCTGGACGAAAAAATAGATTTTGCTTCCAAAAAGGACAAAAGGATGTTTTAGCCAAAAGGGAGATTCTTCAAAAAATATGAGTTAGAATCTTAATTTATTCTATAACATGTTTGGTTCTCCCTTTTCTTACTAAAACCAAAATCGTCTTCCAATAAAACATGGTTTAGAAAAAAACGTGTGTGAATTGTAATTCTAGTTTCAAGTTGAAGAAAATGAATATTATATATGTATGATATGACAACCAGTTGATGAAGAACGTATTAACCTATGCATACATTTCAGATATGGGACTTCAGTCAGGATAAAATTTGAGTTCCAAATTGGAATTGAACCCTTAACCGTCCGTGCTTAAGTCGGTACTCTACCACTTAATCACGGGTTATTGGTTCCGGTGGCCCTACTGGAAAACCTAAAATATTCCTTTTGATCTCGCACATCAACTTCCTTTTTCTAGTATAAAACTATTACTCCGTTAAGGATTTTATCATAGTCTTGCTAGCAGCAAACAATTTCACACCATTTCTGTTGTTTTACAAATGTAGATCTACCATATGCTATCTCGTACTTGCTTAACAAGTTTCAAATAAATTGTTTAGGTCCGACATCTGACTGCCTTGTTAAACGATACCCTGAACACAACGTTAGAAACTGCCAAGCCATATTTGCCACTCCTGGCTGCCGTGAAAGAGGAAGTTATTGAAACCGCTCTGTTTGTGAATAAATACTACAGCATTGAGGAGAACTTGCGTAAAAAGATCGTTGACAATGTTGAATTCTATGGAAAGCGTTTAGTCACCAAAGTTTCTCATCACTCACTCGATCTCGTAAACATCACAGTCAGGTAAAGCAACGTCTTTATTATTTTAATTACTTACCATTCATTTTGTTTGTCTTGAGTTGAAAAGATTGGTGTTATTCATTCTTAACTTTTGAACCAGTTGATGAAACTCTATAAAGTGACCATTCATTTTGTTTATCTTAAAAAATAGACATATAGAGTGACCATTCATTTTGTTTGTACAAATGATTTGTGTTTTTAATTCTTAATCAATCGACCCAATTATTCTAACCTTGTAAAATGACTATTAATTTTGAATGTCTTGGAAAGCAGAACTTCTACTATACCCAACTATTAAATCATATTCGTTTCTTAAACGGTAAGTTTAAACTATTTGTTTTAATAAGTAAAGGTTTATAAACTGAATTTAAGCATTTGGAAACAAAAATCATCAACAGGTCTTTATTTTATTTCAGAATATAATTATTTGATCTCGGTTCTTAATGAAAAACAAAGCTTTGCAAATCCTGATGCATTAATTTATTTTTGTTGTTCGGGACTTAAAAAATTAAGCCAGTGATTTGTTTGTGTTTCAGACTCGCAAATCGCACCATTCGTCGGCTGAATGCTTCCTGTGGTAAGTTGTACCGCCAATACAGTCAGAAGTACTATCACATGGTAGAAAAATACAACAGAACCTTCTTGGAGTTGAAACGTAATTACACCTTGAAAGCCAAGCAACTTTTGAAGGAATATAACCAGACGTACAGAGAAATAGCTCAACGTTACAACATCGAGTACAAACGATTAGTTAAGATGGCCAATGACACCTGGATTATGGCAAAATCAAGGTTTGGTAATGTCTCGCTTGAAAAGCTTCGTCAAGCGCTACCACATTACGTCCAGATTAAAAAAGGCTCGATCGTTCTTATCATTCCACATCCAATGAAGATTGAAGGAGACATCAAAACTCTGACTCTTTCAACGGTCCAGAAAGTTAGAAAACTAAAACATCTATCAGGACAAGTAATGAACATCACCCGTCGTGCTGTTAACATGACTAAAGTCATGGGTTTGAAGGTAAATCCAAGGTCTTTCCTACTGGCAAACTGTCTCTAAATATGAACTTTTATAATATTCCTGAAATATGTGAAGAGTAGTTAGTAAGTAAGTAAGTAAGTAAGTAGATAAGTAAGTAAATTAGTAAGTAAGTAAGTTAGTAAGTAGGTAAGTAAGTAAGTTAGTAAGTAAGTAAGTAAGTAAGTTAGTAAGTAGGTAAGTAAGTAAGTAAGTTAGTGAGTAAGTAAGTAAGTTAGTTATATAGTTAGTAAATATTAAATGGGGGCACTATCTTTACCACCTAAGGTGGACGGAGGTCTTTAACATAACAGACACACACGTTAACACAGATATGTCTCCGAGGGCGTACATTTTAAAGTCCTTATCCGGGAAAACCGGGAAAAGGTTTAACCATTTGCTGATACTAAAGCTAAGGCAGCATCTTCTCCTCAATTATTTTAAGACCCTGAGTGTTGGTCCGGCCGGAAATCGAACCCAAGCCTCCCGCACGGTAGACTGGCACCTTACAACTAGGCTAACCAAGCGGCTATTAGAGGATACATGCTTTGTTGATCCACCAAGTCCAAAGCTTTCTTTAACTCGGCAATAGATTATTTATTTTTAAAAGCTTGCTAGTATTCAAGTTAGATTAAACTGTAATGCAACAATAGTATAGAATATTTGCATCTCCATCTAATTAAACAATACAAAGACTGAGGTTCAGACAAATAACTGGAGTGGGCTAGAGGGAATAAGATACTTTTGTAATCCATTTTGATGTTTTTTGTGAAACCTGATAAATGTTCCTATATTATCCACATCTAAACATATTTATTTTCTGTAGTTGGTGAACAAAACAAAGGCAATTTTTGCCATCGCCGTCAACAAATCCAAAGAAATTTACATCCGCGCCATGAACCAATCAAAACTTGTATACACTCAAGCTTTCAATAAGACCATCAAGGTGTACCAAACGTGCCTCAACAAGACCAGAATGGTTTACGTTCAGGTGTACCCAAAGGTGCACAACATTATGATGATAGTGTACAATGCAAGCAAGAGGTGTCCGTTCCTTGAAGAAGTAGGTTACGCCACGGTTCACTATTACAACATTACGAAGAATTTTGCGAAGCAATTCAACTTCACAAGAATGGTTAACTACACGAAGAACTATACAAGAACTTATCTTCCGGTAGCCGTTAACGTTTCTCGTATGTATGTGCAAGTTGGATACAACATGAGCAGAAGGTTCGCCATTAAGGTTAGTAGTTGGAATTCTCAAAGAGATTTTAATAAACGTATATAAAATCTATGATGTGATAATGTGGTTAACAATGTTTTTGCCCGCTAGGTGGGTACATCATCTAGTCGGCAACTTGAAATGGTTATAATTAGATCACTTAGTGGTGGGTGATACATTTGATTACGCTAGTATTACCAAATGAACAAATCTTCTGGTTAATGGTTATACTAAACATTAAAAACATTTTGTATTAAGGATCTTTTAAACGTTCTATAAGTTCAATCCAAGTACTAACGCCAAAAACTTAAATAAAGATAAATTAAATCAAGTTGTAAGCAAAAGAAAGTCGATCGTCTGCTTCGAACGAGAATGGAACTTTGATGCGACCATCAAACATGCACTCACAAAGCTTAAATCTATACAACATTCTTCTTTAGCGACAAATTATATTTTTTAGTCAATATGTATTATTGCAACTCTGTTGAGTAATATAAAGAAAGCATTTTACTTATCTATCTCTATCGCTAGTTTATTTCTGATTTATTTTCTAAAGACACCCCAATTCTCTGTTTCCTTTCCCAGATGATAGAGTTGGCATGGAATACGACTTTTGATATTGTGAACTCGTCAAACTGGATGATAGCATACCAAAAAGCTATAGAGTTTCCAAAACGCGTTCGCAACGAGACCATACAGTTTTACATTGAAATGAGAAAACAATGTATGATCAAGTTTAAGCAGTTGTCAATGAAATCTCTTGAGATGATCAACGGAGTGGCAAAGCACAAGGCAACGTTGAAATACCTGAAACTGAGTGAGCAGTATTACGGCCATTCGCTCAGAATGTTCCAAGGCCGCGCTCATCAGCTGCTTCATACCCACAGACAGCTGAAACACAGAATCTATCATGGTGTTGGTAAAGTCACGAGACTCATGAACCCGTTCAGATGGATTCCGCCATTTGAAAGTAAGTAGTTGGTGTTAAGGGACGGACTATTTGATTTTTGAAGAGGAGGGGGGAGGGGTAGGGGGTGGGGTGGAAGATTTAGAAAAAAAATTCCTGCAACTCTTCCAGAAAGAAAAAAATATCTTGCTTGTTCGCTTGGGTGAAAAAAAAAATTCTTGCATGGACTAAATCTTTCCACACCTCACGAAAACCGCACAGGCAGTCGCTTCAAAGCCGGCACCCTGTTTGGCTGCGGACAATCCAGGGTAATCTTTCACTAGATCACGTGAGCAAAGTTTGGAGGCGCATATGCAGTCTTTAAGTTTGAAAGTTAAGGTTTTAACAAGTCTTAAAATGGTCGGAACCTGCAGGAACTCTGGGCAGAGTGGTTTTTATATTGTCGTTGTTCCGTGTTGTGTGTGTAGGTTTGCTTATACCGTGCCTTCAGTGTCTACTTTTCTTTCGGCTTGTTTCGGCTTTTCGTATCTCTGTTTAGACGTTTTCGTTTTGCCTTTCTTGTTAAATACACCATTTTTCTGATGCAAATTTTTGCTAGTTTCAGGCCTCTCTGGGGGCAAAATAGTGTTGCTCGGTCAC
>ERZ1740055.36-NODE-36-length-18906-cov-15.405602_pt1 | contig 18906 bp, 9 predicted proteins | sample MGYA00581747_ERZ1740055 | MGnify/ENA primary metagenome ERZ1740055 (study PRJEB43018, sample SAMN04849739) | marine metagenome | isolation source: floating plastic debris | place: Pacific Ocean | collected 2008-08-28 | study: EMG produced TPA metagenomics assembly...
GTTTTTATGCGTTTATAGCTGATATGTTTTTTCCAATTTCCAAGAAAATCGGATAGACTTTCTTTTTTTAACTGGTTTTTAACTTTTTCAAAATATTCTTTTGCCGTATTTACCACATGTTTTACAAAAGGTATTTTATTTTCAAAGTTTTTAAATTTTTCTTTAATTGAATGTTCGATCATGGTCCACTCTTCGCGTCCCATTCTTAATAGTTCATCCCATACACTTCGATCCTCTTTCCTTGGTGCTGTCTTTGAAACGGCATCACACCATTCGACCAACCATCCATATACCGTCTCGAAAGACGTATCGGTCGAAAATTTTAAACGAAATATTTCCTCCCCATTACTTTCTATTCGCTCTATAAGATTATAAGTCTTTTTTTTCTTGTCTTTCCACTCTTCTACGTTTCGTGGCTTCCAATGATGCTTGTTACCAAAGTTCTCCGAAAACGTACCTTGTTTAGGATCCAAGGATTCCTTTATCTCGTTAATAAAAGTCTCGTAACTATGACTAGCGGTCATACAAAATGCTTCCAAGCAAGTGTCATTCTCTTCTTTCAGAAAATGCAACGCTTGAGTTAGTTTGTGTTGTAACCCGTTTATTTGCGCAATTAGTGCGTGCACTAATTGATATTTCTCATCATACGTAACCGAAATCTGTAAAATCAAACGGGAAAACTCATCCGACACCGATATTCTTTCGTGTTCGTTATCTTTTTCACAGTAATAATTCAGTTCGGCATTCTTCAATAAATCCTTAAACCATTCTCCGGGTTTGGATAAAGAATTGTTTGTTGTGAGCGATTCTAATTTCCTAATCATTATTTGAAGATAAATAGGCTCGTATCCATATTTACCAATCTCCAACATCACTTTAAACTCTTTCGATACGTCTCTACATTCTATCTTAAAAACAGGATTTATAAAACGCATTCCATATTTACAAGACATGACGATCAAACAGATAGAGTAAATCGATTACTTTGGATATTCGATACACGTAATTTCGTCAGGAACTAAAATACCGTTTTTACTACAAAGACCGACAAAACAATTTAACCTATCTTTACGATCGTCTATCGCGGCAATCAAAAGTCTTAGGTCGTTAATAACTAAAGAATGAATCTTCGTCAATACTGAAGAATTAGAAAATGCTTCTGAAAATAATAAATGTGGATTGAAGCCATGAGGCGCAAACACTTTTTGTAAAAGCGAAAGGACTACAATCTTAGCGTCTTCGCACAAAACTCCGTCGACATCTAATAAACTTCTTATTACGATCACTATCTCGCGACGTAAATTTTCCTCTAAATTATAGATTTTAGTCAAAGTAACTAATTTGTTTTTAATCAGTAAGGTCTTCCAAAATTCTGAAAGTGAAACTACTCTAGGTGTCTGTGTTAATTCCACCACGACACCTGATCTAATCAAAATGAAATGATTATTCTTATCGACATTGGCATCGGTCTTTTGTCGCTTGATTCGTTTTAAATCCTCAATGTCAGTAGTATCGTTATTATCGTTTTCGGACAAAAAACCGGGTAAATTTTTAACATATTTTCGGCAACGTTTAAGTTGTTTTTCTCGCTCCTTTTTCGGATTCTTTAAAACTTCATTATCTATCCGAATCTCATTCAACAATAAACGTAACAATTTACTAAATTGATCATTATGATACGTAATTTGGTCATACAAGCATTTGTAATCTTCTTTCACGGACGCCAACTTTTTTATCGTTTTTTGGAGTTCAATTATAACGTTATCACCCATTTCGAATATATCTTTCATTTCATTTTTCTTCAAATTACCCTTCGAAAAAGTCTTCTCATCGAAAGAGTGATCGTAGATGCCCGAAACAAAACGAGTCGAATTCGTTTCTACTTTTATCGGCTTTTGTGTTTTTTGAAGAAACCCAAACAAGGACGCTGCAAAAGCATTACCAAAAGCGATTCCGGCAAATTCGGACTTAGAATCGGAGACTTTTATAAACTGTGCCATTTCTTTATGTCTTTGAGATACACTAACTTGTTTTTCGGTATGTCAAAATGAAAATATCTAGGCGAAGAGGAGGAGACGTTTTTACTTTCCCTTTCATCCGTGCCTATATTAATAATGGATAGTTTATCCTCCGTTTTCCCATTAATAGCAGTATTAAAAAATAAACCGCACCGATCTTTACCTAAGATTCCCTTTTGAACGCAACGCGCAAATAGTCTTTCCATATTCCTTCGTAAATTACAATCTAATTCCGTTGCCTTTACGGTGGCAAAAAGGGTAGATTTATTGAAAATAAATGTCTCACCATCTTTCTGACACAAGTATTCATCAGCGGTCGCCGTGTGCTCCTCTTCGAGGTATTTTGCATAATTACTCCCAGATATCGTTTCTTCACTCAGTAACAAAGCCGTTTCCTTTTCATCAAATCTCTTGGCTGCCACGGCACATGTTTCGCCCGTCAGTGATTCATACGAGCATTCTTCCGATTCTTCGTCACAAAAGTGCAGCCAAGACGCAGTCTTGACATTGCACATATAGTTAAAACACAAAAGCAACATTTTATAGTTTTCGTACTCCTTTTTTAAAGTGATGCGCATTAGACCCTCCTCGTGTGAAAACGTATACTCGAGACCGAGTTTTGTGAAGATGTGTTCCCTTACGATCCTTAACGGGAACGCTTGAAATCCAATATCAAGATACCAAGAATGGTCATTGAGTTCAGTTACCATTGTTCTTTCTTCTTCGTCCTTTACAAAAGATAGAAATTTCATGTAACGTTTGAATTTTCTAGTCATGTTAGAGATAAAAACTAACCCATCGTCAAGAATTTCGCTATTGTTAAAATTTTGACGCATCATAGATAAGATCTGATCCCCTATTTCCGTCTCCGTTTCTGTAAACAAAGTACCAGCAAATCCCTGTGAAATATAAAATCGTTTCTTGTTTTTATCTCGTTGAAGAGACGTAAAAAACACATCTTGTCGATCACGATATTTTCTCATTTTCGACAGAGCTGAAATGGTACTCATTACCTCAATCACGTCAAGGTTGTTTGGGTTTTGTTCCGCTACCGAAGAAAAATTGGTTCCTGCCAATTGGAAGAAAGGAAAATCTCTCTCACTATTTTCGCCGTCATTTTTCCATTCCTGAAATGGATTTACGCCATCCAGTAACAATCTTGCACCCTCCATAACTCTAATTTCTTCAGAATTCGGTGCCAGACTGGTTGCGAGAAGAAGATCGAAACCAGTTGTCTTAAAATAATTTCTACATTCGCGGAAGTTTTTAACGAAACACTTATTACTAAAACCAACCTCCCCTTCTTTTACTTCGCCCTCACATTCCGTGTTATTTCGAAGCATTACAATAGATCCACGTAGGGCAGCAATACCGGCTGCCAATAATCTAACGCTTCGTAAATGTCTGGCATCGGTTGCAAAAGGACATTTAGTCTGTTTGATGATTTTTGTAATAGTATTCATTTTTTCTTCGATTTCTAAATTTTCCGACTTACTTTCTGCAAAGTCTTCAAAATCGATGTACCTGCACAGATCATGAAAAGCCACCAAAGAAGTCGACATATCGACAAATTTTCCCAAACCCGATTCTTCGATGTTTCTGTGCATCTTTTCAAACGGCTTATCGGGTGTGATCACGTCTTTAAGCCTGTCAAAAAAGAAATTAATCATCCTATCCGAAAGTCCAGCATCGATTCGAAAATTGGAACATATGACATAAGACTGATTCTTCACCGTCCGTACTTTATGTTCTTTTCCGTCTTTAGTTAGGGTACTGATAAAATTTCCCTCTTCCATGATTGATTTCAAGAAATCGATTTTTTGCGACTCTATAGATCTGGGAAATTCGTCCATGAATTGAACACCGAATGTTCCAGAATACTCGACCTCGGGTGCTTTTGTCATCGATATAGTTGTCGACACCCTAACATCGGAAGCTATTTGATGAGATTCGTTACTTTCAGAATCATTGCGGTCGAATAACAATCGCATACTTTTGAACAAGAAACTTTTACCCGCACCATAGGAACCCATGCAACTCATATGAAGACGATGTTGTGTCGTAATCGAATTGAAAAAGAGTAAAAACAACGTTATGACGACGTTCGGTATATGTCTTCCCATTAGAACATCGCACAATGTTACAACAATATCGATCATTCGAACATACCAATCGAATGTATTGTCAGATGTCGATAAACGCAAACTTTGATTCAGTGGTCCGTATTTTGGCCATTCTACGTCTTCGTAATGTAACAGTCGTTTGAAAATATCTCGTAATAACTGGTTTTGATGCTTATAATTACTAACACGATTAAGGAGTTCTGCTAAAGAATGTGTATTATTTTTTAATTTCGCGTAAAATTCAAATTTCGTCGTATTTCCCTCTACGGTAGAACCATCCTGTTTTATTAAAAGTCCCTTGTGCGAGATAACGGAAAAATCCGCCAATTTTTTACTCATAAGAAATGCCATTTCCTCGTCCATTGCATCGTATTCTTTTTCAGACACAAATTCTCTTAAACGACGTTTTAAATCGTCCTTATCTATCGTACAGACGTTTAAAAAAGGCTGCTGCGAAAACTTGAAACCGTTAGTTTTCCAAAATATCCCGTCTCCGAGGTCGGCTCGCCTCTCCTTCCAAGTATACAACAATCGTCGCGCACATTCTTTCAGAGCGGGAACGTCCGTCTTGTCTATTATTTTCCGAATATCTTTATCACTGATTCGATCGTAATTCTTAGGAATGTGCGACAGCAAACGAGACGATTCCATACGAGATCTGATGAATAACACAAATTCACGACGAAATTTACTGAACAAAAGAGAATGACTCTTCCAGAAATTCGGAGAAAGAAGATGAAACATTGAGATTCCAAATGTACCCGGTGGTCTATTCAACACAATCTCGATGACCTTTTTTGATCTCTGTTTTAAATCCTCTTCTGTTTCTCTTTCTTTTTCTTCATCTTCATCTTCTTCTTTGTCAAGGTTGATTACTGTAGAAAAACAACTAAATCGTTCCCGGGGACAGAATTCCCTCATGAAATTTTCTAATTCCCAATTCTTGAATCCGTCTTCCTCGTAGTTTTTATCGTTATCATCATTATCATCATCATCATAATTATCATTATCATTTGTGATATTTCCGTCTGGAATCGATGTACCGTTTACTTTATCGTTTACATTGAGAACAGCCAAATATTTGTGGTAGTCGTATAAAACCAAAAAGAAAAATTCCCTCCTTTTTTGTGGATATCCCTTTCGGGGATGTAAGACGGGAGGAGTTTCGTTTAAACCGCGTACTTGGCAAAACCCCTCTTGTTTTTCTCGTAGATCTTCGATCCGTTTCCCCGTTTGACGTAACTCGTCCATATCGATGAGTCCTCTATTGTACATGAACCACAAATTGACGAAAATCTCGGCGGTTTCTGGAGTAAGATCTTTTTTACACATTCCCAGGTAGACGGCATTTCCAAACGAAATAGCCATGCGGTTTCGTAACGTCCCTTCACTCGGTCCTTCCAACTGTTGAAGCAATTGCACATGCGTCCAATTTAAAATTTCTAATAAATCCAACACGAACTCGAGAAAATCCAACATCTTATAACTCGTTCTATCGTTTGTACCGTCAAAAACGACTGTCATCCATATCATGTCTTCGTCAAAAATTAACGTTTCCGATGTGATGTTAGGTTGAGTTTGTTCCATAGAAATATTTACGACATTCTTTTTGAGTACGTAAGAACCATTTTTACGTCTTTTCTTTTTTTCATCCGATTGGAGAAGGTTTTCGGAAGAGAATTTTCTTTTTTCGCTACCCATGGCAAAAATATTGATTTGGATATTGATTGTAACAACTTGTTTTTCATTGATGACAAAAGCTTACGAAGAAGAATGTTTGGTATCGAAAAATAATCGTTTATGTAAAAAACTTCGCGTTCGAAATTACGTAAAGAAATATTACGCTAGTAAAGTTATAGATTCGGCCTATTGTCAAGATGTGTGGTCTAACACTCATCGACCCGCAATCGTTTGTTTTGAGCAATTTGGCGAAAGGGAAGAAGAGGATTATCTCCGATTTAAGGGTATGAAACTTTTTGACAATGGTATCTATACTGCCTATTTAGATAAACTCGACGTCAAAAATTCAACCGAGTGTCTTCGAGACAGTACAAACGAAGTAGAACGATATTTTTACAATCTTTCTGAAACAGAATACGATTTCTGGCGTTTATGTCCTTACGGTTGGAAACGCAGTTGTACAAAAGAAGGGATAACTTGTATATCGAGAGATGGCGGTTTCGAAAATCAACGTTTTTTTACGCAGAACCAAATTCCTATGTTGCGAAATGATTCGACTTGGTTGCCCATAGCACTACAAGTTTCAACCGGACTCTACTACACGTCTAAAGAAACCGTGCCGGTGACACAGGGCGAAGTCATTTGTATCATGCCTTGGACAGAACTGAATGCAAAAATAAATACTTATCGGTGTCACGCCATCAGTTCCTACGGATGCGAGAAAGTCCAAAATTCCTTTTGTTTTACCATATCGGGCAGTCCAGGAAATCGTTTCAGAATTCAATATAATTTTGAACTGGTTCGTGACAAAGCATTAGACGCAGATCTTATCGGAGGTGTATACTGCTTAAATTACATGCCATTCGCCTATACTTATTGTACACGTTCGACTGTTAACGAAGCGTTCATGATTGACGAGAGTTGGGGAGGACGTCACAAGACAACCGCTTTCGTTTTTCATTTCTTTATTCAACGTTTAAGAATCGACGTTCCGATGGCAAAAGAGACGTGGATACGAGTAATTGGATTAACGATATTTGCAATTCATTTTATTTTGTTATATAATATTGTCAAGAAAGGTATAAGCTTTTGATAATCTGATCGATATGATTGATCTTAAACCGTAAAATACGAAAATATGAATACAGAAAAAATCTTAAAAGAGGCAAGAAATTTGTTGCATCTTATAACCGTCTTTTTCGGTGTTGTAATGATTTTTTTCTGCTTCTTTTCTTTGTTGTACCATATCGTTAAGAAACGTATTAACTTTTGATACTTTGATTGGCAAAGCTGAGAGGAAAAAAAACACACTTTTATAACATCATGGACAAGACCGCAAATTTCGAGAACATGCATATGAAAAAAATTCTGAAAGAGACTAGAAATTTGTCGCATCTCATAACTCTCGTTTTCAGTTTAGTAGTAATTATGTTTTGCTGTTTTATCCCTTTTTTTTATATGTACATAAATGAAAACCCTCACATCGCTTCTAGCACAAAAAGAGAAGAGTTTCGGGCCAAATGCATTACAAACATATGTCATTTTTCGCAAAATCAATCGCTTCCCTCTGATATCGCATGCGAGAACGAACGCGACTGTTACAGTTATGTGTCACCTTGTTCATATCAATGTGAGTTGAGTAAGACGTTGCGTTGCATTGATCTACCCAATAGAATGTATAAATGCGAATGCCTTGACGGATACGAGGGAAAAAAATGCGAAAAGAAGATTCCTTCCTGTTCGTGGGAAGAATGGTGTATAGGAAAACATTCGATTTGTAGAAAGATCGACGCTAAACCGGGCTGGGAATGCGTATGCGAAAACGGACGTTATGGATATAGGTGCGGTTATCGCGATAGAGATGAGAGTATTTGTTCTAAAAACGAGCACTGTTCTTCTACCGGAGAATGTGTCTACTACGAAGGCAAGGGTCAATGCGTTTGCCGCACCGGATTCAGAGGACGATGGTGCGAGATCGACGAATCTAAAGAATACTGTTCACTCGGATCCTGTAAGAACGGAGGCATTTGCATTCCTCGAAAGGATAAAGGTTTTTTCTGTATATGCGATTGGTTACATCAAGGACGGCGATGCGAACACACCTATTCGGGCAACCCATGCGAATCTAAACCGTGCGAGAACGGAGGAAAATGTGTACAATCTCCTTCCAATCCTTCTCGAGACTATCAATGTCGTTGCGAGAATCAATATTCAGGTAAAAATTGTCAACATCCAGTGACCGTGCACGTTTCCGAACAGACGTGTAGAGCGCCATACGAATTTCCAGGACACTTACCAATAAATTCTTTCTTGGACGATATCGAAGCAAACGATGAATGGATACTTGGAGCAGATAATGATGTACACTACATCTATCACAACTGCGTGCACATTAAATTTCTCAATAAGATAAAGTACTTTGAAAATTTCGTGCGCACTAATTCTACTCTTCTTTTTTCGTTACTCGTTACTTCTCAGACTCCTATAGTAGACAAGTTTACGTTAGAAAAAAAGACAAACTATTATAGGGATCAAATGAGTTACGTCGCCTTCCACAATCAAACGGGAACCACCTATTTTGGAGGCAATATCGTAAAACATTTATTTTCGCCGGTGACCCAACTCAACGGACTCTTTGACACAATTAATTTTAAAATACTTTATTTTACGAAAAGGTTATTAGTATTATACAGTTGCCAAAACGGTAACGCTTCCTATAGATACCGAGAACGTTATTTAGTGTTTTATAAAAAAGGAGTATTTAAAGAGGAATCAGACCGGCCGGCCGTGATGTTAAACGAACACGGTATTCCGATGCGCTCCTCCAATTGCGTGGAATAGATGTTAGATGTTTTTTTTCACAACATCGACTCTTTTGATGGAGCACTAGGTTCAACGTTATCTATATCGGCAATCTGTGGATAGAGAGAAGTAAAAGATCTGTATGGTGGTGGACTCGTTAGATCGTCCATCATCTCTCTGTTGTTATTATTTTTCATTATAATAGCTTGAATTTCAAATAAAAACTCTGCAAGATTTTCTGTTGAGTTGTTGTCTTTTTTTGATTTTTTACTTATTTGATTAATGGCCATAAATACGTCAAAGGGATCGAGAAAAACTTTTGTTTTTTTATGTCTTCGAAACCCTTTACGTCCGTTTTGTTTTTCATTAAGCTCTTTATTCATTATCAAATTTAGAATCTTGGAAATCTTAATCGAGCAATTGTATCCTAGAGAACCGTTCCCTAATTTTCGCCATTTTTCAATCTCTTTGAGTTCATCGAATAGCATAATCCAATCTTTTGTATCAATGAGAGCATTCAACTCTGTCATTCGTTTATCTTGCTTCGTCTTGTTGGTAGTATCCATCATAATACTCATTGAAGTTCCCATTTTAAATTCTTCGTTCGAAGAATATGACAACAAAGGAATTCTTACTTCGGCTGATTTCACTCGAGCTATATTGATAACGTTTCTTGGCTTTATAATTACTTTTATTTTTTTCTCAAAATCCACTCTAAAAAAACTCAATGCAAAAATAGACGAAAGTAGAGATCCGTTTTTTTCTTTTTTAATCGATCTGTTGGGAACTTTTATAGGGACCAATAGCTTTCACGTATTCGTATTGCTATTGAAATTGGGAATTTTCAAAGACACTACCATCTTCATCGCGCTGTTAGTGATTTCCGAACTGTTACGTTCGTCATTAGACAAACCGACACGTTTGAGTACGTTCAAGAGTAAAATCCTTTTGATAGTATTCTTTTCAATCTGTATCGTTTCTACCGGAAGCACCATTACCTTGTTCGTATTCAAACAAAACAAAAGCATTTACGACTTCGAACCGGTTGTCTACGACTTTTTTGCACCTTTTTTAGCCAACGTCGTTGTTTATATCCACAAGTACATGTCCGCAAAGTGGAAAAACATTTACGGTGATACACAACGTTTTTCTACTTTTTTATTCATCGATCTTCTAATGGGCGAGGCAATGTATGTCGCATACTACTACGTCATGTACAAGATTACTCATTTCGCTCTCATATCTTTCATTTCCGCTATACTCGGAAGCATCTTCGCGCAAATCAGCAACAAGATCGTTGAAATACACGGACAAACCGCAGCCAGTATCGAAAGATGGTTGGTCGTGTGTATACTTCCGTTACTTTATTTAGGTGTAGCCATTTCGTTCTTCTACGAGTATTATAACACGATATGGCCAAAGATAGCGGAAAAGAATCTCAGCCATTTTATATTACACGGTGCTAAAACCCTCATCATATCTATAACGTTAAGAAACAGAACGAATTTAGAACGCGTTATTATGAAATTCTTCCGTCACGACAACGAAATGATCCAATGGTTAAGCGAACGCATCGTTTACGTATTCTTTGAAATCTTATACGTGTACCTTTTATTCTTACTCATTCGAGGACATGGAACATATTTTTTACTCAGGATTTCTGGATCGTTGATTGGAATAACTCTATCGACCATTTTTAAAACGGTACAAGAAAACGAACAAAAAACGACAAATGATTATAAACCATTGTATAATTTAACTGACAACGCACAAAACCGATCCAGTGGCGAAGAGAAGGAAGACGAGGAAGAAGAAATACAAAGAAAATAATCCAATCGTAAATGGCCCTTGTGGTACGGGTATATAAGTTACATAAACTTTATCGAGTCCCTCCTCATTTATCTGTTCAAGATTAAATCGTGTTATCATAGAAAAATCGTGACGTTTCTTTTTCCCGGTACACCGATGTATTAGAGCATGGAAATAAGTTATGAAACATTTTAACAAATAACGAAAAAATGACATCTCTTTCTCCCTCTTCCTCTTCTTCTTCTTCTTCTTCTTCTTTTTCGCTCCAAGAAATGTTTTTAGAATACCAAAAAGAGAAACTAATGTGTAAAACACTAGACGTAAATATATTTCATAAAGTAATATGGAATAGTATGGAAAAAACATTAGAAGAAAAAGAAAAAGAACGCGAAATCAAAGAAACTATATTCACACTTAAAGAAAAGGTTGCTCAACTTACCGAAAAACATTACGAGATGTGTGAAGACAGACCACCTGTTAAAACCCAGAATCTTCTTCTTCAGGGAAAAGTTACCGAAAACTCGGAATCCGTAGTATCAGAATCATCACATCTCGGAAGCAATCTCTATCTACTTCTACTCGATCAAGGGTTCTTCCAAACGCAACCAAATGATGATAAAACGGAAATAGAATACATTTTTTCACAATGGCCGAAAGATCCTCTGGTACCCATTAGAATTCTAAAACGGGAAATAAAATCCGTTGCTTTCGTCTCTGACGAAAGAAACGACGATGGCCGTGTGAGATTTTTTCACTATGTCGATTATAACCAGAACGGCAAACAACCCAAAAAATTATCGGGTCATTTTGTGAACGAACACACCTGTAATGTAGTGAACAAAGGCATCGATCGTTTTTTCGCATATCGACCCGTTCAACTTTCTGAGAGAGACGCCATCGTGAAGGAATTTGAAATATACTCGCATCGCAAATTATGGAAAAGGTCTCTTTTTAAAGATGAGGTATTAAAAAAACTATTCGAAAAAGACAATCCAAAATACAAAAACGAAACCATATTCCGCGCGTTCAAAGTTTACCTGGAGACGTTGTTGGTCCTGATGATATTAGAGACTGATCCGAAAAACAGTCGCGACATAGTCTCGGTGGCCAAAGAAATCAACAAATATTTATCCGAACGCGTATTTGACAGGTTCGAAAAATATCTTCCGGATAAAAATCCCCTCGAAAAATTCTGTTTTGGTTATCCGGATACTGTGTTTTTACCCGGTTCCATACTCTTGACACACTCGAAATTCACTAACATCTACTTCTCCTTCAAATCGTACCTTTGTTTCCGAGAAGAACTCAAAGCGTTGCAAATCAACTTACGAGAAGACGAAATTCGCATCAAATACGATAACGAAAATAAGGATGTAACGGATGTTTTACTCGCATCAATTGAAGATACCGAGATTACAAACCACTGGAAGTCGAGATACTTGACTATACAAGACAACAGTGACAACAGATTGCCCGCGGCGTGCTGGATTTTGTATAACTATAAATTGTGGTCCGAATACATGATGAGAAAGGCATTTTCTTCGGAAACTAGGAAACACGTAACTTCAGAAAGAATTCGTTTTATTAAAGAGATTAATACATTAGCTAACTATTTGACTGAGTGTGTACAGATATTAACAAATAATTCTACCTCGTCATGGTGGTAATAATAATCATCATCGATAAAACGCCCAATGCCAATAATGATTACGAAGTGATTACTAGTTTTCCGTTTGCCTCCTCGGATGTCGACGGAGATATCCGTACCGGGTATCTCGGGGCTGAACAAGGAGATTTAGCACTTATCCTTACTGATGTAGAAATTCCTTACGAGACTTTTGGAACATCTCCAGAAGAAGGTTTTAAAAACGCTCTAAATACACTGAACATCAACGAACAATTAGCAAAATTCACACTTAGAGGCACGGCTACTTTTTCATACAGATTCAGAGGAATACCGTATCGTTACCAATTCGTCCCTTACAAAAACAAAACACATCGAGATAATTACTTTTATAATTGGATTTCCGGAGAACGGCATGTTATACCTCTCGATCAAGAAATTGTGCCACCGAAGAATCCTCAAAAACTTTGTAGAATTTTCGACACGCAATCTTATTTTTCGGATAACATTTTTCATTTGACAGAACATAACATTGAAACACTTCTCGATCAAAGTATTGAAAATGAAAACATTTTACCCGGATACGAAATAGAAAATACATCCGAGTCTAACATACAGTATGCCATCGCAAAAGCAGGATTTGGAGAGATTGGTGGTAGCTTATCCGTAAAATTCGTCAAACATTACGAAGGAAGAGGTTACAAAAACATATTATTGGCATACGCAGCCAACAGACCACCTCCACATTTCGATTCTATCCTAGCTTGGGAACTTGTCTTTGAAACGCTAGTGCCGACTTTTTCGTCGACTCCAGTTTTAATACAATATAGAGAACCGACAAAACACGGTTACTCGTACAGTCTGTTTAGCGGATCTTCAGAAATAGGAATGACCGCAATAAAAATCTTTGGACCTGGAAAATACGAATACGGAGAAGTCATAAACAAAGAACTACCGATGTACACAATTCCTTTTGACTACGATGCCGACGAAAGGATCATCGATCCAAAACGCGTACTTAAAGACTTTGACAAATTAATACAGAAATTATGGAACGTAGAAATCACTTCTTCAATTCTTGACGACGAGAAAAATCCATATCGATGTACAAGACGAGTCTTTATCACAGAATCAAATGGCGAAGAGGAAGAAGAGGAGAAAAGGGAATCTATTTTAAGAAAACCCAAAACCTCTATGCACATTCACTACCGTTTACCAAAACATATATATGTCGAAGATTATGCTGCATATATTCGATTAGTGAAAAAAGCAATCAGATTGGTGCGAGAGGACAAGGGTTCTTATCTGAGCCTTTGGGATTCGACACTGGAAGTATCGAATCTTTCTGAAAGTATCCCAACTAAACGAGTGTTTTTTTTTGCAATGAAAAAAAAGAGTTATGCCGTTTATCTAAACGGTCAACGTTACGTTGTAAATTTTGCGCAGAAAAAAGATATTCGAGACTTTTCGTCGATCTTTTTTAAAACGAAGAGAAAAGTTTTCATAGATGAAATTTCTACTCTCCGATTGCCTGGTGCGTATAAGTTTGGAGAGCGGCGCCTTGTTCCATACAAGGAAGAAGGAAAAGACGACGAAGAAGAATTTAGTATTTTCGACCAAATCGAAAGTGCATTATGTCATACAAATTTTAATCGGGTTTGTTCCACTACAGGAAAACGTTTACAAGTGTCCAAAACTGACCCAGAGACTCAACAAATATCACCCTCAACAATACCAACGACTAAGTTTTTCAATACTGATCAATTGTATGACGTGTCAAATCCAAACAATTCCGAAGTAACTGAAATACTTCAAAAATTCTTATTACGAATGAATGACGACGGCAAATCTAATTTTAAAAAACTCCCGGGATATAATCGCCTTTTTGTAAATACGAATAGATTTTGTTTATTATGTAATTCCATACATGATGGTCCTAAAAAGACTTCAATCACTATAAAGAATGATTGTGTTTTATTGAAATGTTTAAAAACCAATACTACAGATTTTATAATAAAAATATCTGAATTATAGTTGAGTGATTTTCTTTTTGTTAAACGTTTTATGTTATAGAAATTTTACTTTTTTTTTTAGTTTCATATTAATCATCTTACATATTGCTTCCTTATCACTAATGGTAGCCATCTCGTTCCCAAGTTTATCATTGTTTAAATCTTCAGGTCTACAAGGAAATGAAAATTTATACAAAGTGATAAGTTCCTTGACTATATTCTTAATCTCTAAATCTGTCATATTTCGCTTTACGGGTTTATTTGTCTTTTTATTCTGTTTTTCAAACGACAATAAAGGTTTTTTATTTGTCTTTTGTTCGAGATCAGAAGTTTTCTTTAAAAGGAGTTTTTTGTCTAGTCTCTTTGACATCAAGGTAGATATTCTATGTTTATGCGGAAGATTTTTTTTCTCTTCTTCATTTTTTTCCAAAGTCGCAGCATCCTCTGATTCCTCTTCTTCTTCTTCTTCCTCTTCCTCCTCCTCATCATCAAACTCTTTCTCTTCGCTAGAGTCTACGTCGTTAAAATGATCTCCTTCTTCTTCTTCTTCTTCTTCTTCACTTTCACAGCCACTCTCCCCACCAGAATCAATATCAATCTCATTTTCTTCATTATCTTGGTCACTTTCATTCTCACTTCCATTTGTTTTATTTTCATCGTACAATGAATCGGCCAATAACCGTTGCCTCTTAACAGATTTTGTATCAAAATCCATCGTTTCTTCTTTTTTTCTTTTGTTTCTTCTTTTCGGAGAAGGAGTAAGAAATCGTTGTTCTATCGGGTTTTCTTTTCTAGTTTTTCTATTGAGTCTATACTCTGCGTATAATTGATCGACGACGTCCTCTGATATCAAATGTCGATTACATTCATCGAGGGCACTCTCCAGATCTTCTGTCTTCACATCATCGATGGTCCGATCTTGGCATCCGAGAGAAAATTCCAACGTTTCTCGAATACTCGATTTTATATCTTCATCGGTTGTTTCATTATCGGCACTCCAATTTTTACAAAACGTATCTCTGGGATAGATGTGCAACGGATATGTTTTATTGGTTTTGGTTTCTGGAAAGAGATCGAGCTGTTCTCCTTCTTTCAAGGACATGGTCATCCCCGCCGTAATATACGCCGATGAATGTACGGCTTCGAGGTAATCTTCAGCGATTATGGCACTAAGATATACGTCTGGCTTCGAAGTCGCGAACCAATCGACTCCCTTCACAACATAAAAGGGAACTGGAATTCGCTCCTTTTCGATAACCTTTTTGATGAAATCCTCGTTAATTTTTTCAGAGGCAGACCCAGGTTTAAAAAAAGCTTTACTCCACTTCTGATAATCCATCTGTTGGGTCTGCTGACTATTCGAAAACCGCTTAGAGGTTATAAACGAATTAAATTTCACCATACCTCCCGGTTTCAGGGATAACTTATATTTAGTTTCAAAATAGACAGAAGCACAAGCGATATTCTTAATCATGTCCACGAGCAGACCCGGTAGAATGTACCTCGTTAAACCGTTTTTCTCCTTGTAGTTTTCGATTAAGCGTCCAACGTACACAGCCAAAACGATGAACTCGTAACGCATATGACCTGCTCGAATCGGCACGGGAGCATTACAATCAGGAGCTATGATACTGATGTTATGTTTTATGGCGTCTTTAAACTTCACGTCAAAAGTCTCTTTGCCTTCTAAGTCTCTCTCTTCTTCTCTATTGAAGATAACCTTGGAAGGCTCTAAACCAAACTGCATGGCGTTATTGTCTTTTTTCTTCCGATTCTTGAAACGTTCTTCGTCTTTTTTACATTGCCGTTCAAAAACGTCTTTCGTTAACGCGCAATCGTAATTTCCCCAAGGTCCCTCCACTGTCGGAACTAAAGTACCGCACACCAAGATTCTGTCCGACTTGGCCCATTTTTGTTTACTTTTATCATTCGCTTTAAGACTAAACTCCAAAGTCGTGCGCATTTTATTGTTTATGGATACCGTTTTCATGACCTTGGCACCCGTTATATTCAAAGGATGAATACTTGCGTTTTTACTTTCGAAACTCATCATCTTTTTATAAAAACGGGCGCGCTGACATTGTTGTTTTCTTGGCAATTCAGCATTATCATGAAAACGCATTTTTTCATGATTAAAAAAATGTCTAAACATTAACGCAAAATACGGATGACGCATCACGTTGGAAATATCTAATTTACAACTATCGTAAAATTGTTCCAATTCCCCTATCATTTTTTTGGTTTCTTGGCCTTGTTCTTTTTGTTCCTGGACCGTTTTGGCATCTTTTTTACTCATCATCCATCCATTTTGCAATTTCTGTTCCAACATGGGAGCTTTATATGAAGCAGGATTCCATTTGTCCACGGCCATAACCGGAGAGTTACCTACAAGGATTTCACGCGACACTTTCCGATCATCGAAACATGTTTCCGGAATAACTTCGAAGTTTAATGACAAATCGGTAAAAGTGAAATTCCCGTACACTAAATTCATGATCTTCTTCGTAAGTTCAACATGACTTGAACTGAGGGGAGTGGTGTTCTTATCAATCAGACGTCCGTAATTTAAATCAGTAATGATAGATTGCATATTGTGACCATATTTCTTGTAAAAACATGTAGTGACGAAAAGAGGAATACCCATCGTAGAAACAAGTCCGATTTGATCTTCTTCCTTTAAATCCATTATTCGAGATTGTGCTTTCGAATACGCTTTCCATACCGGATGATTTTCATCGATGATCGATAAATCAAATAAGGTCGCTTCCCCGGCAATCATTTTGTATACTTCTCTATATTGATCGGGATCGTTGGGATCTCTAAAAAGTTGTGCATCGGCATCCCAAAAAAATTGAAAATAAAATTTCGGATCGAATTTCATTTTATTGTAACGTCGTTCTGAGTCTTGTACACTATGAAAGAAATGTTTCTTTTACAAGATTTATATAATGAAACGTATTACAAATAATAAATTAATAAATTAAATGAAAAAAATATAAATTCCCGTAAATAAACAAGAGATCTCGTAAATACGTTAAATGAAACAAAATATAATAAACCTCACCCGTAAAAATCACGCTACTTCTACAAAATGTCTCTACTTGTCGGAAATAAAGTTGTGAAGGCGAAAATAGTAAAGATCGATAAAAGCGGTTATATAATCACGTTTCAAAAAATAAACGATGAAAAAGAAAGAGAAGCGGAAATTCAAACGATAAAAGTAGCGTTACCCGCACAACTCGTTCATCCTATCTCAATTTATAAATTTTGGAACGGTAATATCGTATCCATAAAGTGTCCAGAAACGTTAAGAAAAGTAGACCTACATCGTTACAAATACATTTTTAAAGAACGAAAAGAGGGAGAACGTATAACCGCTATCTGTACACGACTTTTGAAAAACAAGAAAATCGAAAATGTCAGACTCGATCCCTGTCTTAAACGAGATCTGGGTATATACAGAAGCGGGATACAAAAGGCAAAATTACGGTCGCCACAATACATCACAAAATACAAAAACATTCAACGGTTATCCAGACTCGTCAACGACGATCTCGTATTAGAAGGTTGTTTCGAATGTTCCGAAGTGATTGCAGAAAATCGAAACGAGGAAAATGATGCGCGCAGAACCATCAGAGCATTGAGTACCGGTAATCTTCAAATTCTGGATCGCATCTACGATAAATTCAAAATAGATGCTGCTGCAATAACCCGAATTTCCGAATGTATCAAATGGCTGAAAAACTACAATCTTCCGTCTATGCAACAACTCAACGACAAATTCACCACGAAAGACATAATGTCGTCTTTCCTACCGGATAACGTTTTTCACTCTTCTTCTTCTTTTTCTTCTTCAGAATATAATATTCCCCAAAACGTTATTGACTTTTACGGATCCAAACCTTACGTCGATAAAGTCATCAATCTCGATAATTTCGACGCCGTGTGTCATTTTGTAGCATCTCTACGTCAAAATCTAACACAGCCACCTATTGGATCACAATTAGAGTCATCAACCGTTTTCGGCTTCACTCGCGTCGGTATAATACAGCCGCAAAAGTGGCCCGAAAACGAAATGACAAGATTTCTTCTTCGACTTCCGATAAAAACTTACATCATTCCTCTAGGCTTAAACGAAAATGAAATCTTTCAAAAAGAAGATTTCCCCAAAATGACCGAAAAATCTATAACCAATCCAGTTCTCGAAAATTTACTCGACCCATTAATTTTACCGCACAATATTTTTGAACTTATTCGTGCACTGTTTAGAGCTCTTCATGTTCCGAAAATTCGAGAAAGTATCACAAAATGGTATATCGAAGGAGACTGTGAAATTGATAACGAAACCGTTCGAATCATTTTTGCTAACATGGGATTAACCCAATGTCAATCACAAACTGAAACATCGTTTTTTGGCACAAAAGAAGTCGAAAAAGAACTCTCAAAATTATTAAACGAAGAAGACATATTCAATCAAAAACTAAAAAACCAAAACCTGAAAAGAGGAACAAGTTTACAAAAATTAAAAATACATGCCAAAAAAAGAAAGAAAACATTATTATTAATATCTCCAGACGAAGAAGAAGAAATATACGCGCTCGTCCAAAACGTAAAAGGAATCGAAACTTGGAGAGCAACTCCACATCCATACAAAGATGAATTTTCTATCGTCAATTTTGCAAAGAACTTTATTTCCTACTTGACCAATCAAAAATGTTCAAGACAATTAACAAACACGTGCCTCTTTCTCAATGTATCAAAATGGAAACGCAGCTTACTTTCTCGAATCATTTATTTTACCCAAGTAAATAATTATAAAATTACAGGTCATATTTCAA
>ERZ1740055.37-NODE-37-length-18861-cov-7.524301_pt1 | contig 18861 bp, 9 predicted proteins | sample MGYA00581747_ERZ1740055 | MGnify/ENA primary metagenome ERZ1740055 (study PRJEB43018, sample SAMN04849739) | marine metagenome | isolation source: floating plastic debris | place: Pacific Ocean | collected 2008-08-28 | study: EMG produced TPA metagenomics assembly of...
AAAGAGAAAGACGATATACGAAGCGCGTACTGTAAATTCTCACAACCCGGAGACAATCAAACTACATTGCTCACGCCATTTTCGTGCTTCGTAGCGCTATGAAAACACACTTGTAGACCAATCAAAATAAACGTACTATCCAACGTTGGGCAACAATTTCCGGATATGGTGTAAGAACTAACTGTCACTAGGCCGATAATTACGGATATTTTCCACTCGGAACCATGAGGCTTGGCTCCATATATCGAGCATTTAATCATTAACTAGACAAAAGCACTGTTCCGGTATTTGAAAACGTCAGCTATTATCTTTTACTTTTCTATGAAAACAAAGTAACTATTTTCAAACTGCCAATCAAAAAACATAGCCGCTAATGGGTTCTGCCTGTGATATTTAGTAAGAGTACTTAAATTGCATTCACTACTAATTACTAATGATGCCACGTTGATAGCGAGCATTACCCCTTATAATGGTTCATTTTATTATCATTGAAGGAACTTTCAATGATAACTGGCAATGATGTGGTCTGACTGATGGAAATCTTTTAAATTGATGTGAGCTACTGTATTGCATTAGGTGACAAGTTAAATAGCAGATTAATAATAGGAGGAAATAGGGCAATACTCGCTTGGCAACATTTTAGCAAGCTCAATATTTTTAGAATAACGTGAAAACGAAACGAATTTTATTTCATAAATAGATAGCCATCACGGAAACACCGGTAGAAGATTTATATTAAAGTTGCTTTTGATAGGAAAAACTAAACGTTGAAAGGGCACTGAGTCTATTAAAGGGTTATTCTTCACCAGAATTGATTATAAAATTGTGACAATGTTCGTATAGAATACGATATTCCCTCCAGCAAACGGTCAAAAACACTCCCAAATAGCTTTACCAGAAGTGAGCTGTACTTTCAAAGATTATTTAAGTTTGCCGGATTACATAGTTATCCCTATTAATCAATAATGAAATAAAGTGCATTATGACAAATAAAGTTTCAAATTATAGTTTAAATTATACTTTACATCGAGATAAAAATGTTTTTGTAGCTGAGCTATCAGTATTAATTACTTTAAGAAAATGATTGATTTGAATATTTTGATTATCGATAACAAAACGGCAGATTTAGCTTTAAAAAACTTTTACTCAGGTTTTTAATTTTAAGTTTTTTAAAAGTAACCCTACTCCTAAAGTTACAAGTAGCAAATGTCAACATTTTGAACCGAAAAGTGACATTGACATTGCGTGAATGGTTTTAAAAACTATATTGTGGCCTGCGCTTTTCCCCGGTTTTTATGCATGCTACTTAAAAATGAGTCTTTCAGTTTCATGACTTCCGCGACAGGACCGCTTATAGAAAAAGCTTGAGTAGTGACATTCTTTTTGTCTTTATATACGAACATCTTATTTTTTATTTTGTGCCAAGGCTGAATGTTATTAATTAAATAATTTTGGAATTTTAACCTCAAATACTTGTATCATGTTCTTAATATCATCATATTGGAGTATTTGCTGTACGCGCTCGGTTTTTATGTGTTTCTGTGATAACTAAGAAGACAAGATCTTCAATATATTCAAGTTACAGGTAGATGGAGTGAATCAAAGAGAAAATAATGACTCCTGAATTTTGTTCTTGTGTATTTCTATGTGCTTTAGTTAACTTGTTTTGAGAGTAACTGAACAATGAACTTTGCACTATCAACTATGAGTAGGATTTTGTTCCGTAATGCAACAAAACAAAGTTCTAGGCCATTCCTCAGCTCAGGTGTTTTCTTAGCATGTTCTTATAATTAAATTTTGGCCGATTTTCATCGTTACATTCTTATAACAAAAAAAGTTTTTTTATAAAAGAAAAAGCCAAACATGTCGCCATGAAATTACATTTCTAGCATTGACTTTTTCACGTTTTAAGTATTTTTTTTGTTTGCATTCAAGTTTGTCGGTCCAGCCACGTATTGGATAACCGATTATATTGTTTTTAAAGTTCATGAACGAGGCTTGACGGACAAATTTGAATGGAGACAAAAGAATAATTTATATCGTGAAAAAAGGTCTATTTTCAAAACCTATAAAGCCAGCAGCGACAGAATTGGTGTTTCTGTTGAACAACTAAAAGTCGCCCCTCAATTTCGGACTCTCGTGGACCACAAAGATAATCGGTGATAGTCATGTTTAGGTCATATTTTTATAGATAACAACAACTTAGGTAGCTGCAGAAAAACTGTATATTGCTTGGTTTTAGAGAGACAAGGGTGGCTCTACCGGAACAATCAACAAACAAACATGACGTCCTGGAAAAAAAAGAAATAATTTCACTCATGCGAACTAGCAAATCACTCTGCCTAAATCATTTGGCACTTTCACTCACGGTTTAGAAAAAGGTCATGTTTTTTTTCCCTCTCACATTTATTTAAAAGATATATGCCTCACTTCATATATTGAACGTATTCGTGGCTGATAATCTGCAATAGTTTCCTAAAAATCCGCTTTTTACAGCAGTAAGAAGTTAGAAAAGTGGATACAGCTTCTTTTAATAAAATAATAATTTTATTAGTTCTAAGTTGTATTTGTTTTTAATATGAAGAGCAATGGGAGTTTAATTTACTCATGAGCTAGGGAATCGAGTTTGATTTTGGCATGTACTGTTATGAATAGTGAACATTAATATGTGGAGGACAAGAGAATGACAAAGTGCACGTTTCTATACCGAAAATGTAAATCAGTATATTGGCTTTCCAGTTAATCTATCTTATAAAAAATCACCTGAAAATAAAGAAGGCAAGCCTGAGGCTAAAAATAAATCCGCTTCAATCGTCTAAAGATATGAGCAGCACAGAACTGGCAATTCCTGCACACTTGGTTGAAAGAAAACATTAATATTATATTATAATAATAAGTGACAACTTACTGTGAGTGTAAACTAATGCTTAAAATTTAGTATTACTGTGTAAAATTTGTTCTTTTCACCTTACATAGAAACAAAACGAACTATTTCATTATTCTCGGGTTGTTTTGAATCTTCTTCGAAGAAAATTATAATTAGGTACGTGCTTTTTCTACAACTAAATTTTAAGTGAATGTTTCCATGTATGAACACAACAACAATGCGCAAGTGTGAAAACAATGTTAAGATATGTTTCCAATTACTTGATTGAGGCACAAAACTCTTTATTATTCTCATTCATACATTCCGAAAAAATTTACCAAGAACAGAACTTGACATTCGTCGCTGCTACTTTTGATAAAAGATCGGATATCGGAGTGGTTTCTCTGTTTTTTAAAAATGCCCGCCGATTGTAACATTTCCTGGCTATGCTTGTTTGGTCGTAGTTGCAACATTTTTGTGAGATCTGTTTGTACCGTTCGCACGGTACAAACCTCAAATGCAAGGCGTTGCAACTTAAACAGTACTTGTCGAATAGTTAACTTGCGTCGGTGAATGCTGGGTAAAGCACTTGTTTATATAATTATTGCCGTAAGAATAGAATTCTAAATTTTCGCAAACTTCTGTTTTGAATTAGGTTCTTCATCTTAAACAAATACACCTTAAAGTAAGTAATACTAGTAACTTATTAAAAGAAAATTGATTAAGCTTCAATTTTTCCCCTGACTTATAAATGATGTAAAATTTTAAAAGTTGCCAAAGAAAGAGAAAAGGAAGATTTCGTTTGAAAAACAAAGTTTTCGTCTCGAACGTGAAAATGATTATCATTCGACCAAGCAAACCATTGCACATCCAGCATTCGAACTGGCTCTTTATTAATTATTATCAATATAATTTCATAAAGGAAACGAGGATATTTTCTTTTCAAGCAAATACACTCTAAACTCATGTTCCATCACAGTTGAGCTAGATCAGATAGCTCAAGGATCGGTCTCCAATTTGAATGCTTCGAGCTCCACTGAATTGATATGAAAAACCGAAGCACTAGCGGACTTTGCAACCGGAATTGCGTGTTGGTTTGAAGGACTATTAAGTATTTAAGAGTTCTCTGAGTTTAATTACAATTACTCAAAAATCGATGGTACTTAGAAAAACTGCAGCATTTGTTATTCTTATAGTTTAGTCGGTTATAATTGAACTCATAAATAACACATTGATAAAAACAAAGTTACTTTGTATACAAAACCGATAGGTGTACTGCATAACAGATATTTAATTCTGGTTGCACCGTTCAAGCCATTTGATTTTGAATGAAATGGAACAATTTGTAACAACTATCTAAAGTTACATAATCAAACCAGGAAACGGCCCTTTTGCTATATATTGTCAGCAGTTGTTAGAAGTCACGAGATGTACCAATAAAATGAATAAGTGACATATTAGTTTTAAAGCATCTTTTCATAGAGCTTTGATAGATAACCTTTTCCTTTGAACAAGTCAACAATCAGACTTGCAACGTACATGTGCTAGCCTCTGCACACTAATGTCAAAAGAGCGAGGCTCTAGATAAGCTGGAAGTCACGTGACGAAAAATTGTAAGGTCTGCCGGTGTGCATGTTGCGCGTGCATTGTATGATAAAACACCATCTCGCATATATGACTATGATATATCTAAGTACTCCACACGCTCGGAGTTCCACGATTCATGTCAATATGGTTTCTAACTAGTAAAGGTTTATCCCGCCAAGATACACACAATGCTGATTGTTGAAGCTGGTTTTCAGTTTCCAAGTCATTCATTCTAAGACTCTCTCATGCAATCAATATTTCAAAAAGAAATAACTGAATTCGCAACTTCAAGAGGTTCTTTATTCTAGATTTTCCACTTCAGTGTGCGTAATGTTTTAGCCTTTTAGCAAAAAGAAGTTATCGTGCTCTACATATGCCGATGTTTCAACAGGGTTTAGTAATAATACAATCAATTATACACGTTGATTTTGATTCAACATATAAAATCTCCTGCGAACCAAATAAACGACCATTGCTTCAAAACCTATAACTTCTTTTATACTTTCATTACAGACTAATTATGGTATTTATTTGTTTGACAACTGCTAATTCAGATTTTCTTAAGCCGTCAGTGCAAGAACATTTCAATATGGCATTACTTTTATAATTTGTTAAACGATGGCTAACGTTTTTGGCCTGTATTGCACGAGACGTAACTGTCATTAACATGTATAACGGATAATTTATAACAAGACAAAATATCACTGTTCCAAATGAAAAATTGTTTGAACAATTTATCCTTATTCCTCGTACGAAGAAGCTTTAGATAAGGCAGGACTCGTTTATTTAGCAGTACGAAGACAATCATTAACAGACAGGCTTTTCGATAAGGTAATATGCGACAAAGGCAGTAAACTTCATGATCTCTTACTACCAGTAAATAATGTGAATATATCTCTTAGACGGCAACGTCTTTTTTAAATAAACTATCTATCTATCTATCTTGGTTGTTCTTCCAAAGTATATTCTCGCAGTGTTAGGGTGTTTCATTCGAAGAGTTTAGGAATCTTTTGGCTTTGCGTTTTATTTGTGAACTGAATCAGAAATTAGCAGCTCGCTGGTGTGAATAAAAATATCTCTTTCCTTTCCTCAATCTGTAATATGAATGGAACACGAAGGTGAAAGAATTTCACTCTCAACTGCATTTATTTGAGTACGATGAAGATATATTTATTCTTTAATTAAAAGGTGGTTTCAAATAACTGATCAAACTTTCCTAGATGCAAAGATCCAAAGCTAATTTATGATGGTTATTAACTCAAAGACAGACGATTAATTATATAGGAATAAGAGTATTAAACATGGCATACACGCGATATTATTTATTCTCTGGTAAGTCTAGAATTGATTTTTGAACATTGATGAGTATTCCTAGTAAAAGTTCCCGGATGTTATTCTACAGCAGCTTTTATTGTTTTTATTGGAGTCAAATAAAAGTTAATTCAGAGTAAATATTTTCCTTCTGTTACTCCATTCGTTACTTCACAGAGAAAAACAAACATGCAAGCATTTCCACACCAGCAAGCTACTATTTTCTTATTCACAGAACAAAATTTAAAAGAGCAAAAATCCCGTTAAACTATTCGATTGCAACATCCTGAGACTTGAGCTAATCAGTTTCGAGGGTAGAATCTACTTTTGAAGAACGAACAAGTTCTTTCTATCTTTTTGCAATGCAGTAAAACATTTGACCAAATAAAACTCATAGCTCCTTATACTTCAATTTAATTTATACTTTAAAAGAAGTATTCTATAGATAATTGGACTTAAAAAGGTCACATGAAATATGTACTCTGTTTAGAAATAGTGTGCATGCATAGTTCACTGATAATGCAGGACCAGTGAATGACAACGTGCACGATTCTCTACGCAAAATGTTGATCAGTATTGGCTTACCAGCTACTAATCTTTTTTTTAAAATCTACCTAAAAGCCTGAACTGAAATAAAGAAGGACAACAAATTAAAGCTAAAAATAAATCGGAGCCAATAAATCCGCTTCAACCGTTGATAGACATGAGATGTATGCACATAACTCACCGTCAACGGATTTTAAATTACGCACTCAAGTGGAATTTCTGCACACTTGCAATGGAAAGAAAACATTAAGTTAACATAAAGTTTAATTACTATATGCTTTAAAGAATTAACAATTCATCTTACTCTGCTTGTCTTGAACTTTCTTAGAAGATATCGCTAGTTGCAGTTTGGCAACCGTATAAGACAGCAATTAAAGCGCATGTGTGAAAATTATGTTTGAGTTAAAGCTCTAGACGTCAAAATCGTTTGTTTTCATTCAAAAATTTTGAAATATTTTACCAAGAACCGGACTCATGAAAAAATAGAAACTGGTTGATTCTTTTATTTTGTATTTGAAATCTCACATCGCAACTTTACAGCTGGAGTTTGCATGGTCGTGGTCGAAACATTTTTGTGAGATAAGTTAAAAGTTTCTCGCTGCTCGCAATGTACAAATCTTAAATTCTAGGGCCTAAGCTTGCAAAAACCTGGTTGTGCTCCTTCGCAAATACTTGCAAGTCAAAGAGGTTTTGTAAGACAAAAAATTATTAAGCCGGTTGCGCCCGCGAATTGATAAAGCATGTATCTTCATCAACTCCAATTCTAAACTTTTTTAAATCATTGCCGTAAGCAAATAAAGTGCCAACTTCTATAGCAAGGACCTTTTGATGCCCATTAAAGAGCACTGCCACTGAAAGAAGTTTTTATTACTTATAAAAAAAATGCAAATTTTCTCAAAAATTATTTTCGCAAGAATTTTGAGATCAAAATATCAACATCAATAGCGTATAACAAACCAAAACTTGTGAAAAGTTACATTTCAACGAGGATTAATATCGCGAATTTGAAGTTCACAAGTTTAATTTGAGTTCGACTTTCACGTGTAGAAAGCGTGATTGGCTTTCACAAGTGTCACATGCATTATCTTCATTCTTAGCATAATTATTTAGGGACGAGTAATGTTGTGTAAAAAAATAGACCGGCTTCATCCCGGTGTTTGGAAAGCTACTGTAGCTACTCAACTACTGTTATAAGCTAAACCTACATGCAGCTTAATCTTACCTCAATCCTGATTCTACTAATGCAGCCCAAAGGAGGGGCAGTACGTACTAACTCGAATGTAACTTTTTTAGCCCAAGGCCAAGGGAGGGGCATTCAGTTAGTAGTTAATCGGCTGAAACTAAGATTGATCCGAGATTGTCTTTGGGGGTTATTTTCAAAAACAAGATTTTATCTAAAGGCGAGCTCATCAGTTGGTTTCGTAAAAACAAAAGAACGAATCAAGTCAGGCCTCAAATATTTACGGATTATTCTTTAAAAACTTACGTGTAAACCACATACATTAAAGAAAAGGGTTGCCTTTAATCTTTCAGTACAAACTTAATATAAAGAAGCGACAAAAAATTATTCGAACTTTTAAACTATCATGCATCATGGATAAACTATCAATGCCATTAAATAAACAATCTTATTTGCGGCCGATTTATTCAATCAGCCATCATTGTAAAACCAATTGTCCTTGGTTTAGAATTTTTAGATTAAAAAAAAAATCTTCTTTATTAAGGAAAGGATAGGACTGGTTCCTTTGTAAAAAAAAGTTACATAATTATAATTTATGGTGCATGGTTATAGTGAGGGTAGGACCGCTGAATAGCTCTTAGAAAAAAAAAAAAAAAAAAAAAAAATATTTAAATATTAAAAAAAAAAAAAAATGTGGAAAAAAAAAAAAAATAATACAAAAAAAAAAACAAAACAGAAAAAAAAAAAAAATAAAATATATATATATAAGCCAAAAAAGATGGTGGTACTCTCGCAATACTAGCCCCAATGGCATCTACGTACAGAAAGAAAGCAACAATACTTTTAAAATAACTATGTGGAGGACAATAGAGGGTTAGAGGGTTAGTTACTTAAAAATATCGGTCTCACTAAACCGGCATGCACGGGGTCTTAGATAAGGGTCAGAGTATTAGCTTCTAAAAATGAAATTATTGTAATCAGGTCAAGGTGAAAAACAGTAAAGATGGACTGAAAGTTCTTAAAAGGACTTAATATATAGTTGACCCTGATATTTGAAGTTGACTGACGCAAAAAACTTTGTATATTTGTTAATCCGGAAATTTGCAAAGCAATGTTTGCATTCCTCTCTACTATAAGGCATAAATTGATAATAGCCAGCTCTCTATTCTGACACAGGGCTTATAGTTTAGTTTGAAACAAAGCACAACTTAAAACGATATATATAGATAGATAGATATATTTTCATGGAATTCATGTCAAATTCTGTTGGAACACGGAGACGTTTTCTTTCTTTCTTTTTTAAATGGAATATGCATTGGTGGAAACGTTTGTGTGTAGAACAAGAAGTTACAACTTTTAATCTCTCAATAATCTTTTCCGTTTTTCAAGAACAGCACTGCAACAGAAACAAAAGCTGGAATTCACGGTCACGTCATTTTAGCCCGATGACTGCCGCTGCATGAAATGAATGAAAATTATAACAAAATACACGTTAAGTTTGAAAACGCTCAAATTTCTATCAATTTAATACGACTATAAGTTTGAGCATAGTTGCTTTATGAAGAGTTATCCAAAACGATATTCAAAACTCGGCTCACTTTCTTTAATGGCTGGCTTTCCTTTTTTACACTGCTAAAGGCAGACCAGTTATCAAAAGTGTAAACCTTGCCTTTAGTAAAATATGCGTTGAAAGTATTTAACTATTTGCCGACATACTCAAACAAGCACCAGACAAAAAAGTATACATTTTTAAACGTCTTTTCTGCTAATCTCGTAATTAGGGAGAGTTTTGTAATAAAAAATAAAATACGCTAAGCTTAGAATTAAGGCGGTCATCAAAATTTTATAAAAAGGGAAAGCTTCCCTACCGTGTCACTTTAGAAACACCGGAACTGTTCGCTTTTAAAAATAGTTTTTAAGGTGGAAGGAAGCGTCAGCCTTAAATCTAGCGACGTTCTTGAAAGCAAAACCTAGAAAGCTGACCCAAACAACGTGCAGTGTTCAGCAAGTTTCCTTTAGTTTACGAGCTTACATTAAGTGTTTCCGGGAATTGAACTAAAAGTTAACAAGACTGATAAAAACATTGATTTGATCATCAATTCTGAAAGCGGACTAACGGTTACAGGAAGTCCAATGGATGCGAGAGATTTTTCAAAAAATAGAGTATGCATGTCGCTACTACTGTAAGCCTAGTTTAAAATGTTGCAGCATTGAATAAAACACTGACATCATACTCAAAAATTGTATAAACAAAATAATGCTATAAATAAACAGCAATAATTTTCTTAAAAAATTAAAGAAGCATTTTTGATCCCATGCACTAAGGATTTGAAAGTGGTCTGCCTATAAAATACGCGTAAGACTTTTGACCATTTCAAGAACTCGACAAAATTGCACACAGTACATATAATGATATATTGAAAAACCTGTAAAAGTGAAAAAGGTATCAGGAGAAGCTGTTTTTGTTTAATCAGTTAATGTGAGCTATAATTCTTTCCCTTTTTACTATATTCTACTAAGTACTGAAAACATGTATACTGGCTCAAATACGGTCAATCTACTGAGTACTAGCGTAGCAAAACTAAATGTCTCGACTATATATCTTTTTCAAAAGTTCAACGCAAAAAAGTTGTCACAAAGAAATAATGGTCTTTGCCGACTGAAAAAGTCGATATTTTTATATTTAATTTGTATGTCATAAGGCTTAATCGAGAAGTTGATGTTCACTCATATCACAACATATTTTAATTTTTTTAAAAACGTGTCCTTTAATTTAAAATTTTTGAACAATGAAAATCTATTGCTGTTTGCTCCGTCATTTTATTGTCAATAAAAAAATCCGATATCGATGTTTCACTTTTTCAGTTGATCTAGAAGACTAATTGCAGCTTCAAATCCAAGTGGTTGCAACCTCTGGACACGACATTTAAAGAAAATTTTCTCAATTCCAGAAATTTTTTTTAAACGTTGTACTTTGGGCAAAAAGAAAAAAATCCCTAGAATTTAAGTTTTAAGGAATGTTTGCTGATTGTTCTTTTTTCTCTTCCATAAAAACAAATTCAAAGTAGTCGGTTAAATGACATCGCCTTTAGAACATTTTTAAACATACACCATGCATACACTGAAGTACTGCGAGCGCCTGCGAGGCGCTATTTTAAAATATACTGATGTCTTGACAGATAGATATGTTCATACATATGTTTAAGTGCTTGCCTGAAACGGTTGTCCTGCTGTCTTGACTATCAAAAGCTGCCAAATAAGAAAGAATTTTCCATTCAAAGTTTTAAGTTAAGAAACTTTGGTCAAAAGCGAGTAAGATGATAAAAACTTGTTATACTTTATTTTGCTACAACTTTAAAGCCAAGAATTTAATCAACCTCACAATTTTTATCAAATTGTCACATCACATGCACATAAAAGTAAAACAAAAGATTCAGTTTGTTTGAATTTTTTCTTTAAACCAGCTCTCCACACAATTTCTGTCACATTTGCAAAACGAATTTCAGTACTAACGTTAAAACAGCCTTAAATCAACTATCAAGTTGGTCTTTTCGACAACTACCTAATCCTTGATACCGCAATCGTCTGAAATACTGTCCAAATTTTGAACTGAATTGAAAATTGAAACGTATTTAGCCCAAAAACCTTCTCGTAAGGTTAGAACAAGAACACTTGTTTAAGTTAAACAGTGGGTTGGTGCCAATCGGCTGTTGAACAACCGAACTTCTGAACACTGCTGATCCGTTTACCGGCATACGAAAACAAAATTCGCTGTGAAAAAACTTCATTTCTGTCATAGTTTAAGTTAAAAAAAACACTGGTTTACAGACAAATGTTGGATCCGTTTCAACAAAGAATTAACGAAAAACCCACGATCTTCTCCCAGCAAAGCCACCATTATTTAAACAACAATTTATATTTCAAGTGTTTACAAAATTTATTTATCTTTTCCTATTTTTTATACCGTTTCTTTTTAATAATTACAAACTACTAATATATGGTTTTAAACCAAATAATAACCATGTTTGCTTTCTTAAGAACTATTTACAAAACCTCCATTTTTTCTTTGGTTGTCTTTCAGAGTTTTGAAATTACAAAAAATGGAATTGGCCATGGCCTTAACCCTTTCAGTCCCAGCCAGTTTAAACACCCAACTTCTCCTTACATAAACTTCCAAAAAGAGATTTGGTAATGAGAAAATGAGAATTGACCAAACAGAGCAAACTAAAGTAAAATTCTCTCAAACTTGTTCAATGAAAAGAAGGGGCTCAAGTTGGGAGAATTTAACAATATAACCGGGACTGAAAGGGTTAATTCTTCTTACTCTGTTGGATATTCAAAGATTTGGCCTGATGGAATCAGAGCATTTCATTGGTGAGAATGAAGAATCTGATTCTAACGAGAACCATTTAGAATATAATTGGGAGCAATTACACTGGATATCTATCTGGATGTAATGAAAGAATGTATGGCATTTGGTAACGAATGGAAGAAGAGATAAATAAGATTTAAAACAGCGATAACTTGACTTGTTTTTCACTCCTTGCACATTTAACTGTGTTAAATGTTTCAAACACATGTGAAAATACTTCCATATTTATGAAATATACTTTATACTTCTAACATGCTTTTTTCTCCAAAATGGATAAATATTGAGTAGATTTTCAATATTTACAATTTAGGTGGAATATCAAAAAATTAATTTGATATGATACACAGTTACTCAAAAATCTCACTGATTAAGCCTCTTGGGCTCCTCTTCAACTGAGTTGGCTCAGAGAGTTCCTGGCTTTTTGGGACCAAGTGAGTATTGATTTTGGTCTATGTGTTTTTTTTTTGTTTTTGTTTTCAAATTAAGCTATCTATTTAAACTTGTTCCAACAAAAATGTTTCCATCTTCTCCTTGGATAAGAGAAAAGTCATTTGGTGAGAGAGGGTGTCCCTGATCATCTCTCAAACTTTTTATAACACTTGTCTGAAGGTCTAATAATTTGTCTTTTAATGCAACATTTTCTCCTTTTAATTTTTCTCTTTCAGCTAAAATTTCTTGCTTCTTTGCTTGCAACTGTAAAACCTCTTCTTCTAAACTGTCAATAACTTCAAGTTTTCGCTTGCGACAGGTTCTAGCAGCTTCTTTGTTTTTCCCACGACGCCGTAGATCTCGGGCATACTTTGCCTCTGGTTCAGACATAGTCTCTAACAGGGCATTGAATTCATCAACTGGCATGTTGATAATTCTTGAATCACTATATTTAAACTTTAATGGTCTTTCTAGAAAGGTTTTAGATTTTGCCTCCTTGTTTATTTTTTTTATTGCAGAAAGGGACTTAGTTGGAGTAGCAATTTTCCTTCTCACCAAAGAAGCAGTAGTAGCAGAAAGATCTTCACTCTTTCCAGTGACTGAGGAAGATGGAATAACTTCTTTGGCCTTGGATGACTCCAAATTAGACAAGATGGTGGAGTCTGCAAACAAATGCAATTTGAAAATCAGTATTTGCCTGAATTTTAAAGACAAACAAATAACCAAGTTCTGCATTACTTAGATTTAAGCAAGCTATATAATACAAGGATTCATGCTAAATTAAGGGTAGGCTAGATGCTAAAACTTCTTTATGGTTGATCAAAACTAGCCAGCTATATATCTGCAGGTTCATAACTACTGGCTCTCTTAGGAGTGTCCAAAATTAAAGAAAATGAAACGCATCAATGCAGTATTTAAATAGTGACGATTGTACCTAGCACATGATTGTGATACATAAACATGACTTTTAAAATAAGAATTTGTACAATGAAATTAAATATGCAAATTTTGTTATTTACGTAAATAGTGAGTGAGTCACTGGATTCTGCTACCGACTTTGTTTCAATCTATGACACCAAAATGCGAATGTGCAGGAATATGTTACAGCTTTGTGAACCAGTAAAAACTGAATGCACAACTGCCAAAAGTGATTTTGTAATCTTATATTTGTTTCATTTTGGTACATCGACTCGTCATAGTCAAATGAGTCGATGCCATTGAAGTCAATGGCTTTTGATGACCCGAGCACGGAATGCCATCTCTTTGCACTTTCAAGGATACCGCCTAAAATAACGTCGAAGTTGGAGTTTGTTTGACAAAGAGTATTTTGTATAAACTAAAGTCAAAAAGGTTTTTTTAACCCGACTTACAAAGCCTGCCTTCGGTTTTCAATCGACTTGTATATAAACCATTTTGCATTTCATCAAACTTGATAATCATTTTTTTAAAACTGCTATCAGATGTAATCGTTTTCTCAAAACAAAAAGTACTTTTAACACTCTCAACTGTAAAAGCTACAGAATTCCTAACAATGTTAGTTAAATTATTTAAGAAAAATAACACACCTGATAAGGTAACACTTGAATCACTTGGCAGTGATAGTTGAATTTGTTCTTCTGTTTTAAGAATGTCGAGTGGAAGGTTGAAATCATCGGCCCAGGTCGTAGTCAAGGAGTCTACATCAAACTGAAAATCGTTTACCAAACTATTTTCTGGGTTAAAAGATGCGCCTGTTGCATTTGAAGATGGACTCGACCAATTAATGGAAAATGGGTCGAATATTTCCTCTGGAAGATTTGTATGGAGGCCAATTTGTTCTAGGGTATTCTTCTGGTTAGGGTCGTGGTAAAATGACTCATCTTCCAAACATTCTGCCTTGTTATCTAAAACAGCCCCTTTTGTCAATGGATAAGAGGTTCCATACTCTTGTTGGGAGAAAGGGCTTAGAGGTTCTGCTTTAATAGGCATATGGGGAACATGTTCCTGATAGTCAGCAATGTCAAAACCATCTTGAAAAGTGTCTAAAAGTAATTTATAAAAGTTTGGATCTTCTATATTATCTGGTGTAAATCCTGATGCACCAAGCTGAGATAAGTCAAATTGACTGCCAAGTGAATTAGTCTGAATTTCATCGCGATGAGGCGATGCAGAAGATGGCGGGGGACTGAGCGAACCGTGATCAGAACTGTAACCGCTTTCAGTATCAAATGCTTCATTTTGACTTGCAATTCCCCCTTGCATGTTAATAAATTCTTCATAACGCCCACGGTAATCGTGCAAATTCAGCAGATCGTTAAAATAGTTTATATTCTGTTCCATAGCTTCTGCACTGGATTTGTGATTTATATTCTCGTAGTTGAAAGGCGATGTGGAACCATGAGTTATATAAGGACCCGTCCAGTTATATCCACCAGGTATTTCTTGCAGCGGCTGTATGGGATTCTGTAAATTAGTCTGTAAATCGGGTCTAGTGACAGACAACAACACGGCTAACTGCATCAAATTTTCTGCATTTACTTTGAAAAAGTTCTTGCCAACAGCCATATTTCCAAGTCGAGTGTAATAAACAAATGATTGAGAATTCTTTGCTCAAAAACAACCTTTGATAAACGTGTTTCGTTGGATATATATCCGTTTGATTAAACAAACACTGTCTTTACTGCTCGGGAAGACGAAGTTTAGCTTTAGATCTGACAAGACTAGGACTATCACAATAATACTAACATCACCTTCCTCGAAAACACCCTATATAAGCTCCGTGACTCAGCGAAATTTCCTTAAAACACTTTTCAATCAAGATATTTTAAGTTCTATTACGTCATATATTTTTAGAAAGCGCGAGTTATTCAAGGGCATTCCTAAGTCTTGTGATTGGTAGCTTTAGAATTGCCGATATGATTGATTGATAGAACACTTTTTGTCTCTAGGCAAAGTTACATGACGTAGAACTTGACGTACTTGCTAGACCGGTCTTTGAACTTTAACACGTGTTCTTGTTTGTATTGTTATATAATGGTCTGAGCCAGCAAATAACTGGTCAGTGATTGACTTTAAGGTCCAAAATGGCGTCCGGAAAACTTCTGAAATTTAAAGTAGGACAATTAGGTCTGACAGGAAGGCTGTTTTCGCAAGGAAGAAAGACTTCAATAGTTAACAAAAGGAAGAACATTCTTGTCTTTTGCGGACTCCTAACTTCAGTCATTGGGATATGTATCCTTTCCAAGTTTTTGCATACAATTTAAATTTAACAGACCTACATAAGGCTACAAAGTGTATTTTTTTAGTTAATGAAGATACAGTATGTTAATGAAGTTAATTTATTTTCTATCATAATAAATGAAGACAGATATACTTTTACTTCAATATCTGAAATTGTTTTCCTCACGGATTTCCGTTACCAGTCACGCAAACTTAAACAACCGGAACACAAGTTCTTCAAGTTCTAAGCAAGCTAGTTTATGCAAGGCGTGGGAGGATGCGATTACTTATCGTCCTAGAAACGTGTTTCTTTATATTGTTTTAATTTCCTGTACCGTTTTAACGTGTGCAGTTTGTGAGCGACACCTGTCTTGAAACCAATGTCGAAATTTTGTAAACCGTGACAAAGTATTATCTTTCTTTTCCACACCTCAATCAACTATAAAAGGGTTGGACTATATGCATTTGATTTTTGAGGGGAAAGGGGGTAGAAGATTTAGTCCATGCTGGAGTCCCCTCCTGCTGTCTTTAAAGGCATTTTTTTTCTAACTGTATACTGCATATATAATTTTTTCTATTAGTGTTGCAGGAATCTCTTTTTCAAAATCTCAACCCCCCCCCAAAAAAAAAAAAAAAATAAATAAATAAATAATCTGTCCCTTACATATACCTCTTTTAAACTGCAGCACATGCATTAAAAACTATTGAAGCATTAAGTTCAACCTGGAGGCTTTAATTAGCAAGTTTAAGTAAGAAGTTGGATTCTGACACACCCTTCAATGACCAAGCTAATTGAAAAAGCCAGTAGATTTTTACAATATTGGCTTTATTCCTTATGTTATTCTCGCACTTTTTACTCATTAGATAAACTTAACTGTTGCTTGACTATTGCTGAAGCTATTTTCATTCAAACAGAAAGATTTATCCTATACTTTGCACCACATAAATTGGTTTAACCATATTATTTGCTTCGATGTTGTTTTTGCTACAAGATCAGGTTATATATTAACAAGATTTTTTATATCTTGATACACTGATGTCCGAAAAGTTTATAAGTTTTCCAGACTCTTTTGTCCAATAATAATTAAGAAAAATCAGTTTTAGCAAATGTTAAATGATCCAATTTGGATTTCGACTTGAATCCCAGTTTCTGCTTTTTACTTACCTGCTATGCTATGTATCAGATCCTAGTTAAGGGAATCCAAAACTATTAATAGATTTTCATGTATGAGAATTTTTTATTAAATTGTTATGATTTAAATATTCATTTTAACTAAAGACCTGAATCTTAATGTTCTTGGTCTCAGGTAATCATTTATCAAAAGCTTAATTTTTGTTTTTTAAAGTGCAACTTTTTAAAAATGACAACACCTACCAGAGCACAGAACATTACTTTTGTGGTTTTAAAACAGACATGCTTACATTCAGTCGATCATATTACAACTAAACAAATTTTGTTAATGTAGACATATGATAAAACATACTTTTCATTTCTTAACTGCATTCAAGATACCTATTCGATGTACTCTGTAAAAATAGACAAAATTGATTTTGACAAGTAAAATCAGTGACCTGAATTGTTATTTCATCTACCAATTAAGTGGACTTGCATAACTCTCAACACCAAATGACTTTGGTTACAAGGGTGATCACTAAGTACAACATAACTTTGAATCACGACCTTGTTACAATAAATGATCAAAGCTGGCCTACTGATGTTTCATCAACCAAGAGAGCTTAGTATTGAGACACAGAACATTATTATTGTAATGTACTGTATTTCAACTTATTTGTGATTTACTTTGAAGTGAAAGTAATTTGAAACTGTAGTTTAATAATTGGCATGTTTAAAGTTAATATTTGATGACAAATGTGTGGAACATGCAATGATCTTGTGTGGTGTAAAGCTGTCCAATATTTTTACTTTAAGTGCACAAAAACACAGATGCCTTGACTATTTTTATTAAATAACAAGTTATTGAAGAAAACAGTTTTAATTAATATTTGACAATCCTGTAAAATGTTTGTCTCAAAGCTTCTGTAGTGAGTAAGAAACACTGCCTTTCACTAAGAAGACGTATCTAATATCTGCTGTTACGGGTAATTAATACCCATGTTGCATGGCTATCTATTGCAGTTCCAGTTGTGTAAGTACAAAACTCCTACCAAGGTATCAAGATTACAACTTAATTTCTCCTGTTTTAAATAAGTGTAATTTACTTTGAAGAGTAACAATAATTATAAAAATACTGCTGTAGGACTGCATTTACATTTATTGTTTATAAGTCATTCGAATTTTAAATTTATACTTTATGTCGAGTTAAAAAACATCAAAATTGTTGCACCAAATATATTACAAGATCTCACGTTCATTTTAAATCACTGTCAGATACTTAAAGATAATGAGGGGAGGAGTAATTGGTTGCCTCTCCTAATATTATATTGTGCAAAAGAACCAAATATGTTCAAAAAGTCTGATGCATGGAAAACAACTTCCTTTTATGCTTCAGATTTCCAGACACAAATGAATCTTGTTCTTTCTCAGTTCATTTCAATATTAAAAAATATTGAGTAACAATTTGTTAATAACGGCATACCAATTATTAAGTGTGAAATGTGGTAGTTGCCTATTTTCTAATTCAAAACTAGTTAGAAAAAAATCGCCCCAAATCTCTTTTAACTGACTTTATTTTTTATTTTTTTGGGAATCTAAAGAACAGGTGCTAAGAATTCAATTTATTGGACAAGTACAGCTGAAATGATTAGATGTTGTGGAATCACAAATAAAAATATATTACAACCAATGTTAACTTTTTATAGTTGACAAGAATGTTTCATCATTTACAAACTGATGATTTCTGTTAAATATCTGAAGACTGTTTAGTTTTCTGATTAATAACTTATGCTTGTTTTCCATGACCTTTATGAATATTGCAAATATTTCTAGAACATTCTCAAGATGTACTCTTGTGAAACACAATCATCAAAATTTATTTTTGTATCTTACAATCTTTGATTGTGACTTGAATATTTTATCACTGAATAACATAGTTAGGGTGCACAACAAGAAATGGGTCGTCTTCTTCAGCTGGTTCGTATTCTTCTGCTGGAAGGCCCCACTCCTTCAGTGACAAGATCACTTGGTCCTGGAAACAAAATTAATAAACACATCAATTCAAGTCATATATGAACACATAAATTCAAGTCATATAATTGTTATTTCTGATAGAAAAAAATTGCACCAACAAAATATTAGATCTTGTTAACATACATACATATATATATAATAATAATAGATGGTTTGCAATGATGTCATCTGCTAGCTCTCGGAGGTTCCAACTAGATTCACAGGGTTTTGGGATAAAAATGTTA
>ERZ1740055.38-NODE-38-length-18597-cov-7.752022_pt1 | contig 18597 bp, 8 predicted proteins | sample MGYA00581747_ERZ1740055 | MGnify/ENA primary metagenome ERZ1740055 (study PRJEB43018, sample SAMN04849739) | marine metagenome | isolation source: floating plastic debris | place: Pacific Ocean | collected 2008-08-28 | study: EMG produced TPA metagenomics assembly of...
GCTGTTGTTGTTGATGTTGGTTTTTTTGTTTGTGTTTTTTATTATGATGTTGGTGATGGTGATGATGATGAGCTCATAATGATGGTGATGGTGATGGTGATGGAATTAGTAGTGATGATGGTGATGATGATGTAACTGCGGGAGATACGTAGACCTCTAAAACGCAAGAAATATCCATTTTCAACCAAAACCCTAATTCAACTTTACAAAAGGTTTAAGTGTGGGAAGTTCAATCTATTTGTAATGCTTTAAAAGGCAGGTCGAATTCCAGGTGTTAGCCATAACGTTTTTTATTTGCTAAAGTCGGTGTTCCGCACAATATGAGTGCACGTCTTGAACAGAGTGTTGCCTTGCCACCTAAATTCACACTTTTATAAGGTCGTCTATTTTTGGGACAAGGCCGAATGCCTCTTGTTTTAGGGAAGGATCCACACTAGTTAGTGCAACAAGTTTCTAAAAATTGGTCAAATTTTTATGAAAAATCATTAATATTTCTGGTGTATAATTATTTTTTCAAAGGCCTCGCAATTTCTTATATAGTTTTTCTCTGTGATGTAGAGTCGTCTTCGTTTTTCTAAAAACAGTTTAAGGCTCTTTAGTCTAAGCCTTCTTTTAGCTTTTTGATAACATCATCTCTTTCCGCCCTCTACGACTAGTTTTGCCAACCCGGCCGTTTCCTGCACCAACGCATCCGTTGATCAAAACAATCCCTCCCTAGTATCGGTTTATACAGCTAGCACTCACGAAATCAACTGAACCCACTCCTGTGTGCAACATGTCCTTTAATGAATTGCGTAAAAAGTAATGATTAAAAACAAAAACAGAATCTGTCTGTCGTACCGGTTAACTATTTATCTAAAAAATACTCGAGGTTTTCCGTTTGATATTCAAGTTTTTATAAAAAAATTTTTCTTAAAAAACACGGTTTCCCCTCCAATAAATTCCATTAACCCTAATACTTGCAGGCGTCTTAAAATGGAATTGTAAAGCAGTTTTCCAAGCATCTCTTATGTAGATTCTATGGCTAAGATTTTTTGTTTCATCGTGTGTTAAAATGTGTGACTGTTCTTTACGCATAAAGATTGATTTTGTAAAAAGAAAAATGGCCTCGGTTTATTTCAGATCACAGCTAAACAAATCCTTCATCCTAATGTTGTGTACATCTCTGCAACCAAATACAGCACTAAAAATTAACGGGTTAACGTAATGCAAATCCATTCTTGTGTTACGAATGAACGGAATGCTGGAAAGTTTAGATTTACGAGGGAACAGTTATCCAACGGTTTTTGATTGAGAGACTGTAAGTTTTGCTTCGGATTTCCCAGCTTAATCTCGCTTTTTCGTTGATTATTTAAAACACGTACTTATTTGATTTATCTCAATTTCCGTCATTCTTGTAATTTTTAATTAGAAGATCGGTTTAGTTATGTTTCTGTTTGTTATCCGATGCAAATTTTATCGCCGACTCGTTTTCCATTTATTTTAAAAGTACAATGAAATTAATGCCTACCAAGTTTGTTTTCCTGTTTACAATAAACTGAATTAGTGTTTCAATATTTGAATGGAGGTTTTAATTGTATATAAACATCTGTGGATACTTTAATAAGTCTTTTTAAAAAATGGTAATTATCCATGAAAATTTCCTGTTCCAGAAAAACTTTTCTCTCCCCAATTAACTCTTTAGCCTATTTTTCAACTGATTTATTTTACCATGGACCAAAAAACGTTTTCGAGATTTGATTTTTCCTATAAGATTTTGATTTTGTTTTTATAGGCAAAAAACGTTTCAAGCTGTGACATTTTTTAAGTTTAAAGGTTTAGAAGAACTGGAAGATGTAAACTTTAGGAAAAATTCCACTCATTTAAACTTTAATTAATCAGACGTATTTTTTTCGACTCGTGAGCAAAAAGAGTTTCGTTTCGCAACTTGATCTGGCGAAATTTTCAACAAGCTTTAGAAAAAGAACTTCCCTCGTAAACAAAGTTTAGACTCAAATGTCAGGTACTAAATTTTCAACAAGCTGAAGAAAAAGGAGAACTTCCCTCGTAATCAAAGTTTAGACTCATGTCAGGTACAGATGTAAAACACTAATTTCTAGATTGTAAAAAGTTTTAAAGTTTGGAATCAAGTTCGGGGAACACACTTTAGCTAAATATTTAATGAAATAAAAAAGAGAGCTAAAAGAGACAGTTTCGCTTTCCAGCAAAAAACTGTTTTTAAGGTAACTTTACTTTGCTCTTGCTGCGCATAACTCCCGTAAGAATTTCTCTTTCGCTCTAGTTTTCTTAGGAAAGGGTTTTCCTTTATATCTTTCTCGTGTTTCGTGTTTTGCACTCTTTCTGTTAAATAAAACATCATATTAAACTGTATATTATGTTTATAAAGGTTGATAAGATAATTTAGAGTTGAAGACTTTCATACAAACTCCACTTGCTTCTTATATCTTGCGAGTTTTACTCATATATTGAAATTTTCATTGTTTTTCAAATTGCGTGCATCAGTCATAACTCGATCCCAAAGTGATGTGTTTTTCGGAAAGGTATGAATTATTTCACGTAGCTTTTAACCACCGTTTGCACATTTGGCACAAACAAAAGAGTTTTCTGTCTACAAACCGTTTGCGATAAACAATCTGCATTCAGTAAACGCCCCAACACGAGGTTGTTATTTTTGAGAAAAGTAGCTGAAAATTAACGAAAAATAAACTACCTTCCATTTTATTTGCAGAAATGGAAAGAATGTAATTTTAAAATATTGTAAAACAATATGTACCTTAATTGTTCCCATTGAACATAAGGTGAGCACCCACCGAGACAACGACATCAAAAAATTTTGTGAGTTAAAAACAGGAAGAGATGCTTTTGCTAGAGGTGTCAAACTTGGCCTAAATATTTGTTTGTGGTATTCCATTTGAAGCAATTGCAAACTGTGAGTATGGGGGACAATGCACAAAATAGCTGGGCTTGCCACACGCTAATCTGTCTTGTGCTTTTTTTGTTCCGGTTCACAGCCAAGGTGAAATTTGCAGTGATTTAATAAAATAGTTTTCAACACAGACAAATGGAAAATTCTTGAAACAACAAAACGTTCAAATAATGGAGGTTGTAGAATTTTAAAGATATGAGTTTTATGACGCAAAGTTTTAATAAAGGATTCTCGGATAAAGAATTTCTTTACTTTCTATTTTTACTGCTGTTGCATAATAAGAGAAAAATTCGCTTTGTTGAATACAACCAAAGACTTTCCTGTACTTAATACACACACCTGTGGTATCAATTAAAAACCAAGTATTTCATTATTGCCAAAAATATTTGAAAAGTTTTTGTCTTTCTCCAAAACTGTCAGATAATCATTAGACTGAATTTTTGAGTGTGTACTTCTATTCTTAGTTCAGTTACAGATCTTCTAGCAAGCCTACTTGCTCTCATTGTGAACTGATCCACAATTGATGTGCCAAGAAAATTTGCTTAGGCCGTCAATCACGATTTATCAAGCCATCTCCGGAGCTCCTTATAACTTTGTAGATTTCATGAAGCTAGGTTTTTTTGACCGTTAAATCAAAATTGCACCATAAGTTAACAACTTGGCTAAACTTTCAAGTGTTGTCTTTCAACATTTAACCTTAAATGTTTGTACTAGAGCTACTAATGCTCAGTGTTTCTTTGTAGCTTTTGTCAACGGCAGATACACGGTGACTTTTGTCTAGTTTTGAAGGTAGCAGGACTGAGTTGTAAACCTTATGGTTATAGACACAATCAAACGGAAATGTTCTGTATGAAATGAAATGGTCTCTTTATCACACACAGGCTTGAAAAGTGTTTCATTGTTTTGTCTATGGTTTGATCATAAGCATTTACTGCCGGCCGCTCCGGATTTCCCTGACTACGAGTAGTGAGACAGCATGCTTGTTTACACTGACTGAACAAGCTATTTTAGTTGTCATTTCAGGGATAAAAAGTCCTGTTTTTGAACGTGCAACTGAAAACAAACGCACGAAATGCTAGCCCCGAAAGGTTTGTGTTTCTAATAGAATAAACGAGGATAACTGTTGTTTTGAGTGGAGTTTAAAACAAGACATTTGGTAAGTTGTAGATAAATGTGTGTGAATATTTAGTACATACTTGGAAATAATACTAGTTGAGATTCAGTGCACCAGATTTAAATAGAACGTATGCGTTTTTCAATAAACTCAATGAATATGGATACAAATCCGTCTGAAGCTTAAGAGAAACACACAGATTAGTTTACATTTGTTTACATGCGATTTGAAAAAGAAAACGGTAAAATAATTGTAATAACTTTCAAAATATAATGTGAATTTTGTTTGGTAGTATATATAGGATTTGTTGTGATTGTATCATATTTCATGGGGATTTGTTTATCGAAACTAAGAACGCACTCGGTAAGTTTTTACAACAAATTTTGCATGTCGTAAAGTACACGGTTCATCGTCTTCTTTGTGCTAGTTGATCCGAAACGAATAAGATTTTGTGATTCTTATCTTATTTTGCTTTGTTGCCGACAACAGAAAAGATTTAATATAACCGTTTTATTCAAGGAAGTCTGAAAATAGATTATTTTCCCACGAAATCAACAAGAAATGCTAAAACTTATAAGATGTCTCGATCTAGTTTTAATTAACTTGACATTGTTTTCATCAAGTAAAACTCAATTTTGTCATTTCCTTACAACTCTGTAGTTTACATTTCCGATTTTGTTACGATTGTGTCGATTTCAAATAAGATTATCTGAAAAAAATTTCATTGTGGCACTTCAAACCTGTATTTTGTTTTTACTTAAACTATTTTTTGCACCTGTATCGAAGTAAACTTTAATTAAGTGTCTGAACAGTAAAAGTTTAGATGATTTTTTTTCTTTAAAGAAACTAAGCACACTGTTTAGTTCTGCACATGCAGTGAATCGCGTTACCCAGATATTGGATCAGCGACCAGGGTGAATTATATCCCAAGGTATTTCTTAGTTTTTAAAGTATTATCAAGTTTTCAAGTTAGCATTTGTTTTAACCTACTTTAAAGCCAAATGATTGTTTTTTTTTAATTTTATTTTTTTAAAATTCTGAGTTGATCTTTATCAATGGTTGTTTCTTAATGACCTTCTACATGAAAAGAAGGAAAACTTTAAAGCAAGTTTTAAACCAAAAACTACAAAAACACTTTAGTTTAAAATATCACAATTACGCGTTAAAATAGTTTTGCTACTCGAGAAAAATGGTCAGTTTATGACGCTGTTTTGTCAAAAATTCAAAAAATTCGGTTTTGAGTTTACCAATATATGAGAAATCCGCAGGTCAGTTAATAGTTTGTACTCGACTTTCACACTTTCCTATCGCAAATAGTTGCGTAACCCGAAAATTATTCATAACGTTGTTCCAGACCGCGATACAACCTCAACCACAATAATCGCTAGCTGGTCTTTAAACCGCCAACTTAATACACGTTTCATAAACTGATGATTTTAAAATTTTAAAAATGTACGCTCAGTTTTGACAAATTACCGCTAGTTAAATTTGAAATCAAGCTTTGTGTGTGGTAACACAAGCGAAATCTTTATCTTTCTTAAAGCATACACCGAAATGATTAAAAAATTTTCTTTTTAGATTCTTTTACTTTCAGTTTATGTTTTCAATGAACTCAGGACAATAACAAAAGAAACAACGCACAAACTCCATGAAATTTAGACTGTGAACTTTGTGTTACTCTCTTTAATAATTCCAAAAGAAAAATTCACTCATTAGTTTTCGGAAGTGTTTAAGCTCCGAAACAAGTCAAGTGAGATAAGACGTTAAAAAACTGCGAAAGCCAAGTGTTGTAAGTCATTTTAAGATAAACAGAAAGCTTGGCATTTTTTGTTTATGGCATCCTATAATGTATTTGCGTAAAAAAGTGTTTTTGAAATAATAAATTTCTTTAGCATGCAATTGCCTTTTTACTTAACTCCGCCTAACTACTTTAAACCGATAACTTCTCAGTCGGGAAGCAGTTTTTCAGCTTTCTCATGTTTGGTTTATCGGAGCAAATTGGGAATAAATGTTATTAAAAGCAAAACATTTTTAAATTTGAGTAAAAAAAAACTTCCAAATTTCTAAAAATACCGACAGTAGTTCTGTGTTTTATCGTGAATATCGAACTAAAATTCCCAAGCATAAAAGCAAGTGTTTAACCATAGCGTATGTTGATCTTTTTTTATCTGTGTACCAGCGAAAAACCAGTTGTTTTTCCCCTGTTTTTTTCAGATCGACTCAAAATATACGGCATATACCGTTCGTTATAAAAGCTATAACTAAACGGATGCAAACATTTTAGGTTGTTTCGTTTAAAGCTCATAAAGAACAAAGATCATTCCATCATTCAATTTTTACAAACGACAGCATTTCATGCATTGAAAAGTCATTAGAATACAATAGCCGCGATATTTATTGCGTCGGAAAAATTCAAATAGAAAGCGAACAGGTAAATGAATGAAATTTCAGAGAGAAATCAAACATGAAACATTGGAAAACAAAGTGCATTAGACATTGATGATCGCCTGTCAACAATTTCAATGAAGCATTTTTGACGAGCTGTTCTCATCACAAAAACGAAGCTCATTGAAATGTGTTTAAGTTAAACATTACTTGAGTAAATTTGCCATCTTTTCTCCTTAAACGCATTCAAGAGGATTAGAAATAATACAGTTTTATCTTTTTGTTAAGTATACATCAGAAAAGTACTTGAAACTAGGGATTTATTAGTAAAAAGCTTTCTCTTTCCGAATGGCTTTCTCCGAATTCTGGCAACAGCATTGCATATGGAAAAGCATTCAAGTCAAATCGGCGTCCCTTTATCCTTTTTTGTTTTTTGGTTTATTTCATTTGCCGCCGTAATTTTGCTTTTATTGCGGCAATAAAATCTGCAATTATATCTTTCTGATGTCAATGGAGACAATTTTATTAGAGTTTTAATTTAATTAGTGGATAGGTAAAATAAAAGAATCTACAAATTATGTTTCAAAACTATTTGAGCGGTAGCCATTCCCAAAACTCGGGTGTATTGTTTCACTAATAATCACCCATACACTAATTTATTTCTTGGCGGGTCTCTTTGTTACCTAGCGAGGCCAACCGAATTTGCATTTTGTTGCAAATTTGCTTCCTTCAATTGTTAACGCTCTATATGAATTCTACAACACAAACAATACTATTAAAGATTATAAACTTAAGCCCTAAGTATCTATTTTTTTTACATAGCTTATGGTCATCTATCGATTCTTCGCTGGCCGGTTCGAAGCTTCAATAGGTGTGAGCAGAAACTTAAATATTGTCATTGAAGACACCGCGAGGACCGGAAAAAGGATGTCTTCGGAATATTGTGATCAATTCGAGAAAGCGACTTGCTTTTTGATGCAAATTATTTAATAAACTAATCAATCGCTTAAATTGTTCTGTTCTGCAAGGAACGGGAAAAAAGGTCGAGCCGGCTTTGTGGAACAAAAGCAAAGTAATGAATATGTTTTACGCTGCAATATAGACAAAATGAAGTTGAGCGATAAAATTGACTCAATTAGCTCGAGTACCGCGCATGCAGCTGAAATGAAAATAGATGAACAGTCATGGAACAATCAGCCCCGCGAGCTTCTCATTCAGTCAAGCTATTGTTGGTCTAAATAGACTATTACAAAAGTGTTAATATTTTAATCATTACGCGTAGCGACAGATTTCTGAGAGCGCGCAGTGCTGTTCAAGAAACTTCGCAATAAGATGAAGCGTTGGTCGGCTGGATACAGCGAGTTCTTCTTTACATATAAGGCAAACCTTTCTTGCAATTGATTTGTCGCCAAAACGTCACTCAAGCATGTAATATACTCACACGCAATCAAACGGCGCTAAATAGGATTTGAAGCGCTCTATAAACTTATCTTGAAAACAAAATATTCTCTCTGTCTGTCTCTAATTTGTACATAGACACTGGAAGAGTATGTTTATGTAACAAACGACAAAAAAGAAGTGAAATTCTTGGTTTAACCATAATCGGAACTGCTTCTACTGATTTCATCTTTGAGTTGTGTCGCTCCTAAATTTGAGTTTTTGGAGGTAAGTCAAAATTGAATGTCTCAAACAGATTCTTTACTAGTAGGACAACTAGAATGAAAATAGAAAATCTGAAACAAGTTTTTTTTTACGTTATTGTTTAGCAATTTAATTCCTTGTCCTATTGCAACTGAAGCATGACATCGATTTTATTGTACGAAATGATTTTGGGCACAAAACATGGTGCACTGGCAAGTTAGGCGACAAACAAAAGCAATGCCGGAAATATCATAGGATAATTTTAGATTTTTATTCTCACTTTACAGTCTTGAACTAATGCAGAAAGATGCGAATTCAAGTTTCGACGTAGATGTGAAAAAATATTGTCTTAGTAGAGAGTCCGACAGCCAAGACCCGAGAGATGACAGCAGAAGCCCTGACAGGACATTTACTAAGAGTCCTTACTGAAATTATGAATCGTTTAATTCAAAATCAAACAAGTTGAATTATTTCTTCGCTCAAGGCATTAAATATTGCCGGAAATGTAGTTTCCGACTTTTCTATTTCTTTTCCTATGACTTCCCATTTTATAGTTGTTTTGGGTCGCTCACGTAGACCATTTCTCCACATGTGTTCCGTTGTCCTTATTTGAAAAGATGACCAATACACGCTCTTGATTACTGCGAGTAGCACACCGCTTACACTCAAAATGGAAATCGTTTTTCAACGGCCTAATTTTGCCAACTTCCTCCAAAAAACACTCCATTTTTCATTTTGGTGTGTAATCATCCACACACGTCGGAAATTATTTTCTAACTTTCGTGAAAATAAATAGATCGTGACAAGATGTGAATAATATCGAGTTAAAATATTTACTATTTAGAGAACGGGTGTGACTCAAACAGTTCTTCAGTTCTAGTACTAGTATTTTTCATCTAAAGACTCAAAGCAACAAGATTATTTATAAAGAAGTCTTTCTAAAATTGCGCGTGACAGAAAGCCACAAGTTTTAGAAACGGCGTTGGGAACTATTTGTTCTCATGCATGGATTCTACGATTGTTCGTCTCCACGTGAATTGAAAAAGAATTTAAGTTTCATTAGAATTGGCCACGGGAAACGGATGTGACCTGCTGAAAGGCACTATACATTGTGTTGTTTAGACAAAAGTAAAGCTGTAACGAGGAAAAAAACGCATAATAACATAATTTGAAAAGGACGAAAGTCTTTATTTGATTTAACCAGGTGTAGAATTCGTCAGTATTTTGCTTTTTGAGTTTCGTGTTTAGTTTTGTAATGAGTTTTATTGCTTAATCCCTCTGAAGTCAGCATGTTGAAACTCCGTGACACAAAAACGTTGAAACATCGTCATGTTAGTTGTTTTCTTTTATTCTGATATAGTGTTTGTAAGTTCTAGTTATGTTCTTATAAACGATAACTTTAACAAGTGTGAGTTTAGATTTAATTAGGTTAAAATTTGGTGATTTTTCGTTAAAGGTATTTTGAAAATCCTCAATTTAACCTTTATATTTGTTCGGGGATGGAATTTGTAGTGAAGTCGGTCGATTGCCAAAGTTACCATGCTCGCACTAAAACCCTGAATTAAGTAAAACTTTGTTTCAAATACTTTTAGTAAATTAATGATATTTCTTTAAAATTACACTATTTAACGACATTTATATCTCAAGCTTGACAAACAAAAACAAAACGGTGCAAATCGCCTAAGGGTAAAAACTGTTTTATTATAAAGCAGGACGAAAACAAGAACTTTTCACGTCTACATTCAAAGTTGTATTATATAAAATTGAAAATATTTTTTTAACAGTATACGTAAAATCTTTGTAACTTAAAACCTGCAATAATCTAGAATCAGCGATGATTTATCTGTTGTTTCTATGTTTGTCAATGGAAGTTCTATGATTACTGTCTCAAAACTTTTCGAGGATGATAAAATTTTATTGCCTTCTGATTTGGAGTTCAACGCGGCTACTTTCTGAAAGTTTACTCTTATTAATACAATTAAGGTGAAATAGGAATAAAAAACACAATACCTAGCTAGTATGCTATTCAATCTTTCTTTGATTTATATATTCATAGAAATGTATTCTTTCTTTAAATGTCTTCATAGCAATTCAATTTGTGATCAGTGAAACTACGAAAGTATACACGAAGACGACATTTTTTTAATATACTATCGTATTTAAAAGGCTATTTTTCTTGCATTGCGAAAGAATTTGAGCTGTTGATAATTCATATATAGACATTCTCCTTCTTATAACTTTCTCTTAATTACCAAATACATAATTAGACTAATGCTATAAAGAATCCGGCCGTATTGAGCTTCAACAACTCGCATAAAAGTTAAATGAATCGTGAAGACACAGTGTCGTGGACTCTATGTCTAATTTTTTAATCTGAAAAACAATTTAGAGTACATTTGAGCTTTCTAATCAAATACTGGCTCGTCGATTGAGAAAACGAGCCGCCCTGTAATAGATGTTTGCCCACATAACACGAATTTCCCCAATTGAACAGTATGCTTGTCGGATTGACAAAAAATTAGTCAAGTTTGTTAGTACCAGAATGCCGCCATTTAAGTTCAACACATTGTGGGCTGCATAAATATGTACTGCGCAATCAGAAAATTTTTTGATTTTCCAACAAAGATTACCGCTATTTTCATGCAAGAAATAACTTCAATCCTTCGGCTCAAAATCTTAGAAATGAAATTTAGGAAAGAATTGTCTGAGTTCTTTGCTTGGGGAAGTCTTGATGCCGTTTAGTCTTTACTTCGTCATTTGATTTGGTTTGATATATCTGTTGTTCACACAAAAGTAAGTTAAATGTTTAGCTCTACTGGTTTGATAATGGTGCCATTCATGTGATTTTTACATTTTGTTCAGTAATAGTATTATTATTTTACAACATCACAAAGGCTTATTGTTCTTGCATTTTACTGTGCAGCTATATCAAGTTTTGACTTATGTACGTTTGAGTCTAATTTAAGAACAGGAATAGCTAAATAGTTGCGTCGTCAGCGGAATTGATAGACTCACTAGCAAGAGAAGCCAAATGTCTATTTCAAACTGCGCTTCAAACCATTTGAGATACGAGCAAAACGGTCGCAGATTTTAAAAATTTAACCAAATAACTTAGCATAGCTAGTGCATGAAACGAGTAGATAGTTTCAATTGGTGACTAAGAACACGGAATATTACAGATGAGTTACTCAGTAAGTATTGTCAGTATTGATCCTTTTTATACATACAGCTGTGTTATTAATTATTGCAACCGACGCCTAGTCATGGCACACATTTCTACCATAAGATTACTCGCTGACTGTAAAAGCAGTGTCCGATGCATGTGTTTTACAGAAGACCAATTATCTTTCTTGCTAATGTTTTTTATAGAAATAAAACTGTGTTTCGTCTTTAGCTGTTACTGTTACTATTAGTTTAAAGATGTTTGCTTGACATTGTTTCAAGGCTGCCAGCTCCCTTCATTTTAAAATTGCTAACTAGCTTGAATGCAAATTGATCATCTCGTTTCTTTAACCTTGCTATTTGTAGTGGTCTTGACAACAAACGCTATGTTTTCTTTGTCAAGGTACTATGCAAAACAAGTATTAAAAATAAAGAAGAAATGATACAGTCTGTTCTATCTGACGTAAATGTTTGAGATTTTGAAAGAGCATTTTCAAAAACTACTGCTTGCAAAACTCAGTTAATTTTGCGAGCAAACTCAGGGTAAAACTCCCTAGAAGCTTTTGCTGAAACAAAACTCAAACATTGTTTGTATTTTATTAAGACGTGAGATTGCCACCATTTTTTTTTCTTTTGTTATTAAAATGGCCTCAGCTTGGATCGATACAAGCGTCCACTTTAAGATGCCATACGCACCTCACGTGCTTCGATTCTTTTGCAAATGAAACTGGTGGCGTGTGATCAGCAAACCAAAACTGATAAACAAGAGTGATTTATCAGGCTTTAGTTTTTTAAATGACCAGTGTTGAGAATTGATTATGGGAGACAAGTTAAAGCGTTTTGTTTTTAAAAATCGCTAGCCATCACAAAATTAGCCCAGGCATGCTCAGGTGAAATGCATTTCTAAACTGAGCATTTAGTAAAATAAGACCAGAAAAGGCCCAGAAGAAACGAAAACTATTAACTTTCTGTCACAGTTGTTTTCGTTGTTCTACCTGTGAATGAGTTGAATAGAATTAAGTTTATAATAGTGAAATTTCGATTTGGCATCCAGCATTCGTTGCTCGCGAAGCGCTTGGTAATGGTAGCAGTCTAAATGCCTATCAATAAAATTGACGTCCAATTTATGATTACTTTTGACATTTGCGGTTAGGAGCGTGTTAAAAGGAGGAGGGCTATGAAAGTCAACAGCTGTCATTCTGTCATCTCTGCAAAAGAGCCCGAGTTGTAACTTGTCGTAAAATACTAAACAGATCTTGCTATGATTTTGCATTCATATTCATGAGGTTTTTACACATTTGGCCTTTTACACTCAGCTGACTAAAATCGCAGTCGGGCTTAATGGCGAATTTATGTATTAAATACTGTTTTTAACAGCACAAACATGCATATCTATCTACTTAGAAATTCTACCGTCAAGAAAGATGTTTTTGAAGACTTTTTCAAAACTTGCACAACTCGTTTCATAACTATTTTATCGGTCTGTGGCCGAGAATTGTTACAGTAAAGTCAACTTGTTAACTATAGAGATTCACTTGAGTGCACAGACTTTAAATCCTTATATATGTGTGATATTGAAATATGTATAAAAATCACATTATAACTTTCCCTCCGTATTTGGCTCAGAAGACTATGGTCGACAATAAGACTTAAAAAGAGATTAACAGGATAGGACACGGCACAAATTCAAATGCTTACCTGAAGTTGTGTACTAGTGAGTTAAGATGCATTTGCTAATGGATTTTAGCATTTCGTAGTTTTACAAGCAAGCAGTCCTTTGAAAAGCCCATTTAGTGAAAGAGTTGAGTAAATGTTTCGATGATCTCCAGTAATTCTAAGTTGCTCCTAAATTTAGATCATCAACACTTTTTCACAAAGGCAGTAGCAAAACCAGGTCTTTAAAAGAGGTTAATTTTACAGTTGTGTGTGTATTAAATAACAAGGAAAGATATAGGAATCGTTTTCATTTAGACTTCAGTGAAAATGACATTTCTTATATTGCTTCGGATGAAGTCCGATGATAAACGAGCTAATTTATACAAGCAAACTTTTGAGAGCAATTAGTCTCAATAAAATTTACGAGCAATTAGCAGCTCAGATTAATCTTGTTAGGGAAAGCATTTCTTTTGCTGACCTTAAACGTACCCTTCGAAACTTTTCAGTAAGCTCTTGCATGTTTCATCACAATCCTGATCGTTTCGAACTGAATCAAGATGAATATATTTTATACGAATCTATCTTTTTAGACTCGTGGATAAAGCTACAGTTCTTTAAATGAACAGAGAACTAATATCAATGGAAATTCGTGACAAACATTATAAGTTCCATATTACCTCCTGGGTCTCTTGAACTTTTTTCCCTTAAAATTCAAAGTCCATTTCCTTGGCGTTCTGGAGTGCATGCCAGTAGTGCTCCACCAAATTTTGAAGAAAACCATCTCAGTAGTCTGAACAGAATCTCTGGTATGTTATATCTGATCGGTCATATTGACAATTCAGTTTCCACCTCATCTGTTGAGCCTTAACTTTTTTGATTCATAATTTCATTATTCCATACACTAACGCGTTTTAAAGTTGTCTTTAGCTAGAGTTTCTAACTGATTTGTTGCTTTCTAATTAACAGTACTCGTTTGATGCATATGTTTGACCGGCTTAATTCTGGAAAGCTTAATCTAACAATCAACTTTGTTCTAAGTCTTGAGCAAGTAAACCTTGTTTAGTTTTAATTAGTTAAGTCTTTCTTAGTAACTAAGTAATTTTTCAAAGTAAAATAACGTTTAGGGACCATAGAAAGAAAAGTAGGTTTTCAAAATCAAGAAGAACTGTTATCATTTCTTACAAAACTCAACACTGACTAAATGTAGCTTACTAAAGTGTTAGTGCTTGTTTTCGTAGACGCAAATGAAAAAAACAATCGGCGTAGTATGACTCTGTTTTATTAACCAACCATTTTCATTCCTTTTTACTCATTTTCCGAGCGCAGACTTTTCGTTTGGCTGGCTATGTTTTTTTCCAAGTCTGCCTAATTTCAAAATAACAGAACTCTTTAATCTTGCATTTTTATCTTGACATGTTTTCAGGGTTTGACATGTCGTTGACTGTTTTATGTATCAGAAAAAAAATCCTCTGTTGACAAGAAAGGCCCTAATGTTCCCATTTACTGATTTAGTCGGGCAGTCTTCAGTTGCAACTGAGCGACGCAGTTAACACACAGTCATTTTTGAATTTGAGTGAAGAATAACCCCAGTTTCAGTTAACTTGAAAAAATGTCTAAAATATTTTGAATGACAGCAAAGGTGAAAGAAAAACTCAGAGAAATAAAGTGACAATCATTTGCCTGCGATAGTGACTTTCTTTTCTGAACAACAAAAGTTTTTGTGCAGGCGATGCATTATTTCTTATTTGTTGTTTTACTTAAAGTGAAAGGCGACACCTGTACAATTTCTGTTTTTAAAACAATAAAGTTTTGTTTTATGTAACAACCCGAGTGGATACTACTTAACCCTCGAAATCCGACATTACGTCGTCACAAGGAGTCAAAGTTATGCCTACGACAAAGAACGAATGCCGGATTGCCCAGTTTGATTTTAGTAAGAATAACCAGGAATAAGTTATCTGTGTTTTAATCTGCTTCGTAACTATATAAATGACTGATAATATGTTTTATTTCAGTTCTAATAGTTATGAGTCCCGCCCAGTCAGTTAGATAAAATATGATGACAGAGCTACAAATAACTAAACATTTCTACAACTGAGCACAAAGGGAATCTCTTACAATGATGAACTAGTTTTGTTTAGATTTTCTCTCGAAAAGAATTAATTCTGTGTTTGCAGGAAAATTGTTCGTAATTATTCCGTTGTAAATTATCTCAATGTTCGTCTGTTGTTCTGCTTATATTCTGTCATCCCATTTAGGTACTAATCATTGTTAGTTGATAAAAACCACGCTTTGGAAATAGTTTTGGTTGCATTAATACCAGTGCAACTAAAGTCCTAGGCTTCTATTGATTGGGCGTTACAACTACCACACACATTGTATGTAATCAAAAGTTGTGCTCTTTATTTACTGTTGGATTTTGGGGAAATCTACACGGCCCAACCAACTAGTTTATTAACCTAGCACATGCTGTTTGTTTTGTTCTGTTTCTATAGGAGATGTTTATTTGACCTTCTAATTTATGTAAAAAGTCATTAAATAACACTTTAAAGCTAAACAATAAGTGTATAATTGTCATCGTTCTTCGCACTTAGCGAGGTGACAGCTCAAACCACAGGTGGTAAAACTTAGCAGGAGAAGACACTTCGCATTGTGGGAACCGATCTATTTCATTTGAAGCTAAACTGCATTTGCTTCGCTTTGTAGCCTAAACGAAGAAGAAAGGCACAATTAGATGAGCTATGGCGGGATATTACAGTCATATGACTACATATCAACCGTATCCAGGAATGAACTATCCTTCTCCAAACGTGGATTTCTTCAACCCAATGGTGGCTTCTTCGTGTGGTAAGTAATGTTTTGAGTTGTGTGAGATACCGGGACTCAAAACTTTGTTTTCCTTGTGAAATTTCAATTTCACTTTTCGTGGAACTGATTGTACGTGAAATTGTAAGCTTATCGCATTGAAGTATTGCAGTCGTGTAAGGCTGGAAAAGAGATAAAAAGACATCATGGCGCCATATGTTTCATGAGAGAAGTATCGGCTTCAATATGGCTTTTAATGTACACCACTGTCATGATAAATCACATTTGCAACTGAACTGCCAAGTCCACTGTAAAGCTTATACCATTTTAAAACCTTACTTACGCTTACAAAACCGCATTTAGAGAAGGTTTGGACAAAGGAAGATCTTAAATAGCATGCATGTATAGGAGAAGATAGTTTTAAGTGATAGTGGTTACATTGGAAACAGTCACAAGATCAAAGTTTCTGGCAACTTGGGATTAATTGCACGCTATTGGACTCGTGCACATAATGCAATTACAACCTTTAAGTTAAGTTTGTCACGGACGTTCAAATTAAAAAGAAAAAGCAGAAGTGTTTACGAAACTAGGAAGCGGTTTAAAATATCAAGGATATCAATCTCTGTGTTTTTGATAAGCAATTAGTCCTACGGTAAATGAGCTGCGTAGTTTCTTCTAAAGCGAGCAATTAAAATTCCAGCGTAAAAAAAGTAAATCACGAAGCTGAACTAAGTGATTTTAATCTTCTTGATTCTTTTAAAATACCGTTTTGCATTCCGTTTTAATTTTTTCGACTGTTAATGAAACATTTTTTGCAAGTAATTCGACGTCAACAAAAATCTATAAGCTGGGTTCAAAGGCTGATAACTTTTCTTTCTCTCCGTAGCTCACCCTGCACGAAAGCAGAGACGGGAGAGGACAACCTTTACGAAAGCACAACTGGAAGTTCTAGACGAGTTGTTTGCTAAAACAAAATATCCAGACATTTTTATGAGGGAGGAAGTAGCCCTGAAAATCAATCTTCCAGAGTCCAGAGTGCAGGTATAAAGTAATAGAGATATAATCTCTGGTCATTTTCATACGCAGTAGCCAGTATTTCCAAGCTGTAAAATATCTTTTTTTGCATTTCCATAAGTTAGCATATATACAAACACGTGTATTTTGAACCAGTATACTGCTCTGACGGGATGTCTTTTCTCATCAATGGCACTGTTTAGTTGTCCTAACGAATTGAAGATACAACACAAACAAAGCTTCCTTGTTTAATATTTTATGTCAAACTTTAAAATTTTAGCCAGTAATGCATAGCCATTGAGCTACGAATTCTCATATATACATATAGGTACACATAACAAAACCCTTCTTCTCATGGCTATGAATTATTTGTTCACTCACATGTCGAAAGTCCCTTTTAACAGCTGTCTTTGGAACTGTAAATTTCCCAGGATTTATATGCTATATTTAGATTCCTTTCACGTTCAATTGACATTTTTAATTTTCCTGCCATTTGTCAACTGAAGTTGAGAGAGTGTTTCGCTTCTTTGTTGAAGGATAACTTAATGATTTCCTCTATTCTGATTTCTTCTCTAGACGTGTGTAGAAACATGGCATGTTTCTTACTGCGATGGGCGTATTGTTACATTTTCTGCTTAATAAATTTTTTCTAATGCTTCTCTACAAGTATAAATCTTAGTTATGGCGTTGCTTTTTAATAGTAAATATTCCTTTCATAATGGGACAATTTATCAATGGCGAAGGGTTTTTGAATTATGATAGGTGTAAACAGTTTTTTAAATAAATACATATTAGATATTTTGGACATAATAAAGCAGAATATTCTGCTTGTGTAGAATCAGAGAAATGGGTACAGGAAATACATGTCATCCCAGAGCAGTAGTTTGTTTTCATGCACAGCTGGAATAACGCAGGCTCGGCCATTTTTGTCGTAGTCAGCCAATATGTTTTACTGATGTTACAAATCAAAATCACGAAATAAACTTTTACTGCTTCCAAGATTTTTATCTAAATACAATTGTTGTGCATAAATAGTTAAATATTTTAGCAAATATTGGCAATTTATGTGTTAACGTTTTATACTATAAGTAATGAATCCTTGGGGACTAGAATATATCTTATATGAGTTAAATGAATCGAATATTTAGATAAGAAAATTTCGTATGCTCTACTCAACAATTTTCTCATGGTAGGCATTCATGTATGTCTGTCTGTCTGAAGTGATTGTTCTGTTAGAAAGAAAGCGAAAAAGACAGAAAGCATTGAACAAAACAAAGTAAAAACAGTGTGAAGTTTTGTTGAATATCTCTTTTTTATTTCGTTAGTATACAAGCTCACGTTATGTAACTCCCATCATGAGCTACTTCCTCAGTAAACTCCAAGATTAAGTAAATTTAACCACTAATATTTTCTTGTTCTAAAGTTATCATCTCGGACTCCCTTGTTAGATAACGGCATTTCTATATTTAGTCAAATTACATGAGCTTGTAGTTTTGCGGGTTTTGTGGTGCAAGCAAGGACCACTAATTGTGTTAATCGGCCCACGCCTCTAATAACAACTTGTTTATTTACGGGGTTTTGCGTGTTCATACAGATCTTAATACCCGTAACTCAAGTAAAAATAGTTTCTCTTGTACATAATAAGCAGAAAGAAAAATTAGTTTGAATTCTTTCCTTTGTCACTGCAATGGGAGTTGCGTAACTCCTTGAGGAGATCATTGTGTCTTGCATTTGTTGTGGTTGCTCTTAAAATGTTCAGTCTCCGTTTCTCTCCTTTCTATTTTCCTGTTCTTGATCTTTTTTTCTTTAAATAGCTTTTATCCTTGCCGATTACCTTCTCTCCAGCCATTATTCATTTTATGGATTAATTCAAACACAAAGTTGTTGTTGTTGT
>ERZ1740055.39-NODE-39-length-18460-cov-7.898506_pt1 | contig 18460 bp, 3 predicted proteins | sample MGYA00581747_ERZ1740055 | MGnify/ENA primary metagenome ERZ1740055 (study PRJEB43018, sample SAMN04849739) | marine metagenome | isolation source: floating plastic debris | place: Pacific Ocean | collected 2008-08-28 | study: EMG produced TPA metagenomics assembly of...
ACTTCATTTAATATAACAGCACTTGGAGACGGTCAAATTCACAGAGGAGGCGGCTCGTTGAGCTGGCTGCCGGCTCATTTTGAGAAGGCTGACTATGGCAGCCTGACTCCCCTACATAAATGTGTACCAGTAATGAGTAAATAAGCACCAGTGTCTGCTGGGAGCTAACCTGCGATGGATTAGTGTCCCTTCCAGGGGGAGTCAAAGACTCCTATCCACTTAACACTATAAAAACTGGAAATAAGTACTGGCTCCTTAAGCCAATTGGCTTATAAAAGATTTAGCATTTCAGCTTGAGTAAATGTGTGACAAATCAAAGTACATACTGCCAAGATAAGACCTACTGTGATTGGTTGTGACTCTCCTTGATGGAGGAGATGTGACGGAGAATAGGCCGTCAACCGCCGTCAACCACAAGTTTCCATCTCCTATTTTGGGAAAAATCAACATACTCTGCATATCTAAAGCCCTAAAAATGTTTTAAAGCTACAAATCAATGTTTCGAATAAAACATACTGTATTTAGGATTTAAAAAATAGTACATTGTTAGCACTCATCAACCTATTTATGGATGCACTTGAAAATTGTGGAGACTAAGAATCAAGAGAGGTGGGGAACGAGGTACAAGAGGTGAATCTAGTTTCTCAAGTGCTCTCCAAACTTTAAAAATGTCCATAACGCGATAGACGCACATGCAGTTAAAACATGGAGCATTTCTTTTATGACATAACCAACAATTTCGTGAAAAGTTTCACACAGCAATATACAATCATGCTTGTAGTAAATTCAAACCGTTTAACACAGAAACCAACTGAATGAATAGACATTTCTTTTCCTGGGCTGGGTTGTTCAAAAGCCGGTTAATTTTAACCCTGGATTAAGCAAAACTTCACGGTGCAATTTCTTCTTTAAGAAAAGGTGAACGATTCTTTAATCACACTGTTTGGATTTTCGAAGAATAAAACTTGTTTATCCCAAACTTACAGCTCAAATCCGGCTCTGTAAGATTGGAAACAAGGCATGGGTTAAATATTTAACTCTGGGTTAGTGCTAATCGGCCCTGAACTCCGCGAGCGTACACTCAGGTTGCTTTTAGTATCAGATTTAGTGGATCTTCCCCTGACCACTCGCTCTTTTAGACAGAGAGCGCACGAATTTACCATCTAAGTAATAAAATATTGGTTCACGAAACTTACCAAGCCGAAAAATTTTCTCCTACAACTAATAAGTACTGTATTGTCAATATCCAAATCTAAATTGCATCTTCTTTCTCTTCAGAGTTCGGTCAGTTGTGTTAGCATCTTTGAGGTCTTGTCATCGCATTTATCACATTATTTTCCTTACTAACGTGTGTTAGGTCGAAAAATATTATTAAATTACCATAAAAGACCATAAAGTATATATATATCTTCTATTTCAGTTCCGAAGGGAATCTTCCCTTTTGCAACGCGTTTTGTTTTTCTGGTCAGCAGTCAGAACACTTTCAAAAACGACATGCTCATAGCTCGGACAAAATATTTGAGGGTGGGGAGGGTTAAGTCTAGTTTAGCAAAAACACCACTGAAAATCCTTTTTTAAAAATGAGCATTTTAAAAAAAAAAAACGAGATTGATAATCTTTTCAAAAGAATAAGATCAGCATAATTTTCTGTTTGAAAATATTGCTTGTGTTTGTATTTTTCGTTTTTGTTAACAAAAGCTTTGCCCAGCAGCTAGCCCATAATACTAACACAAACTTCCGGTTTACCAAGAAAATGTGTTCCATGCGAAATCCAGGAAGTCTTAAGAATGAATGCACCATCGAAGATTTCACTCTATTTGCAGCTCAGTGACGCTAATACATGGCTTACTAGTTTGAAAAACGTGAAATAATCGCATGTTTTGGTCTTCACCTTTTGATTTGCAAGAAGCTAGTCAATCTATTTGAAACTCACTTGGCACGAAAGCTGGATAGCCAGGATAGGGGATTTTGTTCCTTCTGTATAACATCTAGAGTAAGTTTTAACTCTGTTCTTTGTTTAAGTTCTAGTAAGTTGTTCCTTATTTGTTAAATCCAACTTAATAATAACAAAAGTTTTGCTGAATTCGATTCGTAAGCGTCGACAATTTGCAAAGAGAATAAAATTCGTAACTTATATCGATATCAACTGCGGTGTCGCGGTTGGAAAAAGAAAATTCATGTAGCTGCTCTTTCACTATTAATAATTCAAAACTCATTCATGAGAGCGACTGATTCAACCACGATGATAAGGGCCGGGTAATCCCACTTTGAGTGCGATGACTGTTATTTCTATTTTCAGAACCTTCAAAATGTACACATAATTTATTTTTTAATCGTTCTTTGATACAATTACAAGTTATAAATTAATTTAAACTAAAGGGTACATACTAGTTATCATCCCCTATTTTAACAACTTTTTTTTTATTACTATTCTTGTATTTGCAACAAGCCGATCATTTTATTAAATGATAAATATTAATTCATTGAGGAAGAGAGACAAGGAACTCGTTCTCGTGACCCTCCACGTACACTAGCTATAGTCATGCATCAGATGCTCGACTTCATTGAGCCATGGGAACTCATATAAGCACGACGAATGAGGTCACCATTTTGATAGTTTTTTTTATCTCCAGGCGTTCTTGAAACTTACTTCTCTGTGTTAGGAGCTCAACATATGAAGCTACTGAAAAAACATCCCAGTTTATCATCAGCATGCACATTATGGACATGTGTACAGTAATAATAACTATACCTTTCAACTTTTCAGATTTGAAGGCATGGAATTTTATGTTGGGATCAAGTGCTCCAGGGATTTTCAAAGATAACTTGGACACATCCAAAGTCTTTCGAAAATTTGCAAAGTCTTCTTAAAATCTTTTTCAAACTCTTCTAAAGACAAAGTTCTCTTGACAACTTGTTTCATGTGGATCCGGAGGGAAGCGTTTCCCCTATCCATTAATATTCTATACAGGATCTTAGAACCCAAACTGCTCGGTTTGTTACAGACATTTCCTTGCCGTCTTTTACTCTTTACACGCACTAAGGATTAAAAAATTAAAATCTGTTGATATTCTTTAAAACTTTGATGTAATAGTTGTTAAAAATGTATTATATGTTGAAAATAAAATGGCTTGCTATATATTTCGATGAAAACTCATCCTTATCAAAACTTATCCTGAACAATGAAAAACAAGTATTTTGGAACAAATTCTCAATGAAAAACAGTTATCTTTGAACAAATTCTTAATGAAAAGCAGGTACCTTTGAACAAATTCTCGATGAAAAGCAGGTACCTTTGAATAGATACTAAAAGAAAAGATGCGCGGATATTCGATTGTTTTATTTTCTAATCTGTTCGTTTATTCACTTGTTGAAGTTACAATCACTAACAGGAAATTAAACTTCCTACAGAATATAAACACGACCATGTAATTACCGCCGCGTATTTTTCTTGTATCTCCGACTTCCTTTCTATTTGTTATTTGACACATTTATATTTTTCGTTCTTTTGTGGTGGTGTTTGCGGTTAGAAAAGTCATTTTCCCATTAAAAATTGACTCGCCGCGCCCGTTCTTGCTAGACAACTTAAACTATACCAAGTAGAGTCAGGAAGCAAGTACTTAAAATAACGGCGTTTCGGTTTTTTGACTTTTGTGATCCAAAACAATTCCAATCTGAAGTCGTGCTTTAGAATAGGCCGCAACGTCGCCGCAATTTTCATAATTAGTCTGAAATGTGAAGAATTCCGGAGTTACTAGTTGGTTCCACACCTAAAAGTTTTAGTTACGTAAGAAAGTATATCTAGAATATTTTACGGTGTAAAGAACAACGGTTTATTTGAATATTTTCTGTTTATCGAAGAAGATTGGGAAAATTTGACATGTAATTGTAAAGTACCTGAAGTTTGAGTGCACACTTTAACCTTTCGACTTTCCGTTTCTTCCACAGTTTGAGCTCGTGAACAAAACTTTATCTAGTCATTTAGTATTTTTGTAAGAACATGTTTTTTCAACAAGCTGGAATTACCTTATAACATTTTGATGATTTGAGCCATAAAACGTTTTTAAAACTAGAAATAGTTAACACTAAAGCTGCCGCCTTTTTGCAATTAAGAGTGTAAACTATTTTCTGAAGTGAAGCTTTGCCTTTGTACAAACTACAGGGCATTTTTGCTGTGAAAACCTCGTGGAAACTTTGCGACTGCGCGTGTGGTAAGGCAAAGACTCGGCAATCCTTTGCGAGCCCTGTTATCAAAAACCGAGAAACCCTGCTATTACTTATTGTAACTTGCGTGTCGTCATTTATTTGCTGAGCTATATTCCAGCTTCAGCGTTCATGTTCGTAATCTTGTTTTCTGTGGGATTTCAGCTTCAATATTGTTTTTAAAATATAATCAGAAGTCTTAATTAGACGGATTACCGATAATGCGCACAAGTAGAACTACACACTTTTTATATGAATCCAGTTTTAAGAATCACAAGGCTGAGATTACGGTAATTTTAGGAATTTTTTAAGAATCACTGAGGCATAATCACTCGACCCGCACAAAAAAAACTTATACATTTTTCTTTTTCATGCCTATGGTACTACCCCCTTTTCTTTAAAGATAGTTTCTATGGAAAACTTAAAGGTATTTTGGTCGATCCAAGGTGACTATAAAAATACTAAACTATTTCTCTTTCGTTCAGTTCCGCCTGCAGAATATATTTTTTCCCGCATTTTATCAATTTTCAAACAATCCACGAATCGCCAACTCAAAAATGGTTATCAAAAGTCTCAATGAGACGACTCACGGATACTGGGCACAGGTAGAACTACAATTCAGACCAAAACTAACATCCTCCACACACAAGTCGCTTAAGATTCCAGTCAAAAAGCGCTTTTCTCAGTTCGACTTTTAAATTTTTGAACGAATATGGATTAATAATAGCAAACAATTAATCCAGTTCCCTAAACGAATCAAAGAATCGAACTGATTGCTTATAGAGTTGAACGAAGGAGAACCAGTTCCATAAACTAGTAAACATCACGTATCCAGACACTATATATACAAACCAACCGCGCAAAGCAGGCTGGAGGTTTCTATTGTTTTACAAAATTTTGTGCAAATGAGAAAGTCCCAGCAAAAACTCACTGCTACTCCTATGGAGTATCCGTGAGTCAATAAAACGACAAGACGTAACTGGAGAACAAGTTTACCTAAAGAAATAAACAAACCGACCACCCAAAGCATGCTGGAGGATTTTTAACAATAGCTATTGTTGCACATTCTTGTGAATGAGAAAGTTCCAGCTAAAAGTCACGGAATGCTTCTCCTAGCTACGAAGTATCCGTGAGTCAAAAAGTGTCCTTATAGCTGAACTCTTTGATCAGATTTTTGGTAACTAGTTATACGGCTTTCAGATTAAGTTAAAGACCGGAAAATGCCCAAAATTTAAGGAGCAAGAAATCTGCGGGAGTAGGTTGTTAAAGTCGGAGATCTTCTAATTTTTTACACTGCAGAAAATTAGTTATGTTTCTCGCCTACTAATTTCTAAGACAACATGACGTGAATAATACCAGAAAACTTTCTGTTAGAAATATATCAAATTAGAAACCTTGTTTACCATTACGAAAATGTTCAACTTTGTTTTAATTTTTTCCCCTTTGTCATTGCATTTCTTTCTTGAATTTGACTGTCAGGGCTGCGTTGCAACCTAGTTCCCAGTGTTTTTCCAGAAGGTATAGGAGAAGCCCTGGGGACGAGGCTAGGCGAGGCTGCTCAACGGGCGGTTAATACCTACTCAAACACCACATCCGTTCACTGACAAATTAAGCTACGAATCAAATGGCCAAACCATGTTTCAAAAATAAACAGCATTTCGGTCCGGTCTCAAATATCATATAAAATCAGTTTAATGTACCGTAGAATACCGTGTCCAAAATGCCGCATTACTCAAGGTGTGGAAAGATCCAACAGCCACAGAATGTATAAACACGAGAGATAAATATATACGGTATTCCGCAGTACATTCTATAAGGTCCGCACCTCAAGCCAGAAACTGGAACCCATCAAACGCAGTTCTGCATTATGTGACATACTACAATCACCAGAACGCTTGGCCTGAATTTTTGGTGTAAAATACTAACCTCAAAAGCAATGAAAATCTAAACAAGAAAGAAACTTCATCTAGCACCGATTCTGCTGGTTGTAGCCAAATGACGCCATCATGTACATCATCAATTGTGTACAAGCACAGCACATTCAGCCTCAACCTCGTACCCAGGCTCATTTCACTGACGTCAGTGAAATGAGCCTGGGTACGAGGTTGATTCAGCCTCGTCCCTATTTTGTGTCATCAGATACCAGTTTCAAACTGAGTGAGCGATAAACACGCAATAAAACACAAACTTTTGAAAGCATTTTAAAGCTTTTTAGATTTTTAGAATGCCTTTAGAACGTAAAAGTTACAACTTTCATCGTGTCAAGTAAATTATTTCGTATTTTTGAGTGCAAGGATGAGTGTATAGAACACTGAATATATTCGCTGAAGAAAATTTAAAATATTTCGAATGATAGTAGTTAATTTTGTTAGGTTTTGCACAATTTTGAAAAACACATCTGTTTTGAAATGATAAAAAAAGTAAGAAGGGACACCTGGAGTTGAAGTGCGAGATAACTTGAGTAGATAAAAATGTAAGAGGTTATTGTAAACAAAGTACAAATAATTTTAAAAAATCTAAAAGTCAACGCTCACCACAAAAACAAACTGCATTTTAATATTTGAAGTTCGTGGAAAACATTATTTATATCAACATTTGTTTTATACTTTAACTGACACCAATTTTCCAAAACTTTGTTTCTTGGTCTTAAAAGGACCGTAAATTAGCCACCGCTGATTCTCTTTGTAAAACTAAAAGTACACACGCTTGTTTTTTTTTAAAAGAACAACTTTATAAGAAAAATGAGGCTCAGATTAGCCAAAAATTAAGAACAATTTAAAAACAAGCTCAGGCCGAGGATGAAAACTATGTGAAAATGTTTCTAGTTGAAACTTTACTGAATCTTGTAATTAACGTTTGCAACAAAAAAATTGACCTCTGCAGCATGTGGGCGACGACTGCGAGAGAGGAGAAAAAGCACAGTGGTCAGTAATATTAGATAAATTACGACTTAGTCAGCATTGTTTTTCAATGTCTTGTCTTTTTGTTTGATTTCTCATTTCAAACCGCTCACAGAAATAAGAACAAATTAAGAAGAAATTGAGGCTGAAGCAGCCAAAATACTAAGAACAATGGTTGAAAAAAGAAATCTTTCAACACTCTTACTGAACGTAACAGCAGATGCCTGAAGGAATTCTGTAATTTGTAAGAACCGGAACAAGTATAGTATGGTTCTGCTACCATTCTGTAAGAGACCCCGTACAATTATTTTTTTCTCTCTATCTCTGAATAAAATATGTTTCACTAAGTTTATTATTGGAGCAATGATTTTCGTTTTAAAGACGCAGTCGAGGGTTTTCATCTGTTCAAGAATTCACAGTTTTTGACAAAGTTTTCACCAGGCTATGAATGTACGGAGAACATGTTTTATTTCTTATATAAAATTGTTATTTTCCGACTTGACGAAGAAAATAACGATATACGAAGCGCGTATGTTAAGTTTTATTTCTTTCATGAAACAGTAAATTCTTACAACTTGGAGACAGCCAATCATGCGCTATGAAAACACGATTGTTGACCAACCAAATTACACGTACTATCCAAATAATTTTATTATTTTTTGACAGAAATTGGTCACGTATGTGACATAGTCACAAACAGTAACTCGAAGCTCTTGGAGCTAAACCTTGATCGACAATAAGTTCCTCTTTACCTGCGTAGACCAGAATGGGAAAATTAGTTGTTTCTTTATAAAGTTTATGGAAATTAGCCTGTTTGTTTCTCCATGTTTTTAACGCCAAGCTCGTCCTTCCGTCCGCTCGCTTGTTTTGTCGCAAATAAGGCTTTTCGATGGAACAGTAAATTAAACTTCCACTTTCAGTTGCAGTAACTTCCGAATACTGGACCTCAAAGATATTTGTACATTCTACAAAGGCATTATATCTGCTCTTTTTAATTCACAACCTCGAGGTTCTTAAACTTGTTTTTTAGCAGTTAATTGCATAAAAAGTGAAAGAGTAAACAAAACAGGATTCTCTTTGTATTCTTTTCTTTTCTACTTTGTAAGTCGTATTGGCAAATGATGTTCGAGTTTCGGTCAAAAATGTTGTAATGTGTTACGATATTGGTGCCAGTCTCCCCTCGTGACAAATTGGTACTGCAACCAAAACATGTCACATTTCAAAATGGCAGCGCGCAAGAAATTCAAACTTTGAAAATGATAACAACTTTTTTTACGTCTTGGACTACAGGACCCGAGTCACAGAATTTTAACCAGTTGATCATCCTAATTTCCCAAACCTTTGTCAATTTAATCTCGCATGTAATCTGAATAGCATCAATTTGCTAAGAAAACGCGACACAAAAACTAAAAACAAAAATAACAAGATCAGAGAGTGATGCAACCAAACCACTACGAAATTTGCGACACAAAAACAAAAAAACCGTGGGCATTTCTATATTCGTGCCCCTTCCGGCATGAGCACTAACTGCACGTTGGAATGCATCGATCTGAGAATCTGCACGGAGTTGTCGCTAAAATTAGAAAGTGAAGAGACATTTTTAATAGTTCTCCGAACTACAAGGACGTAATAACAAAAATATTCTCAGTATTTGTTTAGCATGGAGAAACATTTCATCGTTTTCTGCCCACAAAATTCGAGATGGAGAAAACAAAACCCTAATAGTAATAACCCGCACATACTGAGAAGAAGTGCTTACCAAAAATGTGATTTTTTTTTGAGTCGTCGTTGTTACGTTCCCGTCTTCGTTGTTTAAAGTGCCTTTTCGAAAACATAAAAATGACTTACTTTTCCACATGAAGTGCCATAAACTGAGCGCTTTGGCCGGAACCAACCTCGTTCCCAGGGCTTCTCCGTTTGAACCCAGGAAACGATTCAGTCTAACACTCGGATTAGTTCAACCGCGGGCTTCTAATAGTTATTTTTAACTTGTTAGATTCCGCAGATTTGTAGAGATTTCGCTCAAGGAGGGGAAGTTACCGCAATTAATCATGTCTAAAATTACCTTGTTAAAAAAATCCCATACACTGAAAAACTTAGTAAACATGGTTTGGGATGTTAGACAACATCTACGTTGAATCGAGCACACAGGAATTTTGAACATTTTTCAGATTTCCATTTTCGTCCGACGAAGGACTACAGTACGAAACGTCAATTCAAGAACTATTTTCACTACGGACTACGGTGCAAAACTTATCTATTTGTAAAGCTGTTTCTGTAGAAACACCGACGTAGCATTCCATTTTTAATATGCTCAACCTTAAAATTTTGCTTTAAAAACGCAAAGTGTATCAGCGGTACATCATAAACATGGTATAATTTTGAAATCTATAGCATTTCTGATTTCAAACTGAACTTGGTAAAAAAGACTATTTTAAAATGGCCAAAATGTACTCCTGAGAAAAGGTGACGAGAACAAGAGAGGAGTTTAAACAGTGGCAACTAAAATGTTTTTGAAAAAGAGTATAATGTATAATGTGACAGAAGTTTAAAATTTCTTTAGACGAGTTATTCAAACTTTAAAAAAAAATTGTCGCATGTATTTTAACTCAGTGAAAACTTGTAAAAGATTTGAATAAACTTAATTACAAAGCTATTTGTAATCACCTTTCGGTTCTTCTCGAATGAAATAAAAGAAAAACAGATCGAAATTCAAAAGATTGTTTGACTTCGATGCCCGCAAATGAGAGGCGAGGTCATTGGCGTTTCCTTTTCTAAGCAGGCAATCTATTGTCTTTCAGGAAAACTATTCAAGTAACATTTTATAGATTTGTAAACAACGCTTTAAATCCAAGTGTACACTATGTAAATTGTCTAACATTTCCTATTCTAAAACTGTTCACGTTCTATTTTACGCCGAAGCGGATATATATTGATGGTTTGTTGCAATTGTGTTCTCAGACAAGAGATAGATTTAGAGAACGTGACCACTCCATTTTATCCACTCTGTTCTAAGACCGAAAGCCATTTGAGAATAACTTTTTAAATAAATCGTTTTTTATAAGCCTAGCTCCAACTGTTATAATCCCGGTTAATGAGTAGTGTTTGAAAAGCATCACAAATGCAATTTCCGACTTTTGTCTCCATCGTTATGAGTAATAAACCTTTAACAAGGGCACTTCCTAATTTTACGACGGAAGTAGGTGGTTGACAACGGAAGTTCGTCAAAATAAAATTCTTTTATGATTTATGGATTCTTTTGTCCTGAAGTCACCGTATTTTCGTTTGTTTGGCGACACGTACCACCACAAGCAATGCAAACAAAATGTTGCTAAGAAAAAAAAACTTTTCATCAAAAACAGTTTAGATAACTGCGCGAGACGCAAAGCGTGTTCTTTAAGTATTATTGATGGCAATAAAAAATGCCATTCCATGAAAACTAAATTAATTAATCTTATTTAAATTTTTTTGAAAGTAGTTCAAACAATTTGAAGTGAACTAAAATACTGACTGAACACGGAGTCACGTTTTGCACTCCGCAGACACTGAACTGACAAGATTAGAAGTTTGCTTCACGACCGGCGATTCGCAAAAGGATGCTTTTCCTCTTGTTGGCACTTTCAAAAGGCGGCCGCTTTCTTTGAAACTCAGTTTCCGCCTCTTTTTTTATCATTTAAAAATCAAGTCGAATTGCGTTGCGGCAATATAACCACCGCGTAAAACTGTTTTTCTTAGGTTCCTGAATGGAAACAAAACGAAGCTAAACAAACTGCATTTTTTTTGTTTTATTTAAAATCTCGACAGTATCTAGAACCTATTATTAATGTGACAAGTCAACTGCATGTTTAAAAGGATGTTATTTTGTGACAAGAAATTAATGACACTCAAGAAAAAAGCAGAGACAATATGTCGCTAATAGTATATTTCATTTATTCGGTATTTAATAGTTTATTATTTGGGCTGTATTTCACATCCGTGAAAATTGTTCTATCGAAAGTTTTGTCTATTCGGAAGAAGTACTTATATTTGTTTTTGTTTCGTTTATCGTACTTAGACGTCGTTGCAACGACAGGACTTAGTTTTAGAGTATGTCAGTATTTCGAAAAAAGAAATCTTGACAATAGGTCAAGATTGGTCTTGTTTCTAGTTTATCTGCAAAACAGACCTAAAGCTATACATTCAATATCCTCGTTGTGCACTAAATGGAGATCATGTCTTAGCCACCAAGGTGCCACAAACATATTTTCGAGATTTCTCACAGACAGTTTTTTACAGGAAGCACTTTTGTGATTTTAGATTTGAAAACCTGATAAGAAGCTTCTGTCATTCGTTTCAATTTAGTTCAAGCGTGACAGCAAACGCAAGCTCACTGCGAACTATCGGTAAACAGATGACAAGCAAGAAAATATCTGCTGAACCAATACCATCTTTGACTGATATCTTTACCCACACTGTCGGCCTTGAAAGCAAAATACTTCCCGTCTAGTCTCAAAACTTAACAAGTTCAAGCCTGGTAAAAAAATTTTCCTACTTTTTGGTTTTTTAGTCTGAGATTAAAGCATGAATTATAATTTGATGTTTATTTTGACAGATGCTTGTGGTCTTTAACTTTCAACACGTTTAAACTTACTCGTATGTCATATTGCTATCTCTCTCGTGACCTTTCACCAAAGTGGTGAAAGCGTGTCGCGCCATTTTGTTTCCACCAGTGTCACTGCCAGGCGAAAATGATCTCGCTCGATTTTCAGCCGAAACTACAGTACAAAATTTGATACCTTTAATCAACTATAAAGACTTCCGAAAAGCGCTTTATTGGGCAATGCAATTTGTGGACAAGAATACACGAACTTTATCAGGAATTTTGCAGTGCGTCAGTGAGCACTTTTAGCCGTATACTACTCGCGACGGGGGCTCGACCATTTTCAGTTTTTTTTTATCGCACGAGAACTATTTGAATGAGCTTTCCTGTTATTTTCCGGATCATATTTTCCACCCATATCCTTCACGCAAATCCTTGATATTCCCTTAGATTTCCCCACTCGTCTCATTTAGCAGATGCAAAAGCAAGTAGAGGCATTTTTTGACGTCAAAACGCTAGTTTTGGCCTCAACCCTTCCACCCAAGAAACGTTTGGCAAATTGATCTCCTTTTTCTCTGGTAAGAAGGACTCAATGATAAAACTAAGAAATTCTAAAACGAGAGCAGGGAAAAATCTGTCGCCAATCAATTAAAGCAGGCAATGCGAGAGCGTACAAATATCACGTACGTAAAATAAAATATGAACAAAAGCGAAAATTCCTCAAGAAAAAGTCGTGGTCGAAAAGTATTTTTAAGTTTCCTTGAAAATAAATAAAATGAGGTAGTAACGGAAAGGCGAGCGATCCAATCCTTGTGGGATAAGTGACACTTGTTTATCCACACCCAGCAAAACACGTGAGTTTCTAGCCAATAAACCGAGCGATTTCAGCACACCTCCAACCCGCGAGTATTTATATTTTTAGAGTATGTGCTGTGATTGGCTGCTGTTTGTGTTCTGCCAATCAGAACCGTGTAATAATATCCGCACAAACACGTATCACTACACATCACACTACACGTGGGTGGAAATGATAATTATATCTGTGTTTTGGATAATTATATGCCAATACCCGAAATTGGCACCAAGTTCGATTTTTCTGTGGAGGAATTTCATCCAATAGAGCAAACAACCGAGAGACAACGCCAGATCGAGATGTCTGAGACTCGTAAACCTGATAGCGCGAAGAGCGACCACGATTTCAAAAACAACGAACTTAATGCTGCGATTGCAAGTGCAGTGAATCATGTGTTAGATGGCTACGATTGGAGTTTAATTCCGCTGCCTGTTCGTGTAAATGGCGGACACAAGCAAAAACCGCATGTAAAACGTCCAATGAACGCTTTTATGGTTTGGGCACAAGCAGCGAGACGCAAGCTTGCCGACCAATATCCACATCTACACAACGCTGAACTAAGTAAAACTCTTGGAAAGTTATGGAAATTATTAAATGACAGCGAGAAAAAACCTTTTATCGAAGAAGCGGAGAGACTTCGCTTAAAACACAAGCGCGAGCACCCAGATTACAAGTACCAACCCAGACGCAAGAAGCAGAAGGGTAATGGAAGTGACCCCTGTGAGGCGACCATATCAGCAGATGACCTACTCAAAGTTTTAAAGGGTGAATCCGGCAAACCGCTTTCGCCTAAAGACACCGAGGAAAGTTCCAGCGCCTCTTCTCCAAGTTCTGATAGTTTCAGTGAAGCGAGCAGCCCTTTGTCAAGTTCAGTCGAAAGCCCTGAAACCCCACTTGTAACTGTGAAAATAGAAAGCGGTCTCAACGGATCGACTAGCAGCTCGAGCGACAGCGAGTGTCATAATCCAAGGTCAGGCTCTCCTTTCTGTGTTAGCATCCCCAAAAAAACAGAAGCGAACACAATCGACTTTCATGTTGATGTTGGTGATTTGACAACTGATTTGATGGGCATTGGAGAGGTAGACACGAATGAATTTGATCAGTACCTAACTACGCTTCCCCAGTCGTTGCTTTCCTCCCCGACAACTACGGCAATTTTTTCTACTAATGCACTCACACAGCCACAGTCGAGCAGCAAATTTATTTCAAGTAATACAACATCTTCGCAGAATTATTCTACTTTCATCAGTCAGTTGCAGAAAACGCCACAATATCCGCCAAACCAAGTTGCTCCTTCTGCATCCTTGCAGCAACGAATGCAGCATGATTCTTCGAGTTTTGCTTTCAGCTTCGGCCAAGCAAACCCTCGTAGCAGCAGCAACAGCAGCAGCAGTACAACAACTACAAGTCGTCCGGCCTTTTCCAGCATGATACAAACTACTGTTACAGCCCCAGTGAGTACCCAAACACAACCTACTTCGATACACAATTTAGTCTGGAAGTGAACTAAACTGGTGAAAAGGTGTCAGTATTTGCAATTGTTTACAAGTGAACTAATTCAGAAGCAAACTAAAAAAAACAGTTACTGTCAGCGTTAGTTTGTACTTATTAATGAAACAGCAATGTAAACACGCTATCTCGATAAAAGACCAATTTTCAGAAAACGTACGTGAAACTGATCGGTCATGATTTACAAAATCACGATACTTTGCATGTGGCCATTATGAACTTTATCTGTACAGTCACTTCAACTGATACGCTTCCCATGGAAGTTATATTTGATTGCCGTCGACAGCAACATTTATGCACATACTTAGAAAATAGAAATGAATTTTATTGACTTCTAATTTTTTTTCGGTGTAGCGATTATTATTGTAACACTTTTGATGTAATGAAGTTCACTTTAGTCCTTAGCTGTGACTTGAGACATCAAGTGACGGGAAATAGAAAACTACTTTTAAAGAACGACTTGTGACACCTTGTAAATACTTATGCATGACAATTTTTAAGGTTGAGTTATTAACATATATGTTTTGTAAACACTGTAGAAAATGACCATAAATGAATAGATTGACGACAGAAAGAGAGTATTGTGGAAATTGAAGTTTTCTTGTTGGTTTTGAAATAAATGAATAAAAAAAGAAAACTGTTGATTGTGATTCGATATTTCAATTCTTGATACTGTATTGTTCTTGTCGTTTGGTCGGTCGGTCGCTCTTTCTACCAGGGCTACGCTTGAGTTATCTTCATGATTATGAATAAATTGTCCTCAGAAAAATAATAAAACGCATTTGTGGCAACTAGAGGAATAGATATGTGCGCTTAGAGTACTCATAAGTGGAGAAAATATCAAATTTAATAGATTCTAAGGCATTATAAAGGTAGTTTTCCAAAAACATATGGTTTGTATGATGAAACAATGTCAAGTCGAGTTCTCTGTTCGAACGTGTCTTTAATTTGCATAGAGCTCAAACTGTGTGTTTTAAAATACGGCCTTATAGTTTTACTTTATTGCGAAAAAACGTATTTCAACAAATTCAAATTACAGTATAAAATTTTTAGCATTAACATAAAGTGGTTGGGTAACTTGTGTAATCTTGCTAAGTTAACGATACAAGTTTGGGAGAAAGGCGCAACAAACTTCATCGAGCAGTCAGTGTGTCAAGTGTCGACAATTTGATTTCCTTTATCATGAATAATTTACAAATAAAAGCAATGACATTAAAATTTTCGACATGAGATTTAATCCAATTGTGCAAGCTCTTTTTGTCTCGAAAGAAAGACTGGTGCAAACTTTTTTTTATGTTGCAAGAAATTCTATCCATTAAGCATCTTGTTTATAGGTCATAATGTTGACATCTTCAAATGCAACGAGATCAATATAAAAAATCACGCTTTCTAGAAAAACATAAAACAATTAATCGGTGCTGGTATTGCTGGTCAGTAAATTCTATGATAGAGAGCGCTTACAGCTATAGGATACAAATAAACTAGGAAAGGACTACAATGCCCGAAATTGTTAAGTGCCATGTAGGCAATATGGTTAGCTTAATAGACAAGTCGCTTCCATTCCAGACAGTCGCTTTTTTATCATGTACTGCATGAAGTAAAAAATAAAGGCCTCAAGACAAATCCAATCACCAGTTAAGAAGTAAACACAAGAGCTCCCATTAAGCAAAAAACCCTTGATATATCAAAATCCTTATTAGGAAAGAAAGTTTTGCATGCACGAAAACAAGCGAGGGTAGAAAAACTACTAAAATCATCAGTGGTAACAACTAAAACATCAGCAAACCATATTTATTTTACTTCATCCTCATATTAATTTAAGAATCTATAACTTTATGATCATAAAACTTCGTCCCGGCTTAGAACATGCTCGAAGTCTTTATTACAAAAGCTTAACCAGAATGTGAGTTACGTTTACAATGCAATGGGAAAGAGTTCCTGTGCCTGAGTCAGTAGTACATGATCGATCGCAACAGGCTGCGATAATACCCGATAAATTTAGCTGCAAAGGTCACGAATAGAACTTTGGATCAGGCAAATCACCCTTAAGGGATGATAGGCATTAAAAACACGAGCAGAATGTGGTGTCACGAATAGGAAGGACTGTAACCAATATGACCCATAGCGAGATCTAGACAGCCATGACAGTTATTAAACGCCTGGTCAACAATTTGTTACCAGATGAGGATTTTGAACCTCTTGCATTCATGTCATTATGTTTTTCCACGAGACACAAGTTTTGCAAAGTTTGCTAGACAAGCAGTAAGATAGGTCAAGCCAGCAAAATGTAGCCGCCGGCCAAAGAATCCCTTTACCACCATCACTGTAAAGAAACACGTCTGCATGAAGTTAAGTTTTATTTTTCTTTTATGTAGATTTAGAAACACTGTTTAAAAAGGCTAAAACATTTTATCGAAGGTGAAACTGGACAATAAAATGTAAACGCGAAAGGTATAATCAAAACAGACCACGATAAAAGCATGTTTATAAACAAATTAATAAGGAAAATCATGACAAAACCAACTACTTTTAGTAATTATCATTATATCATGCATTAAGTATGTTTATCATTTCTAGTTGATAAGTTTTCTAATTCTGAAAGTTGGATTAGGAGTTTCTGGCCTCTGTCTTTTAACACCTTACAAGCTAAGATTTCTCTATTTATATCTCGATTTTCTCTAGACTGGTTTACTAGTTATGTTATCTCATTTCTAGACTAAGCTTTTAAGAATCTCTAGAAACTATTTGTATATAGATTTTGCTATTAATGAAGACAAAAAAAACGAACCTTCAGGGATTTGAAATCTGTTGACGAAATATTCTATGGTGAATGTAAGTCCGGGATGTAACAGGTAAATCACTTTTTTATTTTTTAAGGTAAAATTTTTTTCAATTTAAATTATCAAAAAGTGTTTTTAAAAAGTTTAAAATACGTTATTCGAGATTTTGGAGTAAACTGTTTACATGTGAATACTAGACAAAACACTAGGTTTATCAGCCTACTCACGAAATGAGTTCTTTAACCCCAGGCAGTTTATCAGCATCTTAATTCTCCTAACATATCTCATGGAAAATGATAAGTTGGTAATGAGAATTAAGAATTTCATCAGGTAAAACTTTTTGTGCAAGATGAAAAGCGAAATTCTCCCAAACGTCTTAAGTAAGGAGTATAAAATTTAGTAAGGAGAATTTACCAAAATCAGAGCTGGAGGCAATTGTTTCAATGAGACAGGAATGATAATGATGTCACTAGGCTGGTAGTTATGTATCATGTTATCACTTAATTCTACATCAAACAGAACTGTTGTCCTATCTTACACCATCACAAATCACGAATTGTGTCACGTTTTGAATTTTGCTGTAAAAGACAGCGCATGAAACTAGCAGCTAGAAGAAAAAACTGGGATTCCGTGTGTTGGCTAACAGTGAAATCGTTATTATCTCCGCCAATGGACCCATAGGCGAGGCAAGTGCTTGTTTAACAATTTTTGTCTGAGTGTTAAAAACATGATTAATTGACAGCAGAATTTATGTCTGAAAACGTCGATTTAAAACTAGATGATATCAAGTTTAATAACCGTTTCGATTCCTTGAAAGAAAAAAATCCGACATTTTTCACTCATAACATAGATTCTTCAATTGCTCAGAAGAATATCGGAATTCTTGAAAAAAAGATTTTGAAACTTAAAAGTTAATTGAAAATAGAAAAATATATGAAAACTATTATTTTTTTCGATTGTTACTAAACACAATTTATATTTATATTGTTTTGCTATTTTCGCTAATGTCAATTAGAAGTGTGATATTTCTTCAATGTTTTAAGGTTACTGTTCAGTTTGAAACCGATGGAAATGACCAAAACGAGATTATTAGCCATTCGGATAGATCAATAGTAAACCTTTAAAAGAGTGAAGATAGAATTGGAGTTGAGATTTTAAAACAGAAAAATTTTGCAGGAAGTAAAACTTCCCATCACGCCCTTTTGTTTTGACAGTTTGAGCAGTTTTGTGCGGTTAGCTGCGAATTTAATTGCAAATCTGCAGTACCAGCAACCAGAGGGTTTCTTGATTTTGGCCTTCTACTTTTTGTGAATGTCCATTAGATGCCCTTTTATTCTTTTTCACTTTTCCTATATATGTTTTTGAAAAAGCCAATCCAAACAATATTGCTCGATGGTGTATCGCCTTGCGTAAATTTTGAAAACATCTCAGTCACCTCTGTCTATTAAATTTTTCGCACCAAGCAGAAAATAGAACCGCCGGAACTGATTTTCATTGGCTGAGTATTCTTGTTCGCGGAGAAAAACAAACATATCATGCGGCGGGCTTGCGAGAACGTCAAAACTTTTTTTAACAAAACGTTCTAGGAGCGTATACTTGTGCCAGCTCGTGGATAAAATGTGAAAGCTTTTGATTT
>ERZ1740055.40-NODE-40-length-18442-cov-7.694567_pt1 | contig 18442 bp, 5 predicted proteins | sample MGYA00581747_ERZ1740055 | MGnify/ENA primary metagenome ERZ1740055 (study PRJEB43018, sample SAMN04849739) | marine metagenome | isolation source: floating plastic debris | place: Pacific Ocean | collected 2008-08-28 | study: EMG produced TPA metagenomics assembly of...
TAGTAGTAGTAGTAGTAGTAGTAGTAGCAGCAGCAGCAGCAGCAGCAGCAGCAGTCGTAATGGTTGTATATATCATTAGTTGTGTTAGTCAGGACACCGATTACGAGATTACGGTAAATCAATATAATTTCTTTGAATGTAACGAAGTTGACCAAAAATTAAAGGTTCAATGGGTTTTAAAGATAAAGAGAACAACAAAAAAATTGAAAGTTTGATGTTTAATTCTAAACAATAAAAACGAAAAATAAGAAGTAATTATAGCTATCAATGGACAGAAAATATCTAAACCCTGAGATACAGTTTGTGTGTAATCGCCTAATAAGTCTGGAGAGCCAGTTTAATGCCTTAAAGCAACACATTTTAGATAGCAACAGTACCTCTCTCTCTTTGTTCCGAAACGTTTACTCCAAACACATGAGAGAAGAAACTAAACGTTTCAACGTCAAGCTCAGACTTGAGCTGCATCAAGTGATTTTCCAACAGACCCAGCTTCTCGTCTAGCGGTCGTTCACTCTGATCTGCATCCTCATCATTTTCAAACTCGTCATCTTCCTCAAAAGCCAGTGGAACAGAATCTAACCTATTAAAAACATGAGACTCTTCGGCTATTACAGGAACGTCATGGTACTTTTTATGAATGGGCGACTGATCTGCGTCACTATCTGTGTGTATGCTACTACATCCACTATCAGCTGGGCGCATTCTCCGCTTGGGGCTCAAGGGCTCGTCCTCTAAAAAGGATCCGAAAGTTGAACTTGATGAAGATGATAGACGAACACACGTGGAGCCTTCAGATGTAAAGGAGGATCCACTTTGAGTTGCCTCGCTGGACACATCTGACCGAGTGTCATCCTTAATTGGGGCATCCACAGGCAACTTTAAATTAGTCTCTTCCATATATTGTGGCAACTCATCAGTTTTGTCTTTAGATTCAGTCCTGTTTGTTGCATGGGGTATCTGTAAATTGAGGAAGTCCCTCATAGAGTCTGTGCTCTGCATAGATACAGCATCTCCTTGCTTTGCTGCTCGAAGGTTGGTTAAAAGCAGTCCACCTTTTTCTAGCAAGTTTGCTCCTACCGCTTCAATGATGTCATCGTCGTAATCAACCCAACCGCTGTCACGTGACCGAACAGCCTCCGTGTTACAGGCAGACGAGAGGTCCTGGATTTGATAAAGTAACTGCAACGACATCATCTCTGCTAACAGCACATTGAAGAGTGTCTCAAAAGAGTTCTCATTAATATTCTGTTCTGAAGCGATACTGATTGCTGGCAGTTCAACCTGTTCGAGGGTCAAACTCATTGGTCTCGTTCGCAGCCTACTGTGTTCCTCCTCAGCTAAAGTCCAGTCATTTTTCCTTTCCTCAAGTAATTCATTCTCGACACTGGATCTCTCAATCTGTGATCCAGAGTTAAGCCTTCGTTTTTCTTCCTCGAGTATTTTTTCCATCTTTTCTTTTTCTCGTTGTAAAAGAATAAGGGATCGTCGTTTTTCTTCCTCCAGCTCCTTGCAAAGTCTTTCGCGTTCAAGCCGCTCCCTCGCTGCAATTTTTTCAATCTCTTCTTGCAAAGTTTTTTCAATCAGCAATTTTTGATGTTCTGCAATATTTACAGAATTAAGTCTCTCCTCCTCCAATAACTTCCGTAGTTCTTTATTCTCGGCTTCCAATTGAGTTTCCTAAGAACAAACCAACAAGTTACAGGGTGACTTTAGAATGAATAAATTATCGTCAATTATGATTAAGAATTTTATTATCTTTAGATGTAACGTTAATTAACAAAAAACTTACAAAAACAATGGTCAAAATTTTACGCGGTTATCTAGAAGCCCCTTTTCTCCTTCTCTCCCAAATCTTCTCCTTGTCTCTTATTTTTAGGAATTACAAAATTCTTATGATTAGTATTCATACTGCGTTGGTTGTTATCAGTTTTACAGCTGAACATAACATGTACAGTCAAAGTAACTGCAGATCAACAGTACAACCTGAAGACTAAAGCAGGGTTCGAAATGAACGATTCTTCGCTAGTCCACACACTAGGTAAACATTTTGGCGGACTAGTACACTTGACTTCAAACTAGTCCGTGTGTCTAGTAAAATATATTCTCAGCTACAAAATATTTTTTGACAGTATTCCAAGTAACATTATTTCGTTACGAATCTAAATTTTGCTCAGCCTTAAACAGCAAGAAACTAGGCTGCAGAAAAGTCATTCAGCTTATAGGAAGATAACAATCTCTTTAATTTGTCAACGTGCACTTATGTTTCCGATGCTTAGCATTATTCAACAATTATTTGTAATAGGGTAAAGAAAAACTATTTGAAATACAGGTATTTGAAATACAGGTATATTTTTATTGGTGTTGTAAATCAAAAAAGCAGAGCTCTTAGAACTACGCAACTATGCCCGCCTTCAACATCTAATATCCAAATCTAATTTCCAATGGCAATTTATAGCCAGAGTTTCCACTATTTACTTCAGGTGAAATTCAAGGACTTTTCTATGACTTTCCAGGATCTTTTCAAGGAAATCCATACATGTTTTTTTCAAAATTCGGCTTTACTGAAGTGGCTGAATTCTGACAATGAAAAACAACCAACGACAGGTCACTTTGGACATAAATCAGGCCTTGCAATGTCACGGGTTTTGTTTTACAGCACTGTCGTATCAAAAATATTTTAGCTAACAGCACATTTTTATTATTTTTGGAAATAAAGAATAACATTTCTTGCCCATTCCAGGATTTTCAAGGACCACACGACCCAAATTTAAGGAATTTCCAGAGCCTGGAATTTTTCTCCCCTTATTCCAGGACTTTCCAGGATTTTCAAGGACCGTGGCAACCCTGTATACCATGAAACGAAAAGTACGAGTATCGATTTTGAAGTTAAGAAATGTGGTCGCCGGAGATGATTGTTTCATGAAGTAAGACCGGATATCTTAGGTTGCACTGAGATGGACGCCGACCAGCAAAAGGAAACGAGGCAGACTAACAATTAGGTGGAAAATACCGTGGAGACGGAACTGATGTACTGCTAAGGTTTTATAATTATTGGGGTGGGCTTGAAAATATAGCTGTGCAATTTTCAAGCAGTTTCCAAACTTATTCTAAGGATTAATGCAGCTTTATAAAGACCGAGGACAGACCATAACACCACGCCGTAAGCCTATATACCTTTCACTGGCGGTTTAAGAATTTACAAAAACTGGTTGTTCAGGTTTTCTTTACGAGTGCCGGATACAGTACCAGAGTATATTTCAATTAAAAATAAAGAAAAACCAATATCTGATGATAAGTTGTATGATATGATTACTTTGTTCTCGAAAACTGAAATATTGACTGATGTATTGAACAAATTTGCTAATATATTTTTATATTACCCTTCACTGTCTAATAATGAAAATGACACCCTCAGACGGAATTTTTAATTAATGTAAAGCTGCGAATTGAGTTTTAAATATTAAAAAATAAACGTTTCAAAAGAAATGGAATAAAAAAAGATCTTCAAACGAATTTACAATTACTTAAAGTTGATCGCACACAAAGAAACAGCAAAAAAAGGCTTCTAAGTGAAAAATTAAATGCAGCACATTTTCAGCTGCAGTCTGATTTCTGCTTTTGAAATCTATTCGACCTTTATTACACCTAATTGTTTCAGGTATGTTAAAAGGTGTTTAAGCAAAAAAACAGCCAATGACTCGAACAACTTTAAATTCAATCAAATCAGCACGTGAAATTTTCTGTCGAACGCCTTCCATGTGAGCGTGGATGAGATCTTCCTGAAAGTTCGAAAGTTTTCCCTCTCAGTCTAGCTCTTATATTTTCTTTCACATCCAGTATCATACTATATTTCAAAAAAGCTTATATATATAAACCTGATGGTTGACACAAACTCATTCTAATTCAATGGCGTACAAATTAAAAGACATTTTATTTTGTTTTGCATTTGGTTTACCCTTTCAATCTGAGCTTCCCTCTCCATTTCTAACTGTGCTTGCAATTCAGAAATCTTGACCTCTGATTCATCATGCATGGCTAATGCCTGCCTCTCGAAGTTTTCTCTCTGCATCTTCATTTCCAGATCTGTTGAAGATCAAAGCGGCAAAATTTCTAGTTAAATAACGTTTTTTTTTAAAAAAAAGAACGACGTAATTTAGACAACTTAAAGTTGAAATTATTTCAATCATCACCAGAAGTAAAATAAGGTAGATGTTTTAAACAAAAGCTGACGCTTAAAATACTTTGCTCCGTTCTCTACTAACAGCCATGATAAAAATGCCTGTGTAAACAAAGAAGACATCTAAATTACATTTTAATTTCTACAAAAAAAAAACTGTACCAGCAAAAACGAACGTATGATAACTCCAACAATTCAAAGAAATTAAAAAAATAAATCCATAAAAAGAGAAAATATAAACAAAAAAACCCACCCAAGTTGGATTGCTTTCTGAACCATTTCTCAATCAAATTCATGGTTGGACTTGGGTAAGACCTCCTGTTTTCTAACGTGGTTTTTAGCTTCACTTCAGAGATGAATCAGAAATTTTGACAAAAAAGAAAAGGCTGCCATTAAGACGCTAACGTATTTGCATATAAACGACGAATTGACGGGTGAAATGAATAAGAAAACAGCGGTGACACTACCGTAATCGCTCAAAATCTTGTGTTTTGATATGATAACTATAAAATAAAATATAAGCCTCGCAGTAAATGTCAAAGCACTTTTGTTGTGGGAAAAGTTTGAAAGGTAATACGCGAGTTTAATTGGTCATGGTATGAAAAACGTTTCCAAAACACACCTGCAAGATACCTGATAACTGTTAATCTGAACTGAGGTCATTGTTGCGAGTGATCACCTGTCTGATAAACACTCAGTGGTGAACACTTTAAGTTTTTAATAATAAAAACAATCCCTCAATCTCTCAGTAAAACTGAGGTTGAAATCAATGAAAGGAAGACGGAAATATACACAGACTAATGCTAAAACACGTCATGTAGAAAAAACTGAAAATTTATACGTGTTTTGAAGTTTTACTAAATAAACAAACTACAGCGGTTACTCCTATCGTGTCCAATCGATAAAATCAGATATCGGAAAAACAATCGATAAACCGTTACTAACCAATAAAATCATGTTGATCGATATCGACCAATCGATAAAAATCGACACTCACAATTTTCTTCACAAAATCGGCCGAATTTTATTGACGTCATCGATTTTTATCGATTTCATCGATAAACGAAAAACCTTTAAATTGCATACATATTTTGGTCAAGTCTTTTTTATCCTTGGTATCAGACTCGTTCATAACATATTTTAAGTCGTTTTGTTTTGTAATTCTGTTGGGCATACTGTGTAGCACACTGAATTAAGCAGAATAAACTTGTACTTCTCTCCAGTTTTTCATATTTCCAAAGTATCGATAAAATAAGTAAAGTCGATAAAATCGACATAATGGATTGAAAATTCGATCAATATTGATTTCTAACAGCTTTTTTCTTCAACACCTTTCAAGGATTTCCGATAAAATCAATTGATTTTTATCTATTTCATCGAATATTATCGATTATCAATACCATCGATTGGTCACGCCGATGGTTACATTTTAAAACAAAACCCTGATTGCTGTATAAACCAACAAAGGCAGCAACTTTAACCCTTTGAGACCAGTTGTATTGTTAAATTCTCCCTCATTCATTGAATGAGTTTCAGAGAATTTTATTTTTAATCTTCAGTAGTTTGCTTTGTCTAATCAATTCTCTTTTTCTCATTACCATACATCTGATTTTTTAATATGTTATGTAAGGAGAAGTTGGGTGTTGATAACTGACTGAGACTGAAAGGGTGAACAAACATTTAAACATGAACACAATTGTCCTAGTTATAAGTAAATAGTTTACTTGATTTGGGGTAAAATTATGTATACTAAAATACGTATTATTCTTTGTTTGACGATAGGATCAGTTTGTGTTGGATCATGCAGCTTTGCAGAAGTTTTAGTAAAAAAATTGACAATGATCGTGAACTAACTTCGCAATTTTAAGTTCATGTTCCAAATATATTTTTGTAAAAATTAGCGGCGAATATTCGCTTTGTATTCGGAACTTCGTGGCTTTTCCATAAGCATTTGCTTTACACCCACAGCTTTTGGTCTCAAAACTAGACTTCTGGCATGAGCCAAGCTAGCTAAATCCTTTACGAGCCAAGAGGCCCATGGAGCCGGTGCCTATTTCCGGTTTCTGTAGGGTTAAGCCGGATGAGAGTCTCGACTTCCCCTGGATGGGACACTAATCTATCGCAGGTTAGCTCCCAGCAGATGCTGGTACTCATTTACCTACCCTGGAAGGACGGAAAGCTGAGTTAGCTTAAGCGAAAAAGAAGGTCGCGCAAACATTCGAATATCGAAAGAGCTGGGAATCGAATCGAAATGGGGCCATTGTGTTCGAAAGGCAGAGATCTTACCAACTGCACCAACCACGCCCTCCTGTAGCTAGCGGAATAAAGGTTAATCTTTTTACCTACCTCTTCTGATAAATTTACTAGTTTTTTTCATAACTATATTTGAGCATTAACGATCTTACCTTGGAGTTCTAAACGCTTACGAAGATCTTCAGCAAGTTTCGAAAAGTCAACCTGACAAAAATTAAAGGCAATACATAGTTTGTTTAATTCAAACAACCCAAAGATAAGTTCAGATGCTGAATGTTATCAACTCTAGATTAAAATATTTAATCATTATCGTACTAAGATAAACAATAAACTGTTGCATTTTCCAGCTTAAAATCACTCCATTAACGACAAATGATTTAACGTTCCCATCTAGATGAGCTTATTAATTCGCGCGCTTTTGCTTTCTGGCCCACGTACTTCAATGGTTTATTCAAATATACTATTCAAAGAGTCAGGCTAACTGTTTGTATTTATAACTCTTTGCACATATTCACTAAACCGCGATTTTATATATGTCATATGATGACAATATATTATATATCAAGAATGAAAAAAAACACCGTATGTTTGTAGAATAAGAAGCAATTGAAATAAAAAGAAATAAAATCTTCAAATATCTCTAATCAATCAAAATATCTACATTTGCATGTTTATTCTTTAATTTAGTTATCATGCAATTTTAAGTACTTAGTTTTTTTGACAAAAGTTTAGACTTTGGCTAAAGATAATGATTTGAAATTTAAAACTTTTCAGCTATATCGGTTCATGGTCGTCTTCTAAAAGATTGGTGATTACCGTCATTCTAAACATTATTATCACTGTCATCATCGCCATCATCATGATGCAACATTACTATACGTGCTACATGCAATACTTGAACTTCATGTGAATGATCGTGCATGGTTTTCTGTGTGGCTCTTTGAGACCAAAATCCAACGTACAACCGGTGTTTAATTTCGATTAATAATTTATTATTACTAAGAAACAATTTAATAAATTCACAAGTTTTATACCGTAGTGAAAAGAATTGAACTGACGTTTCGGACTACACAGTAGTCCTTCATCGGAGGAAGTGTGTGGGAGATCAATAGAGAAGTGATTATATGTTTAAAACAAGAGACTCATTAAGCCTTTACTCGTGGTACGCGTGGGACCGGGGACAAAACCCAAATATGGCAGTCACTGAACCGAATCGCTAATCGCGACATGAAAAAAAAAGAAAAAGAAATGGAACCCAAAAGTTGACTCGTGTTACCACGAGTAATTAGCTATTCAACACCTCTCTATTTATATCTCCCAAACAATTCACTCCGACGAAGGACTAAAGGGGAAAGATCAGTTTGAATTCTTTTCACTACGGTGTACTACAAATTTACCAAATTGCTCCTATATAAATTATTAAAACACCAACGCAGTGTCCCATCAATTACATTCATTATTACTATACTTAGTATTATCATTTCTCACCTTACAATAATTATTACAATTACTATTAATAGTAAAAACCAATATTATTATTACTACTATTATTATTTTATGATTACTATTACATCGATTTTTTCCTGCCTACCTGAATGTTCACGTAGGCATTGGTCGTTATCTGCTTGGCTCGTTGGCCGAAGTCCAATGTACATCGTGTTTCATTTAAATCAATAATTCTCGGAGAAACGCACATCTGAAATTGTATAAAGCAATAACGGTAAAAGTAAATAGAAAGCACTTTTAATCCTGTAACAAACATCCGTCTTTCGATAAAGCTTTTTTATTGGTTTTATTTTTCCTAACAACTTTAACTAGTCTACTACCATTATAAATACAATACCAATAGTTAAAACAAAAGAAGTAATAAAAAGAAACTTTGTATTGCTTTTAGACAAGTTGGGGCTCATACATTTCACTCTATCTTCATTCCAATAATATTAATAACAATAGTAATAATAATAACTATAAGATAACAATAATAAAAATAGTAATAATAATAATTATAAAATAAAAATAGTAATAACAATAGTAATGATAATAACTTTAAGATAACAATAATAATAACAATAGTAATAACAATAACTATAAGATAACAATAAAAATAATAACAATAGTAATAATAATAACTATAAGATAACAATAATAATAACAATAGTAATAATAATAATAACTATAAGATAACAATAATAATAATAATGGGAGAGAGATCAGAAAAGAAAATTCAAGAAGAAGAACGGTACAAATTGAGATTAAAGATAATTTTTAGGCAGATAATAATGCTAATGAGAGGTTGATTTAGATTTCCATAGCATAAAAAATTAGAACTGTGAGAATCCCACAAGACTGGTTATTCGTCTATCCCAAGAGACGTGCAAGCTGTTAGAAAAGGTGACTTAGTTACTTGCGTTTTGTTAATTCAGACCCAGGCAATTACATAAGCTGCCAAATTGACACCAGGACAAAGGAGAAGATATCTGGGATATCTGGGAATGATCTTGGCAAAATCAACAGCATCCACCGTGTTAGATTTGATGCGAAAAGATACAATCTTACCAGTGAAAAACCCGTCTAGATACCTGTGGATTGCAAAATGCGCTGAGACAGAGATCTTTGTGCAAAAAGTGAAACAACGTCTTAAAAGGGCAGATATGGAGAAGCTGAAAGAGAAGATCGATGAGGAAAGGTGACGCAGACTGCTCCTGCAGGTTAAATGGAAGAACAGCACGCAAAGTCAGAGCGGATGCTTTGCTGGGCTCCGAGATTGGCCATGCACTCCAACCTATACCATCTCTGGTGTGATGGAGCTCTACGAGCAGCTCGCACCAACTAAGGTAAAGGCAGTTTACAATATTTGAACAGCGCAGGGCGATGTCATGAGTAGGATGTGTGGGAAATCTCTGAAGACCCTTGCGCTTGTGGTATGGAGAGGCATATTGCAGCACTAAAAATTCCTTTTCTTCAACATGGCGATGGAATTGGGCTAATCGACAGAGTTCCTCTTTGGTAGTTCCTGCAGTTAACAAACCAAAATAAGAGTCACCTGAAACACTTGCACTTTGGGATGTCCAAGTTTACGCTGAGCATATTATTGTCACGACAAACAGAGTGGACGTTCGAGTTGTGGACCACATGATTAAGAAGGTGTTGGCTGTAGAAATGTCTTGTCCATGGATGGAGCATCGGTAAAATAAGTCCAATGAGCAGATGGTTAAGTATGGGATTTTGCGATTCGAGCTGAAGAAGCAGTACTCTAACTATGATGTTATAAAATGTAACGTCATTACTAACGTGCTAGGGGATAGTTAAGGGATCTAGACCTAACAATTAGGTGGCTTTTGGCAGCAGGGGCTATGACGTATTTAGTAAGACGCAGAAAGCTACTATCTTGTGTTCCCTCAACATATTGAGAACTGTCAGAGCCACCGTCACTTCACTTTCCCTGAGGGAATAGTAAAGGAGCTCTATATAGCTTTAGTATTAGAGAGCTAATTAATTCGTTAAGCTGTTTATTGTTCCTTCAGACTGCATAGGCTTTGCTGAGCACCCTATGTTGTTTTTAGCATTAATACGTTTACCAACTGCAATAATATCAATAATAATATTAATAATGATAATAATAACAATCAACTTTAAACTTACCACAAAGCTTGTTTTACAGTTTCCACCAAGACTATCCTGCAACAGCCTTGTGAGTGTAGAGTTTCGAAAAGGAATATGTGTTCGGTTTCCTTCGGAGAGCGCGTGAATTGTGTTTCTATCAAAGAGAAAAGCGCTAATTAACACTGGAGGCTTTTCATACTTATGTAGGCCAGAACGAAAATGTCCGTTTTGATAGCGCTGTTAACGCATGAAGGTCCACAGTCTCAGTAAGTGATCTTCATTTTGCATTTGAATTTTTTTGTGTACATGTTTTGTCATTTTACTAGTTTCTCAACAGATGTCTTTCATTATCAAATTAATTTAAAAGAATTAAGGGATTTTTTACAGTATTGACAGTCACTATGTGCGAGACACAGAAATAGTAACCGAAACAAGAAGAGAATTAAGAGTCAATAATGAAAGCGACAATGAATATGGTGGTGGTGATAAATATGGTTATATTTATGATGATGACGAAAATGATGCTGCCATTGCGGGGAAACAAAGGTACAAAATCAGTTATATCCGATTATACTCACATTCGGAGGTTTAGAAATATTATCAAAGATAAACTCACCCTAGTTCCAGTAAAGAAAGGTTGATGTGCTGCAGCTCAGACAATCGTTCACCTTCTACCAACGAACGCTTGATTCTTTCACTTCCGGCAAGATCGCATCTAAAAAAACAAAAGATGATAAAAAAAAACTATCAGCCTAGAGTTATAGTATATAAAGAGTAAAATGACCGAACCAATTTTAGATTTAAATATTAAAATGGTGAAAAAAAAACACATAAAAACAATGTGTCCACAGTTCACCTAAGTCTTGGTCTAGGGGTATTCTTTTTCTTTAAAAGAACTATGTCACGACGATTTTGTTTTTTCGGGTCAATTTTTCGCTAAAATCGTTACTTAGTGGTATTAATTATGCACAAAATGCTCCTAATAGACTGTGACGTGAATATCCAGCGAAATCTTTTAAAAAAGAGCAACTCATAATAAATATTTTGGTATTTTTTGTTGAGATAGTATCAAAACGTGAAAAGTTTGGCCCAACTTTTTAAAGTTTCAATCCATTTTCATCCTTGCCATCCGTAGCAACAAATGACCAGAAACAGAATAACGTCCAAATATAGTATAGCAACGTTAACCTATATCATTATTTTTGAATGCAGTTGAGGGCAAGATATATTTGGGATTAAAAAGATGCTAAAATTGCGTGACATAGCCCATTTAAGTGCTGATACTGGCTTTGGAATAAAAGATTTCAGCCTATAACCTACATGTTATTACACCTCTCTTTAACGTCCCTTAAAGCACGTAAAATAAAGTTAAAACTACTTCATGATACCATTTAGATGCCAAAAAGTAAGATAATAAAACTTCTAAAACCTACGCAGAATGCCATTTTATTTTATTGCAAAATAAATCCAAAACTTTTCTAGAACAGTAAGCCTTACTAGACTTTGAACTTAATCAGATATCCACAGGGGAATATTAAACAATACAGGCAGAGTGCCAGTCACGCGATCACTCAACGAGCAAAGTAAATCACATTTTAATTTTATCAAACAACATACATATTGATGTGTCCTTTAACCACAACGTCATCCTGAAGTCGTATTGACTCAAGGAATGCATCATCGTCCTGCAGAAGGTGAGATATCAAAACTATGTTGCTACCTTGTTAAAGAAATTGCAAACGTTTCAAAAGTACAAGCTTTTAAAAAAATTGATATGACTTGATAAGAGGCAATCTCTCGCACACTCTTGGGATATTTGAACTACCATGTATTGGATATAATTATAACTTTATGAATTATTAAGTGGAGCATTGGGTGAACTAAAGACATCTTTTTGCTCATTTCACGTTTGCCGTCCGGGTCTAAAAACTAATGACTCTCTTATTCATCAAATACAAAGCCAAATGAGAAGTACAGAAATTTACAACATCTTTGGAACAATATACCTTTTTTTCCAAAGCAAATTTTTATTGGCTCCATCATCTTGGTTTGAACTCTCGCCTGGTCCCAGGTTTACGCGGAAAACAAATGGTCCTCAAAAAATATTAATTTTAGAAAGAAAAGGGTAAATTTTTACAAAATGAAGTCCTTTTAGGGTTCAAAAAACTGCAAAATTAGTAAGACAAAAATATGTTGGAGCAACACTATTTTGCCATCAGAAAAGCCTGAGAAATATCTTCCCCAAATACATCTCAACTGAACCAACAAAATATAAGCTGGTGAACTGGTGTATCACGAATTCTTTTCGTTCAAACTTACGTCATCCTCCTGCAACAAATCAGTACTGCTTGTTGCTCTCTGTATGAAAAAAACAGTAGTGAACAACAATGAATAAGTGAATAGGAAGACTAATAGCATCTTTTCTCGGCGATCAGCCTAAAACTGCAACATAAAGGAAAGGACTTAGGCAAGAAATGAAAAACTGAAAATTGAATAAGAAAGAACTGAAAAATAGGAGGGCAGCTAGTATTTGCTATTCTCCCTTTACCATTACAACATCTATAAATCTGTTATATTAATGTTATCTGTAGTTAAACCTAAACCCCTTAACGAGCCAACTTGCCCATGGACCTAGCACATATCTCTAGTTTATTTGGTGTATCAGATGAGTATTCCCCCGGATGGGACACTAATCCATCACAGGTTAGTTTATTGAAGATCTTATGGAATCATGGATTGAGTAGTTTTGAGTCTTGTGGGAAAAATACTACTGACAGTATTTACAGAAGGCCATATTGATTCAGATCAACAATTTGATTCCGTGCATGTAATCTCATGCTCACTGCAGCCAAGGTGGCAATGTGATGGCAAGTTGCAAGCCAATTGCATAGCGCATAGCGTCATGTTAACCAATATTACGAGTTTGAGCAACTTTTACTTTCTGACGATGAAAAAACGATCGACCCATATTCCACAGGCAACCCAGTAAATGGGCACTATGACTAGGTCCACTCCTAAACGCTCAGCAGGAAACCCCCTTAAAAAATATAAATATGAAAAAGTTGTGCTATAAATACAATCAGGTAGATGGTTGTGAGGCCAAAGTTGTAATTTAAGTCTTTTATAAACAGCTACATGTCATAATTCTTATAATGTGCAAACTTTATATATAAACTGGGTTCCTTACCAGACTCCTTTCGCCATCACTTATGTCTAGATCCACAAATAAGTCGCTAAAATCTGATTCACTCACACCACTGAGAAGTGAAGCACCCGACTGACTCCTAACTAGTTCAGTAGATGACCACCTATTGTGACGGTCTGGTAATGAGAAATCAGGCGCAGGAGTGGGGCTAGCGATGCTGTGACGTGGCCTGGAGGAAGCTAGCGCTAGGTTAGGTGTGGAGGTGATATGGGGCCTGAATGTGGGTATCCGGGAGGGGGGAGTGCCTTGGGTAGATGGCTTCTTGGGTGTTGGTATCCGTGATACCCCAGTACAGCGGTCAAGACTGCTAAGTGATCGGCTGCTATGAAGAGTATTGGAGTCAGAGGAACTTTCACCGACTGAGCTTGAACGAGCTGACACGTAAGAAATGAGAGACAACTGTTGAGCTGCAGGTCCTTCGACCTAACTTTAGTAACTAGTCTAGAGTTTTGAATTTGCACTATTATCATAAAACAATAAGCTTACATTCAATCGGCTTCTTGTAGGAAATTGAATACATAAGAATATAAATATATATACCTAATGACAACTCCCCTAATAGAGCTTTTAAGTGTCATGTTAAAATCTCTCTCTCCTAGTCAAGAATCCGAACTGGTAGGAGACAAAACAGTTGGCTATTTACAAAGGGTGGTGAGTTTGCGCATGGGATCACCGTGAACAAATTCATTCAATAGTTCGAGTTCCGGATTCGAACCCAGGTCTTCTGTATTCAAATCCCAAGCTCTGACCACTGAGCCACGCTGCCTCTCAAATTATGACAACAACTTCCTTTATGCCAACTTTGTTTTTGCTAAAAAGCATCAATGGCCTACTGATCTACCAATTACTAAAATTGGCTTACAACTTGCAGTCGACGAAAAAACATGAACATTGTATACAAATCAAGACATAAAAAGACAAATTGTTATTTTTAGAGTTTTCATAAAATGTAAAAGGAAATTAGAGCAAATAATTTAACATCACCCATAGATAAAAGTCGTGAAAAACAAAGAGAAAGGTCATGCAACTTACAGGGTTTCAAGTACCAAACTTCACTCTTACTCTTCAGGACAAACAAAATAAAATCCTGTCACTTTATACAACGTTTATCTAGTCTTAGCAAGTCATCCAAATAATTAAAATGAAGAAGGAAACAAATTATTTATATAGACTATTCAGAAATTGCGCCGGGAACTGGGGCGAGTTTCAAAGTTTAAATAATCGATAATCTGACACCACATGAAGTTGTCAATTGACCAGATTATGAACCTTTAAGCATGGTTCTAAGACCATACAAACATATCTAATGTTGAGACGGCGTCCCCCCAAAACCATATAAACTCTGTTTTGTGACAACTGTAAAATCCCATCATTCATCCACCATTTGAAAGAAGCTGAGAAAAAAATCACGTATGCTTGCACATTTTTAAAAGAAATCACAGAAATCATAAGACCTTGAAGGGTTCATATGGATTTGGGGGACACTGTCTTAACACTAGATACGTTTCTATGAATTTGCAACCATGTTTCAAGGTCCATAACCTGGTCTCTGTTTACCCCAAAAGCATAAAACTTGGTCAAATAACAACTCTCAACGCGACCTTTCATGTAGTGGTGTCAGATTATCGATTGGTTAAACTTTGAAACTCGCTCCAGTTCCCTGCGCAACTTCGGAATGGCCATTCGTAAAGAAAAGAATAATAATTAATGATCACTCAATGATTAGAATGAGTACTTATTGCCGATCATTTTTATCTTCAAAAGCAAAGCTAATGATCACTACTAGTAACTGCAGCTAACGTTTCAAATGCCAGCCCTTTGTTGATGTTGATCATAAATTCAAAATGTCTACATGGCGTGCATTAAAAAAAAAGTTCCCTACCTGTTTTACTAGCATCTTTGTTCCGTGCCCTTTCGACAGTTATTTGGCAAACTGCATGAGACCTATAAATCATATATCAGAATCAACAAATACTAATGGACATTTTGCACCTGAAGTATCTACTAATTTGTACTGATTTTAGAAATAATGGTCTTTTTTCTTTTTACAAAACGGGAAGTTATCACAAGTTCAATTGATTCAATAAATCTAATATTGCTTTTAAAAGTCCGAGATATACAGAAAACGACAGTTCTAACATCCTACAACTCTATGCAAGCACGTGCGCGCCATTTGACGTCATGTACCGACAAACTTCTCTAATAACTTAAGCATAACATTCCCTGTGATCTGGATACTTATACAAGTAGTACTTTCTAATTCAGCGAAATATGATTCTCACAAAACTTCAGATAACTTAGAGGTTGTCAGGCCTGAGAGGGCTGTCTTTAGCATGGGTTGTTATATAAGATATTTGTCTTTAGCAATTTTCAATTGAGAGAGGTTTGTCAAAAGAGCCTACACAGATCCACTTAGATTCAACAAATTTCTCTCAATTGACAATTGCTATGGACAAACATCTTGTAAAACAACCCTAAAGACTGCCATCTCAGGCCTGACAACCAACCTCTAAGGCGGTACTCTCTGATACGGCAACAACTAAGGAAAACCCCCTCTTAACAGACAATTCTCTCTGATTTGAAAACTTCTAAAGACAACCCTTTCTGATCTGACAAACGCTGCATTCAATCCTCTCTGACCTCAAAGCCACTACAGACAGTCCTCTCTATACTCCAACTATCTATACAGAGGATTTCTTATGACCTGAAAACCTCCAAATATAAACCTCTCTAATATGACAACCACTTTGGTCAGCCAACCATCTTAGCCTCTAGGGCTTTTAACGAAAGCAAGGGAGGACAAATTAGTTCTAAGGTTAACGTTGGTTCATTTGCATTTAAACCAATCACTATGAGCCACGTACAAAGTCACACTAACTCAAAAAATGCCGAGTATGGTCTATAAAAATAACAACATTTTTAAAATCGTTGCATAGAATAATACTTAAATGAAGCTATTTTAAATCTTTTAAAAGTAATGAAATTTATCTTTTGTCTCACCTGCTTGAAACCCTGTTCATTCTAGTCTCTGCAAACACTAATCTCTTTTTACCAGCCCTCAGCAAATTAAACACTTCACTTGTACTACGCACAACATACTCGGTGAGGTTTTCAACAAAAATACCTACAGAACAAAACCAATATAACACAGTTTAAGATAGAAGTGTTTGTTATTAATATGCAAACACTTGGTAGCTAGGTGTTAACACACAAAAGCGGCAAATTTGATCCATTAAGCTTCAATGGTAGGCCCAGGTTTATCTTTAGTTTCTGTAGTTAAGTGGGAAAGATTTGAGCTGGATTAGAGTTAGCAGAACTGGTGTATAATATTTTTTGTTGACTACAACAAGCTGACTGGGACAAGACTTGTCTTACTCAAGAACGTCACACATTAATGGATAGAAGGCAGCGTAGCTCAGTGGTTAGGGTGCTGGATTTGTATGGTGACGTCCCAAGGTACAAATCCCACTCTGACCACTGTCTGGATTTGTCTTGGGTGATCCCGAAGTCAAATCCACCACACGTTGTAAATAGCCAGCTGGTTTGCTTCCTACCAATTGGCGGGGTTTTTAATTGTGCCGTGTGTGTTCGTGCTCGGAAAAATACCTTTATAGCAACTCAAGAAATTTAATTATAAAATTAAATAATGTTATTTGTTGATGTTGTTGTTGTTTTCAATTGATAGGTCTGCCCTTACTAGCTGTACCGTTGCATTTTCTTGATTGAAAGTCCCGGTGAAACCTGATTTTCTACGCTTCTCCGGTGATTACAATACAGAAAATTGTTAACATAATCACCATTAAGATTGTTCAAAGCAATGCTTACAGAGCTTTATAGTCTTTGATGAAGTCATTCATGACTGTACATGCACGTACGGTAGCCTAGTTAGGCTAACATTCTGCACACTTACCTTTTTTTGGATCCTCTCGGAGAATCAATTCCATTTTGCTGTTCTGATTAAGAAGATCATAGATCTTTTCTTGGTAGATTTGAAGGTATGACATGTAGACCTAGGAAAAAAAATCAGTTTACTACTCAAAGCTAAGCCAGCATATACGACTGCAGATCACTAAAAATACACAACTTATAACTGCCTCCTAGTGCCCCATGGAGCTATTTCCAGTCATTTTCAGGCTCTACTCCCGATCTAGATAACCTCTAAATTTACTATTTCACTGATTTTCTTGGCCTGTAAAAGTTGGTGTGTTCTCTCTACATTCATTTTAGCCTGTACCTCCACACAACTCCATCACTTTCTCCTCTATAAATCAAATTTATCCACCCAACTTAGGCCTTACACCCTGTACTCCATGTTATTAAGGTAACACACTGATTAATTGTTGATCTGTTACAACCCTTTATTGCCTCCGGTATACACCTATTCTATATTCCTGTATTGTCAGTTTAACTGATACACCCTATCTGTGGCTTCATATATGTAGTTCAGTTGGTAACATCACTACACTAGCTGCAAGTACTTGTAGAATTGTTAGGGTTAAAATCAGTTGAAGCCTGAGTTTATTCACGACTTTCATTATTCCATTTTATCTAACCGAGATTATTGATAATTTACAGTCATGTCATGAACATTAAAGTTCATAAACTCCACCACTATCACCATTAACAACATTGCTTGATGGCTTGACTGTGAAATGATCGTCATCTCCCAACCATACACAAGCTAGTCTCTACTTTGATTATCTTTTACAGATGATAGGAGTCCTGAACATATATATACTCTTGGAGAGTTTATCAACACACTAATTGTTATGAGCATTAAAGTTCATATACTCCACCATCATTGATCACCATTTACAAACATGTCATGAGCATTAAAGTTCGATCATAATATATTCCACCATCATCACTAAACAACATTGCTTGATGGCTTGACTAACGTGAAATAATCATCAATATCCTACTATATACACAAAGCTAACCTCTACTATTGAAGGGTTTATCAACAAAATTAACCATTGATGAAAATTGGTAATTTACAGTCATGTCATGAATGAACATTAAAGCCCGACATATACTCCACCATTAGCACCATTAACAACAATGCTTGATGAATTGATTGTGAAATGATCGTCAACCTTCTATATTACACACAAGCTAGTCACTGCTTTGATTACCTTGTACAGATGATAGGAATCCTGGTATAAACAATAGAAGAGTTTATCAACCAACTGTCCGGAAATGCC